>Ga0065721_10052623_pt1 | contig 11524 bp, 7 predicted proteins | sample Mesricmetagenome_FD_59108 | JGI IMG/M metagenome (GOLD analysis project Ga0065721, IMG submission 59108) | Mesophilic microbial community from rice straw/compost enrichment Sample: eDNA_1 v2 (version 2) | ecosystem: Engineered > Solid waste > Grass > Composting > Bioreactor | place: USA: Davis...
GGATCGAATGTCGGGCGGTTTTTTGCGCTGAATATCGATGCAACTGCATCTGCGCTCAAGGCATTACCGGCAAGCCCGTAGACCGTTTCGGTCGGGATTGCTACGAGTTGTCCTGCTTCAAGGAGTTGCTTCGCTTTATTTATATCTTTACCGATCGTGGCCATGCGCCGACAAAAGTAAACGTTATAATGGGATTTCTGCAGAGAATCTCAAATCGGATGACTATGGCTGGCCACCGAGAACAATTGAAAATGAAGAAAGTAATCATGCCTTTTTTTATCCTCATCCTGCTGATGGCCTCATGTGGAAGAGACAATGCAAGTGATGCCAGCACGGATATCAACATTCCTTACAAGCTAAAGACTCGTTGGAAGCACGACACACAAGCATGGACACAAGGTTTGGTGATTCACAACGGACAACTCTATGAGGGTACGGGCCAGGAAAATTCCTGGATCGGGATCGTCGATATCAAGACTGGCAGGCCAGACAAGAAAGTAGTTCTCGACCGCGAGTATTTCGGAGAGGGGATTACCATACTTAACAATAAGCTCTACCAGCTGACATGGAAACACAACATAGGCTTCATCTATGATGTGAGAACTTTCGAGAAACTCGGTGAATTCACTTACGAGACGGAAGGGTGGGGACTTACGCACGATGGAACGAATTTGATCATGAGTGATGGTACCGAAAAATTAATCTATCTTGATACTACGACTCTGAAGCCAGTGCGAACCCTTCGTGTAACTGACGAAAGAGGCATTGTTACCAACCTCAATGAGCTGGAATATATGGAAGGTTTCATACTCGCCAATCAGTGGGAAACCAACCGCGTTCTCAAGATTGATCCTTCCACCGGGAAGGTTGTTGGTGTGCTGGATCTTACTCCGCTGGCACGCGATGCGAAACTAGAATACTCAAATTCGAATGTCTTGAATGGGATCGCTTATCATCCGTCTACAAAACTATTGATCGTGACGGGAAAGTATTGGCCATGGAGTTACGTCTTACAGTTAAACCAAAATAACAATGAGCAATAGAACCAGATCAATCCTCAAAGCCGTCGCGGTCATTTGTGTGCTCCTCGCCGTGTTGATGGAGCTTTCTATAGTCTTCGTTCAAGGTATATCCCCTCATCGATTCTGGATTGTGGTGATCGCGTTTGGAGCGGTGTTGATCAGTACGAAGTGAGGTGTTAATGGGTTAATGTGCTAATGTGTTAATGTGTTAATGTGCTAATGTGTTAATGTGTTAAGGTGCTAAGGGAGCTCGAAGAGACGTCTGTTAAGCACCGGATTCCGTTGCGAAGAACGCACCAATTACTAATCACCAATTACCAGTTACTGATTTTATTGGATCACAATAGTCACCTTATTAATCCTCTTCGCCTGCAGAACTTCGGTCCTCTCACCTCCACCAGAGTTGTCCTTGTCGTCTTTGCGGACGATGACGAAGTATGACATCGCTTTCAGGTCTTTGAATTTCGCGATCCCGTATTTGTCTGTTGGTGCTTCCTGAACGACGTTCTCTTCTTTTAGGTAGTCGTCCTCCGTTTCAAAGAGTTTCACAGTAGCTCCTTCCACGGTGTTACCCAATTCATCGCGAACAGTGATGTGCAGTGTCGTCTTGATGATCTGAAACGCAGAAAGGACAATGACTAATGAAAGCAATGCAAAAATTACCGAGCGGTTTGTCATGGGATGTTGTATAGCTTGTTGTGTTCTCAAATCTAACAATTTTCTTTTCGTGAATCGTCAATCGGGAATGGTGAATTGCCGTAAATCGTGGATTCGTAAGTCGTGAATACCCCGATCTAAGATCAGTATAGGTAACGCAGACCCCAGATGTTTTGCACGACGCGAGAAGGTCGCGAGATCCCCTCCTTTTCGAGGAGGGGTGCGCCAGACCCAAGGTCCTGGCGCGGGGTGGTGTCATAAACCGTGGACTATTCAGTGGACCGTGGTCCGTGGACCGTGGACTACCTCAGCAACACCACTCCACCTCGTTTCTCCTTAAACCCATCCTCCGGCCTATACGAACTCTTATACCTCACAACATACGTGTATGTTCCTGTTGGAAGGGGCTGTCCGATGTTATTATTGTAACCACCGTTCCACCGGAAGTTCCGGTCGGTGGTGTGGAACACCATTTCTCCCCAGCGGTTGAAGATGAACACTTCGAATCCTTCGTCATCGATGAAGAAGGTGAATAACCTGAAGGTCCGGTTTGGATGATCACCGCTTTCCTGGACGTTACTGGTTGGCCGGAAGGCGTTCGGGCCAGTAATGCGTGGTGTACATTCTTCGATGAGCAATGTTTCGTCGGAACTCGGACATCCATATACATTCACGAGTTCAACGCGGTACAATCCGGCTTCGGTGGCTGTGTAGGTTTGATCCGTTTCACCAAGTGCCGAGTTGTTCAGGAACCAATTGTAGCTTGTAAAGCCAGGTCCTGCATCGAGCAGCACTTCATCGGAGTCATCGTCTTCGGGGCAAATGAGTCCCGTGCTGGGCAGACTTCCGGGCGTAACCGGAGAAGGAACAACGATGAAGTTCTTGGTCACTGAACATGCTCCGCTCGCGCTTGTCACAGTTGCGTCGTACCGACCTCCTCGTGTCTCAACCAGTGTTGACGAGGTTTGTCCTGCCAGGAGTTGTCCATCGAGGGCCCACTCGAAAGTGACTCCAGGTTGATTGGCGGTTGCCGTAAGCGTGAAGGGTTGTCCTTCACACGGTGGCGTGCCGGTGAGGATAAAATCAAGCTCACCCGAGACTCTCACGGCCTTCTCAGGGGATGAGAAAACACACCCCGTTGTTGTGTTGACAACTTCAACACGATACAAGGCGCCGTTGTCAGCGGCGACTGCCATGATCTGACGACCTCCTGGAATAAGGGCGCCATTCCTATACCAACGGTATGTATATGTGCCGTCCGGAGTTGCAGTGAGGAAGACCTGGTCAGCGCATTCATCTGACTGGGTCCAGTCGGCTATAACGTCGTTATTGACATTGATTGTGATCGCTGTATCGAGAGCGCAGAAACCTGCTCCGGTTACGGTGAGGTTGAATGTATTATCGCCTTGCGACAATCCGCTGACGGAAATACTCGACGCAGTGGCGTTGTCAATAGTACCGGGACCGGTCCACAGCCATGTGTCGCCCCCCGTAGCTGTGATTGTCACAGGGTTGGCGCAAGGGTCTGCCACAAGTGTGACCGGGACCGTCGTATCCTGATCAACGTCAACGGGGTCGCTGCTGGCTACGCAGTTATTCGCAGTTGTAACTTCAACAACATATTGCTGATTGTTGCTGGGAAGCCCGGCTGCATCGGTCGTAAATGTGTGGGTCAATGCTCCTCCCGCTGCCACTTGTCCTGTCTCCACTTCGGTACCTGTGTCAGTGTCGATGATCCGATAACTGATCGGATACTGGAGTGGTCCCGGAGTTGCGTTCAATGTCACTTCCAGGGCGATAGGGTCACAATTAGCCGTGATGTTTACGGGAGTTACAGTAAGCGCGTCGTTGTCAATACTCGTCGTAGTGGTGGTGGCACATGCTGATACCTGGTCCGTTACAGTCACGGCATAAGTTCCGGCTTCCAGGTTTGCCGGTGTTGACACTGAAGTGCCCGCAGTTTGGTCATCGCCAGGCGCAACTACTGTTGGTCCATTGATGAAGTAAGAGAAAAGACTTCCTGCAGGCGAGAGGAAATCGAGCGTAATCTGTCCAGAGGCAGTGTTACATGCGATAGGTCCGCTGTTTGTCACGTTGAATTGTGGCGATTCATTAATCGTGAAGGTGATTGAATCGCGAGCAAAACAAGTTGTTACCGGGTCGCTGACCTGGACTTTGTATTCAAATATTCCAGGGGCCGCGGTACTGACCGTATGTGTTTGCGCGGTGCCTGATGGATTGCCGTTCAATTCCCATGCGTAAGTTGCACCGGGATTCAGTGCATCCAGAGGCGCGACGGGAGAATTTTGACAGATAGTCGTGTTAGGACCAAGTTCGACTTGAGGACGGTTATCCGTTGTAAGGAATGTTCCTTCACTGCTACACCCGCGAATATCAGTAATAGTTACGGTAAAAATTCCCTGCTCATTTGTGTTGAGAATCTCCGTCGTTTCGCCGGTCGACCACAAGTACGTTAGATCCGGAAGATCCTGAGGGTTTGCATCAAGATTGACTGAACCGGTACATAATGCAACGGCATCAGTCGGGGCAGGAGGGACGTCGTGGATGACAATGTCCTGTGTATAAACGGCCACCGGGGTTTCGCACTTATTTCGTATAGTCAGCACGACGGTATACGTCCCAGGCATCGCATAAACGTGGCCTATTTCGGGGCCGCCGTCAATCGCAGATTGGCCGTCGCCAAAGTTCCAGTCGAATTTGTCAATGGCAGGATCTTTTCCTACTGCGAAGAACATGGTCGAGTCGCCGAGACAAACTCCCGTGAAGTTAAAGCTCGGTGAAGTAGCCGGGTTGGAAATCGACTGGATAAAGTTTGGCAAACCCAGTGTGCTTGTATTTCCAGCAAGGTCAAAGGGTTGCAACGCACTGATTGGTGAGAGTTGTGTGGTGTCTTCCGCCGCCGAGAAGACGCCGAGACTTCCACTGTTATTCTGGGCTACGTATATCTGACCATCCGGACCAATCTGAATCGCACCGAGCTCTCCACTTGCGTTGACTTGTTGTTTCAGGTAGGGATTCCCCAGCGAGTCAAATGCGAACTCGTACATCTTTGGTGTTGCATCGATTAGAGTCGCAAACAACTTGCTCCCTCCGGGAGAAACCTCAACACCATAAACCTGTCCACTTGCACTATTGAGGTCTGCGGTCCTGAAGTTGGTGACAACACCCGTCGAGTCGATGAAGTCAAAAATCTCAACCACGTTTGATACACCCGGTGTTGAGAGTGCCACGACGAGTTTGTTGGTTGCCCCGAGTTTCATATAGCCCTGCCCGTTGGCAAGGTTTGTTGTCGTGTGATCGGATCCGATGGAAGAGATCACCGGGTTACCAATGCCCTCCGGGGTAATGGGATAAGCGCGGAACGAATTGTTTCCAAATTCATGCGCGATAAGCCAATTATCATCACCCGTGATACGTTCTGTGCTCGGTTTGAACAATAATTGATTGACAGTCACGAGCGCACCAAGCCCATTATTCTCCTTGAGGTCGAAGAGCGAGTATCGAAGTTCAAATGTACCACCCTCAACTTCCTGGGTGGTGAAGATGTAAAAGAGTGTCTCATCGCCAGGTACAGGTATGATCAGTGCTGACTGAGTTGATGTATTGTTACCGCCAATCCCTTCGGGAGGGCTTATGACCTGGTTTAATCGATCATAGACGATCGATCCATCCGTCGAGAAGATCACCTGGCCATTTCGATCGCTGATGACGGATGTTCCCTCGGGCGTATTGAGCGGACCATCGATCGCGACAGGGGGATCGTCGGGTAACGGGTTGAAGTCGATACCCGCACCATTTCCAAAGTACCATATGTTCGCTCGTTGATCGAGCGAGTCATACTCTTTGATATTGACTCCTGCGTAGGCTTCACACGTTCCATCCGTTGCCACTACCCAGTAATATCCTGCGGAATCGGGACGAAGCGTTGCCGTGGTCTGTCCGAGAAGAAGACCTCCCGGGCCATACCATTGGAACTGCGGACTGAGTCCACCTTGTGTCTGGACAGTTACTTCAAATGGCGTGATGCTCGGACAAACCGGAGCATTCACGGGCAATTCACAGGCGCAGGCTGTTGTGTCCTGCACGAGTGTTAGCTGTAGATCGAATTGGGTAATGTTGATGGTGTGCGCAGCATACGCCGTATCACCATTCAGGAACGCCATCACCTCGACCAACATCGGCCCGGGTTCCTCATAGGTATGAACAGGGCTCCACCCTCGACCGAATGACCCGTCTCCAAAACTCCAGACGAGGCTATCGGCATCGGGTTCCACCGTCGGATAGAACGAGATCGGGGTGTTTGCACAGGTTCCTTCAGACGTGAAGTCAACAGTGAATTCGAGTGCACTTTTGGGAGCAAACGAAGGGAACTGCATTGCGTTGAAGTCTGGATTAGCGGCGAACGCAATAGGATTATAGTTCACCGCAACAGCAACGGTGTCGGTATTGGTTAAGGAGGCTACCATGAAGGGGCCGCCGTTTGTCGCCTGATAAAGGTGATAGATGGTGCTGTCGGGAGCCATCTGCAATCCATAGCTTCTGAAGATTGTATTTGGCTGAGGCAGCACCGATGCAAGAGTTGTGGTTTGATTGTCGAAGTCAAACTGCAGAAGGTCCGCCTGGACGCCCGCGTCCCCTTGTCGGGAGATGTACAGGAATCTTCCACTGTTACTCCATTCGGTGTCGAAGATGGCCTGATCGCTTGTTGTGACCGCTGTGTTCAGGATGCGTTGATTGTAAGTCAGGCTGCCTGTTGCCGGGTCGAAGTTCAGTATCTCGATATCGCGATTCCTTTCCTGGGGAGATACCGCGATTCGCCCGGTGGCCTCATGCCACGAAAAATTCGCGGCGACGTCAATGAGCCCCAATGTCACCACGGTCGTAGATGCAGGACCTTCGACCGATTCGTCAAAGAGCATGACTGTATAATTTGGAGCGCCGTTGTCATGCGTGATTAACCAAAAATCCTCGCCGTTTTCATGACCGATGATAATCATCGACTCCGACCTATTGTTCAGTCCCGGAATCGCAATGTTTCTTCTAGCGGGATCAATGTCACCGGTTGGCGGACTCGGGAAGATCGAGTTGCCCGGCGCAGCCATGTCGACTATGCTGTATGCGACGTTGCCCCCTGCCATTCCACTGGCTGTGTTGGTAAAGACGTAGTATTCGTTATCTGTGCCGGGACGTTTGGCCACTGCAACGGCCTGATTACCCGCAGGATTTCCTACAAGTGGACCGCTCGGCATGGCAGCGTGGCTGACGTCGAAGACGTTGACACCATCGGTGTAGAAGAGGAGATTGCCATTCGTGCGGTTTGACGCTACGGCGCTTCCTCCCGTGCCGAGGTTAGACTTATTATTGATGAGCGTAGCGGAATTATCAGATCTGCTGAACCTGATCCCGTTAGGAGAGTTTCCAAAATACCAATTATGACCTGAAAAGTTTTGTCCCGTTGCGGACGACACTACGGTGACCAAAATGACGACCGTCGCGCAAAAAAATCGTCTGGTCAGAGATAAAGCTCTACCCGTTGCGATGTCCATCTCTTCTGAAGATATATCCATCATTTAAAACGCCCAAGTTCCCCTAAAGTATACAATTTGCCTAAAAAATACCGTTAATAATCTGGATTATGCGGCAAGCAGCAACAGTGAACAGGAAACTCCCCGGAAGCTCCGGCGAATAGTATTTTAATAATTTCAGATATACCGTTAATTTGCCTTATTGCAGTTCGTAATTTCTCGCTTCATGCACAGTCATTCAGGTCCCACGTGCGTTATCCGCCGACATTCTTCCCGCAGGTCTTCGTTGCCGAAATGGTTGGGAGGATGTGCGATCGCATGGATGTTGATGATCTCGATACCAGGGGAAGTGCGTGCCCAGGATCCTCAGTTCTCGCAGTTCTATGCGGCGCCTCTTTATCTGAATCCCGCGTTTGCAGGATCGACTAATCAGGCAAGGGCCGGGATTAATTACCGCAACCAATGGCCTGCTATCGATGCGAACTTCACGACGATGTCGTTTTTCGCCGATTATTTCATCGAAGACAAGAACAGTGGGGTAGGGTTCATTGTCACCCGCGACAGGGAAGGGCTTGCCGGCCTCCGTTCCCTGAGTGTAGGGCTTCAATATTCATATGAGTTGCAGGTCACCGATTACCTCGGTTTCCGCCCTGGTGTTCAGCTCGCCATGTTCAATCGCGATGTCAACTTCAATCGCCTCACATTTGGCGATCAGTTCGACCCAACCACGGGTGACTTCATTGATCAACCCAGTGCGGAAACCTTCAATACCAACTTCAGCAAAACATTCTTCGACATATCATTCGGTGGAGTTTTCTTCACGAAGAACGCGTGGCTTGGTGTCGCGGCGAACCATTTGAACAGGCCGAACCAATCGATCATCGACGAGTCCAGTCCTCTGCCAGTAAAGGTCTCTTTGCATGGAGGGTTCAAATTTTACATGAAGCCTGGGGTCATCGGATCAGGTGTCTACGCCCGTGATTCGGAGAGGAGTATCGCTCCCGCGATTCAATACCGTCACCAAGGGCACTTCGACCAGATGGACCTCGGTCTCTACTTCACCTTCGAACCACTCGTGCTCGGAACGTGGTACAGGGGAGTACCCTTCAAGAATATCGATGGCATTATCAACAACGAAAGCATCGTTCTTCTGCTCGGCTTCACCCAGATCGGAGCCAAGGATGCCATCAACATCGGCTACAGCTTCGACTACACCATCTCCAAACTCGGACCTGGTAGTGGCGGCGCGCACGAATTCAGCCTCGTCTACACCTGGCCCATGCGCAACCCGCGCAAACCACCGAAGGATAAGTTGGTGATTCCGTGCCCGGACTTCTGACGGGAATCGTCAATCGTGAATCGTGAATGATCGTCAATCGTCAATCGTCAGTCGTGAGTGGGGCTCTGCTACTCCATGGGAGCCACTCCGTCGCTTTAGTCACACTAACGAACGATAGCCATACTCGAAGAAACTACCAATTCTCCGATCCTCTGCAGGTGTTCACGATTCACGCTCCCACGATTCACGGCAATTCACGATTCACGACTGACGATTGACGATTGACGACTGGAACTTTTTTTCACATTTCTTCGTAAAAACCTTGACGCTTTTAGATTATTATCGTTTAATTTTGCATAAGTGTTAACCAAAAGTAACCTGAATGGATTTTCTCTAACGTCAATTTAACCGTTAAAAGAAATTGAAAACAACGTTCACCTTATTTACTGCGGCCATGGCCGCATACCACTCCTTCAGAACGATTCAGTTCTTTTCTCACGCCTGTTTGGTGACCAGGCGACCCGCCAGGTACGCGCGTATTTAATCGTCCAACATCCCGTTGACAAAACTGAGCAGTGTCTGGGACATTGTTCTGCACATCTTAATCAGCACTTTTCAACACTATTGTTCTAAGACATTGAAAAAAGACAATATAATCATCAGGGTAGCCACACCTGATGATACACACTATGCCGAAACCATCACTACCGAGATGGAGGAATCGGCAAAGGCGCGTGGTACAGGAATTGCCAAGCGCTCGCCTGACTACATTCGTCAAAAGATGAATGAAGGGAAGGCCGTTATTGCCGTCACCACAGATGGCACCTGGGTTGGGTTTTGCTACATCGAAGCATGGCAACACGAGAAGTACGTTGCCAACTCGGGCCTGATCGTATCTCCGCCTTTCCGCAAGACTGGTGTCGCTACTGACATCAAGAGAAAGGTGTTTGAATTGTCGAGACAGAAATACCCGCACGCGAAAATCTTCGGTCTCACCACGGGACTGGCTGTAATGAAGATCAACTCTGATCTCGGCTACGAGCCTGTGACTTACTCGGAACTCACGACAGACGAAGAGTTCTGGAAAGGATGCAAGAGCTGCGTGAATTACGACATACTCATGGCCAAGGAGCGCAAGAACTGCCTCTGCACGGCTATGCTTTTCGATCCTGAAGAGGCTGCGGCGAAACTGAATATGCCGTTGCCGCCACTTCCCGCTGTCAAAGGACAACAAGCGACGGAATCTGCCACCCTCGTGATGACAAATCCTCATCATCGCGGCTTCAGGGGTAACATCAGGCTTTTCGAGCGATGGATGCGTTTCAAACAGTTCGTCCTGCTCAAGTCGTTTCGAAGGCGCGAGAATGGAGCAGGCGCACAGGGCGATGTTGAGAAGAAACGCTCACTTCTGGGAATTTTCTTCTGGTAATCAAATCAGCTGAAAGATGTGCGACAGGACAAGGGGAACCTTGTCTCTGTCAATCTTTTGGTTTCTCCTTCAAGCTTTTACATTTGCACCCATGACGAAGAAAAAGGTTGTATTGGCTTTCAGCGGGGGGTTGGACACCTCCTATTGTGTAAAGTACCTCAGCGAGGAAAAAGGATTTGAAGTCCACACAATCACGGTAAACACCGGTGGCTTCGATGATGTTGAATTGCGATCGATTGAAAAGCGCGCAAAAGACCTCGGTGTGGCGTCACACGAGACCGTTGACGATACGAAGAACTACTACGATACCGTGATCCGGTATCTGATTTACGGAAACGTTCTGAAGAATAATACCTATCCTCTGAGCGTAAGTGCCGAACGCATGTCGCAGGCGCTTGCTACGGCGCGGTACGCCAAGAAGATCGGCGCAGACGCTGTCGCGCACGGAAGCACCGGTGCGGGCAACGACCAGGTGCGCTTTGATATGATTCTGAATATCCTCGTCCCTGGAGTTGAGATCATCACACCTATCCGCGAGATGAAACTTTCACGCGAGGAGGAGATCAGCTACCTGAAGTCGAAAGGCGTTGATATGAACTTCAGCAAGGCGATGTACTCGATCAACAAGGGACTCTGGGGAACATCGGTAGGAGGAAAAGAGACGCTCCAGTCATTGGGAATGCTCCCTGAGGAAGCGTGGCCCACACAGGTGACAAAACACGGAAGCGAGACGATCAAACTTACCTTTGAAAAGGGCGAGCTCGTTAAGGTAAACGACAAGGTATTTGAACATCCGACAGCTGCGATACAATTTATTCAAGCACTCGCCGCTCCCTACGGTATCGGGCGCGATATTCACGTGGGCGATACTATCATTGGAATCAAGGGGCGCGTAGGTTTTGAAGCTGCGGCGCCGATGGTTATCATCAAGGCACACCACACCCTTGAGAAGCACGTGCTCACGAAGTGGCAACTCAGCTGGAAGGATCAACTCGCGCAGTTCTATGGCAACTGGCTGCACGAAGGTCAGTACCTCGACCCAGTGATGCGCGATCTCGAAGCATTCCTCACAAGTTCACAGAAGAACGTAACGGGAGATGTTCATGTTCAGCTGTTCCCGTACCGGTTCACAGTCTTGGGCGTGGAGTCACCGTTCGATCTCATGTCATCGAAGTTTGGAAAATACGGGGAGATGAACCTTGGTTGGTCGGGTGAAGACGTAAAAGGATTCTCGAAAATCTTCGGAAACCAGACGATGATCTATCACCAGGTCTCGGGAGAATCAGGATTCAAGATATAAACCATTTAATCAAATAGAATTGAAGATCAAGGCAGGAATTATTGGTGGTGCAGGTTTCACCGGAGGTGAGACCATCAGACTCTTATTGAACCATCCGCAGGTGGATATCATTTTTATCCATAGCAGGAGCAACGCGGGTCATCCTCTCCACCATGTTCATCCCGATCTTCAGGGAGAGACGGACATGATTTTCTCTGACTCGTTTCAAGAGAAGGTCGATGTCGTTTTCCTCTGCCTCGGACATGGCGAAAGCAAGAAGTTTCTTGCTGAAAACGAGTTGGATGATGCAGC
>Ga0065721_10003160_pt1 | contig 11523 bp, 8 predicted proteins | sample Mesricmetagenome_FD_59108 | JGI IMG/M metagenome (GOLD analysis project Ga0065721, IMG submission 59108) | Mesophilic microbial community from rice straw/compost enrichment Sample: eDNA_1 v2 (version 2) | ecosystem: Engineered > Solid waste > Grass > Composting > Bioreactor | place: USA: Davis...
GGCCCGTCCCGCGACTTCCCGCCGCCGCGGGCCGCGCCGGTCCACCTCCCAGGGCTGAACGGGTCGGGCCGACGGTCGCCCGTCAGGGGCGCGCGCCGACCGGCGCCCGCACGCGCGGCCCGTCGGGGTCGAACGCGATGCGACGCACGTGCATGCGACGCGTCGTGAGGTCGGCGTCCCACGAGTGGAAGAAGATCAAGTCGCCGTCGGCGCTCTCGACGAGCGAGTTGTGTCCCGGCCCGAGCAAACCGCTTCCGGTCTCCAGGAGGGCGGGCGTGCCGCTGGGGGCGGGCGTCCACGGACCGAGCGGGTGGTCGGCGACGGCCCACGACACGGCGTACCCGTCGCCGGTCCAGGCTCCACCCGAGAACGTCATCCAGTAGCGGCCGTGCCGACGCACCACGGCGGGCCCCTCGAGCGTGTGCCAGTCGTAGCGTGCGCCGTACATCTCGCGGTCGCGCGCGTAGAGCTGCCAGTCCGCGTAGGGCGCGAGCACTGGGACGGGTTCGCCATCCGGGCGATCGGGAGCCGCGAGCGGCACGACCGCGATGTGCGTGCCGGGACGCTCCGCGTCGAGCACGTCGCGGGCGAAGTAGAGGTACCAGCGGCCGTCGTGATCGCGGAACGGATGGCCGTCGATCGCGAAGCGCTCTCCCGGGGTAAGCACCGCCCCCGTGTCCCGGTACGGCCCAGTGGCCGCGTCGGCGACGGCGACCCGCACGTGGTGGTCGCGGATGCCGTGGCCGACGGAGTAGTAGAGCCACCACCGGCCGTCCGCCTCGGCCAGCTCGGGAGCCCAGAAGGCGTCACCTAGGCCGGGATCCGGCCGCTCGAGGACGCGGCCGGTGTCGCGCCAGGAGCGCAGATCGGGGCTCACCAGCAGCGGGAACACCGGGCCCTCGGCGGGGGGCGGGTCCTCCGTCCCCACCGCGAGGTAGTCGCCCGCCACCACGACGAACGGGTCGGCGAGCGGGCGCTCGTGCACCGGTCCGACTGGCAGGGCTCGCATGCGAGAACCCTAGGGGCGTTGTGCAGCGCTGTAAAGATGCGCGGCTCAGGTCGTGGCGCGTTCGACGATGGCGTGCTCGACGATCTCGTGCCGCCCCGGGCCGTCGTAGCCCTCCATGCGGTCCATGAGGAGGCGGAGCGCGCGCCGCACGAGCGCGGCCTTGTCGGGCGAGACCGACGACAGCGGGGGCGTCGTGTAGCGCGCGATCGCGGTGTCGTCCCAGCCGAGCACGGCGACGTCGTAGGGCACACGCAGGTCGGCCTCGGCCAGCCCCCGGAGTGCCGCCATCGCGAAGTGGTCGTCGCGGCAGAGGACGGCGTCGAACCCCACGCCGGCGGAGAGCGCGGCGGCGATCGCCCGTACCCCGTCCTCGACGCCGAACCCGTCGCAGTGGAAGACGAGCGCGGGGTCGAGCGGAATGCCGGCGGCGACGAGCGCCTCCTGGTAGCCGAGCAGTCGCAGTTGCGTCGACTCGGTGAGGTCGCCGCGGACGGATCCGAGGAACGCGACGCGTCGACGCCCCGAGCGCACGAGCATCGTCACCCCGTCCCGAGCCGCGGCGGTGTTGTCGATCATCACGTGGTCGGTCGTGAGCGGCCGCGCGGCCTCGCCGAGCAGCACGAGCGGCGTCTCCGGGCGCAGCCGCGCGATCTCGAGGGTGTCGATGCGGGCCGGTTGGAAGATCACCCCGTCGACGAGCCCCTCCTCGCGATCTCGGATGACCGCCCGCTCGGCTTCGACGTCGCTGAGGGTCTGCTCGACGATGATCCGGTAGCCCTGGCGCTCGGCCTCCTCGCCGATGAGCCGCGCGATCTCGGCGAAGTAGAACTGGTCGAGCTCGGGGATGGCGAGCGCGATCATCCCGGTCCGGCCCGTCGCGAGCCGCCGGGCCGTGAGGTTGGGGCGGTATCCGAGTTCCTCGATCGCGGCCTGCACCTTGTCGCGCATCGCGGGCGACACGTGGGCGTAGCCGCGCACGACGTTCGAGACGGTCTTCATCGAGACGCCGGCGCGTGCGGCGACGTCCTGCAGACGCACGCTCCCGCCCGTCCTCCCGGCTGCCATGGCGACATCCTAGGTCCCGGAGTACCCATCCGTTGACAATTTACAGCGCTGTAGGTTACGGTCGCCGTCAACCGAGCAACCCCGACGGTCGACGACGACCGGGCACGTGCCGCAGAGTGGCGGCGGAGGGCGGGATGCTCCCGGCAAGGAGGCAGTCATGATCAAACGCAGCGCTTTCGTCGCTCTCGCGGGAGCCACGGCCCTCGCCCTCGCGGGCTGCGGCGCCGGCCCCGCCGATTCGGGTGATCGCACCATCACCTTCATGGGCTGGGGGTCGCCCGAGGAGATCGCGGTCTTCGAGGACATGATCGACCAGTACGAGGACGCCTACCCCGGCGTCGAGGTCGAGTACATCACCGTCCCCGCAGCCGACTTCGGCACGAAGCTCCAGACGATGATCGCGAGCCGGCAGACCCCCGACGTCTTCTATCTGACGCCCGAGAACGTCATGCCCTTCGCCGACGCCGGGATCATCGCCGACCTCACCGCGTTCGTCGACGACAACGAGCTCTTCGACCCCGCGAACGTGTGGGAGAAGGCGATCGACATGTACCGCTACGACGGCACCACCCCGGGCGAGGGCGCCGTGTACGGCCTCCCCAAGGACATCGGCCCGTTTGCGCTCGCCTACAACAAGGACCTCTTCGAGGCCGCGGGCATCACGGCTCCCGACCCCGACGACCCGTGGACGTGGGACGAATTCCTCGAGGCGGCGACGAAGCTCACCAGCGGCGAGGGCGTCGACAAGGTCTACGGCTCCGCCCCGTACTCCGTCGAGTCCGCGGTCTGGTCGAACGGAGCCGACTGGCTCAACGACGACCACACCGAGGTGACCGTCACCGACCCGGCATTCGTCGAGGCACTTCAGTGGGTCGCCGACCTCAGCCTCGTGCACGGCGTCGTTCCGTCGCAGGAGGAGGAGGGCGCGCTCGGCAGCTACCAGCGCTTCCTGGAAGGCAAGATCGGGATGATGGGCGTCGGCCCGTGGAACCAGGGCGGCTTCTGGAAGGACGCCACCTTCGAGTGGGACCTCATGCCGTGGCCGGTCAGCCCGAACACCGGCGAGCACGCCATCTGGTACGGCGGGATCGGCTTCGCGGTTTCCGGCAGCAGCGACCACCAGGAGGACGCCTCGAACCTCGCCGCCTTCCTCGCCTTCAACGAGGACGCCCAGCGCACCAACATGGAGCAGGGCCAGGCCGTGCCCAACCTCATCGACATGACGCGCGACGAGTACCTCACGTCGGACAAGGCGCCGGCCAACAAGGAGGAGTTCATCCGCATCATCGAGGACTACGGTCGGCGGGCGACGCAGACCTACACCTACAACAGCGAGTGGTTCGGGCTCTTCAACTCCAACGTCGCGAGCGTCTGGCGCGGCGAGATGACCGCCGCCGAGTACGCCGCCTCGATCGAGGCCGAGATGCAGGCACTCCTCGACGAAGGCATCGCCGAGCAGGCAGGGTAGACCGGCAGCCCGGCACGTGGGGCGCGCGGCGGACGTCGCGCGCCCCGTCCACGACCTCAGGGAGGGTGCGCCGCGATGAGCGCGACGGCGAAAACGACGGCGACGAGACCGAAGAGCCGGATGAGGCGGCGCGAGAACGCCTGGGGGCTCGCCTTCGTCACCCCCATCTCGCTCCAGGTGATTCTGTTCAGCATCATCCCGGTCGGCATCGCCGTCGTGGCGGGCTTCACGAATTGGAACGCCCTCAAGGGCACGTTCGACTTCGTCGGGTTCGACAACTTCGTCGAGTTCCTCGGCGACAAGAAGTTCTGGATCGCCGCGGGCAACACCGTCTACATGCTCCTGCCGATCCCGTTCTACCTCGCCTTCGGCATCCTCTTCGCGCTCGGCAGCCATCGCCGCACCCCCGGCAGTCGGGTGTTCCGGGTGCTCTTCTTCCTGCCCTATGTGTCGTCGATCGTGGCGCTCGTCGTCATGTGGAAGTGGATCTTCAACTACCAGTACGGCCTCGTGAACCAGTGGCTGCTCGCCTGGTTCGGCATCCAAGGGCCCGACTGGCTGGGCGACCCGGCGTGGATCAAGCCGACGATCGTGCTCATGATCGTGTGGAAGATGATCGGCATCTCGTCGATCTACATCCTCGCGGCGCTCAACAACATCCCCGACAGCTACTACGAGGCCGCCCGGCTCGACGGAGCCTCGCCGGTACGGACGTTCTTCCAGATCACCCTGCCGATGCTCACGCCCGCGATCTTCTTCGTGACGATCGTCGGCGTCATCGGGTCGTTGCAGACCTTCGTCGAGGTGCAGTTGTTCACCTCCGACGGCGGACGCAACTACAGCGCGGCGACGATCACCTACTACATCTGGGAGAAGGCGTTCCGCTCGAACGAGCTCGGCTTGGCCTCCTCGGTGGCGTTCTTCTTCGCGCTCGTCGTGCTCGTCATCACCCTCGTCCAGTTCCGGCTCTCGCGCCGCTGGGTCTACGAAGGGGAGTGACGTGGCCCGCACGAACCGCGCCGCGCGACGCACCGGCACGATCATCGCCTTCACGCTCATGCTCCTGGGAGCGCTCACGATGGTGGTGCCGTTCCTGTGGATGGTGTCGACCTCCCTCAAACAGTCGAACCTCGTGTTCGGCTACCCGCCACAGTGGATCCCCGACCCAGTCGACTGGGCGAACTACCTCGAGGTGTGGGAGGTGGCGCCGCTCGCGACCGGCCTGATCAACTCGGCGCTCGTCACCGGCGCGGTCGTCGTCGTCGGCACGTTCTCGTCGACGATGGCCGCCTTCGCCTTCGCCAAGCTCGACTTCCCGCACAAGCGGACGATCTTCGTGGGACTCCTGGCGACGATCATGATCCCGCTCATCGTGCTGCTGATCCCGCAGTTCCTCGTGTTCGCCGAGATCGGCTGGATCGACACCCTCCTGCCGCTCATCGTGCCCGGGCTGCTGGGCAACGTCACGATGATCTTCTTCCTGCGGCAGTACATGCTCGGCCTCGCCTCGGAGTTGCTGGAGGCCGCGAAGATCGACGGCGCCGGCTACCTCCGCATCTACTGGAGCGTCTTCCTCCCGCTGTGCCGCCCCGCCATCGCGGCCAACGTGATCATCGTGTTCATGGCCACCTGGAACGACTACCTCGGGCCGCTCATCTTCACCCATTCGCCGGAGAACTCGACCGTGCAGCTCGTCATCGCATCGCTCAACTCGTACTACGCCGAGCAGACCGATTTCCCGATGGTGATGGCGGCGTCGGTCATCGCGGTACTGCCCGTGATCGTCCTGTTCTCACTCCTGCAGAAGCACTTCGTCGACTCGTTCGCGTTCACCGGCATCAAGGGCTGAGCATGCGCCTGCACCGCAATCCGATCGCCCGCGCGGGCGACTTCGCCGACCCCTTCGTGCTGCGCCACGACGGCCGCTACTACCTCTATGCGACGAACCCCGACATCCGGTGCTGGAGCTCCGCCGACCTGCTCGAGTGGCACCCCGAGGGACCCGTGATCGCCGACGACGTGTTCCCGGGACTCGTCCCATTCGCGCCGGAAGTGAGCTACGCCGATGGCGAGTTCTTCCTCGTGACCTCGCCGTCGGGCCAGGGCCACACGGTGCTGCGGTCGCACTCGCCGACGGGCCCCTTCGTGCCGGCAACCGGGAACCTCGGGCACGCCATCGACGGTCACGTCTTCCTCGACGACGACGGCAGCCGGTACTTCTACTGGGCGGGCGACGAGGGCATCTGGGGATGCCGCATGCCGTCGCCGACGGAGTTCGGCGAGCCGGTGCTCACCGGCATCCACATGAACGGATGGACCGAGGGTCCGTTCGTCAGCAAGCGCGACGGCGTCTACACCATGACGCTCACCGGCAACCACTACCTGAGCCCCGGCTATCGCATCGACGCGGCGTGGAGCCGCGACCCGCTGCAGGGCTACCGGCCGAACCCGCTCAACCCGCTGGTCGTGAGCACCGACGGGCCGATCCGCGGCCTCGGCCACAGCAGCAGCGTCGTCGGACCCGACCTCGTGTCGACGTGGATCGTCTACCACAACATGAACGCCGACCTCTCGCGCGACCTCGACCTCGACCGCCAGATCGGATCCGGGCCCGACCTCGTCGTGCTCGGCCCCACAACGTCGGCCCCCGCTCCGGCTGCCCCCGACGCCGCCTGGCGTGGCGCGACATCGCAACCGCTGCCGACGGGGCCGTTCACGGCCGAACTCACCCTCACGGCCGAGGACCAGACCGGGTACGCCATCCACGTCGGCGACGCCGAGGTGCGCGTCGAGCCGGTGACCGCCACCGTCACAGCGGGAGGCGTCTCCTCCGCCCTTCCCCCGGGCTACCGCCACGGCGTCGCCCACTGCTGGACGTTCGTCGCCGACGGCGGCCGGCTGCGGGTGTTCGTCGACGGGCGGGCACAGCTCGTGACGTCGGCCTTCCCCGCGGGAACGCTCACCGTCTCGGGCCCGGTGCGGGTCGGGCACGGTGCCCTCACCGCGTCGACGGCCGAGCACTCCGACGCGGCGGCGCCCCGACCGGTCCCGGGACGGTTCTGGGCGGGTGGCACGGCCGCCGGCGTGCGCGCCCCGGCGGCACCGCTGAGTCACGCGCTCCACGTCCAGCGACCGGGGCCGACGCTCGTGAGCATCACGGGCGCGTACGCGCCCGGTGACATCGTCGGCGTCGCGATCGATGGCGACGAGCGGGAGCTCCGGGCCGTCGCGCCGGGCACCCTCCTCGCTGCGGTGGTCGACTTGCCGGCCACGGCGCGCCGCCTGGACCTGCGCGTGGTGGTGGGCCGCCCGCTCCTCGGCCTGGTGACCCTCTCCCCCGCCCCCACCGGCGGCGTCCTCGACGTCGAGGACGAGGGCCACCAGGGATGGGGCAAACGGCTCCTCGGAGAGGCGACCTGGAGCGATCTCCGGCTGTCCGCGCGCGTCACCGCAGCGTTCGACGCCGTGGATGCCCACGCCGACCTGCTCCTGCGCGCCTCTGAACTCTCCGAGGGCGGCGAGGGCGACGACGCCCGGCTCGGGATCGACTTCCTGCTCGGCTACTCCGTGCAGCTCCACGCCGACCGCGTCGCCCTCGTGCGGCACGCCTACGACTCGCGCGTGCTCGCCGCGCGGGAGCTCGCCGTCGAACCCGGAGCCCACGACATCATCGTCGTCGCGACGGGCGGCACCATCACGGTGACCTTCGACGGCGTCGAACTCCTCCGCGCCCACGACGAACTCGCCTACGCCGCGGGCGGCGTCGGGATGCGGACCGCGGACGCCCGCCTGCACGTCGCGCACCTGCGCGTCGCGGAAGGCGATCGGCACTAGGAAAGGAAAGGAATGAACACCAGGACCCGCCGGCAGCGTCGCCGGCCGATCGGTGCCGTCATCCTCATGACGGTCACCGCGCTCCTCCTCCAGCTGGGGCTCGGCGCCGCGCCGGCGTTCGCATCCCCCGGCAGCGTCGTCGCCGCACCCTCGTCAGGCACGGGCGTGGAGAACAACGACTACCCGCGGATCATCCGTCTCGCCCACAGCTCCGACCCGTCGCGGCGCGGCGACCTGCTCGTGATGTACAGCATCAATGACACGGGCGTGCGCACCCACTCGGTCGTCAAGCGCAGCACCGACAACGGCGCGACCTGGACGACGATCAGCACGATCTACTCACCGAACCCGTCGTGGGGCATCTACTTCGGCTCGATGTACGAGCTCCCCGCGGCGTCGGGCGGACTTCCCGCCGGCACGCTCATCGCCGCCGGCAACGAATGGGACAACGTCAACTGGGGGTTCCAGGAGGTGCAGACCTTCGTGAGCACCGACTACGGCGTCACCTGGACCGCTCGCGGGAACTGCACCGTGAAGTCCGGGTCGCCGAGCGCCGTCGCCACCGGGCTTTGGGAACCGGAGATCATCCTCAACGCCGACGGCAAGCTCGCGTGTCACTTCTCCGACGAGCGACTCCGGGCGTCGGGGTACTACCAGAAGCTCGTCATGGTGACCTCGACCGACGGCGGCGTAACGTGGGGCAGCCCGGTCGACACGGTCGCGATCGGCGACAGCAGCTCGCGGCCCGGGATGCCGGTCGTGCGCAAGCTCGGCAACGGCACCTACGCGATGGCGTACGAACTGTGCCGGGACTCCGTGGGGAACGCCGACCAGACCTGCCGGGTGTACCTCAAGACATCGACCGACGGCGCGAACTGGGGCTCGGCTTCGAGCCTGGGAACGCTCGTGCAGACCGCGGGAGGGTTGCAGCTCCTACACACGCCAGGGCTCGCCTGGACGCCCGCCGGCGGGCCGAACGGCACTCTCGTCATCGCCGGTCAGCGCGTCGTCACCGGATCGGACGGCCCCACCACCGTCGTCCGCCCCGAGTCGGGACGAGTGGTCTTCGTCAACACGTCGAACGGCAGCGGCTCGTGGCAGGCGGTGTCGGCCCCGGTCACGATCGACCCGACGGGCGACTATAACAACGGACCCGGCAAGCACTGCGCCAACTACAGCCCGAGCCTCGTGGCCACGGCCTCGGGGACGGCGATCATGATGGTCACCCCGCGCTTCGTGGCGGGCTCGAACACCCGCTGCGACATTCGGTTCGGCAGCGGGCCGATCGGCACGCTGCCGCTCTACGCCCCGTTCGACTCCGGCACCGACATGGGATGGTCGACGTACGGCGGGACTTGGTCGGTGAGCGGAGGCGTCTACGTGCAGACGGGGTCGGCGGCGGGGCCGAAGTCGCTCGTCGGATCGACCGCCTGGACCGACGTCACGATCACCGCCGACGTGCGCCTCGACACCGCCGGCCAGGCGGGGGTGCTGCTACGCACCACCTCCCCGTCGCCGGGCGCGGACAGCCACAACGGCTACTACGTGGGCGTCGAGACGACGGGCAACGTGTTCATCGGTCGGCAGAACGGCGGCTGGACGGGACTCTCCTCCGCCCCGGTCTCCGGCGGCGTGTCGACCGGCGTCTGGTACAACCTGCAGGCAACGATCGTGGGCTGCACGATCACCGCGCAGCTCAAGCGCGACGACGCGACGTCGGTGACCACGACTAGCGCGACGGCCCCCGGATGCTTCGCCTCCGGACAGGTGGGCGTTCGGACGCACCTCACCTCGGCCTCGTTCCGGAACGTGCAGGTCACCCCGGCGGCGACCTCGACCGCAGCGACGTACAGCGACAGCTGGGCGTCCGGTGCGTCGACCGGATGGACGACCTACGGTGGCACGTGGTCGACCATCGCCGCGAGCGGCACGCAGCGTCAGACGAGCGCAGGGACGAACGGGCCCAAGCAGACGTCGCCCGTGGCCGGTGATGCGTACACGGTCTCGTCAGACGTGAAGATCACGAGCCTGAGCGCACCGAGCGGCAACGGAGGGGTCATGGCCCGGGTGACGTCGCCCGGGACCGGCCCGGACGCGTATGCGGGCTACTTCGCCGGCGTCGACGGGAGCACGTCGCAACTGTCGCTCGGCCGCGCCGGCTCGGGCACCTGGACGCCTCTGGCGAACACCACGGTGCCGGGAGGTGTGGCCGTGGGCTCGTGGTATCACGTGACGCTGCGGGCGAGCGGTTGCTCGCTCACCGCCACCGCCCAGTCGACCCGATCGTGGGACCAGGCGGTCGTCAGCCTGACGGACGTCGGCTGTCCCACGACGGGCTCGGCCGGCATCCGCGGGATGGTCGCGGCCACCGACTTCAAGGAATTCGCCGTGACCGCGGGCTGAGAGACGCCGTCCTTCGCTGTGCCGACGGCCCGCCCCTCGAAGGGACGGGCCGTCGGACGTTTCCGCGATCGAAAGGGTGCCGCCCGGATTCCGATCGCGGGGTCTGTCAGTGCTGCGTCGCTCCCTCCGCGCCGATGCCGGTGAGCGAGCGCACCTCCATCTCCGCCTGCTTCGCGGCGTCCTCCCGCTTGCGGTCGGTGATGGTGCCGATGAAGCCGAGCAGGAACGCGAGCGGGATGCTCACGATGCCCGGGTTCGACAGCGGCCACCAGTGGAAGTCGACGCCCTGGATCATCGAGGTCGACAGTCCCGTCGCCTCGTTGACCGGAGCGCCGGAGACGACGGGCGAGAAGACGATCAGGATGATCGCCGACGCGAGTCCGCCGTACATGCTCCACAGGGCGCCGCGGGTCGTGAACCGCTTCCAGAACAGCGAGTAGATGATCGTCGGCAGGTTCGCGGATGCCGCGACGGCGAACGCGAGGGCGACGAGGAACGCGATGTTCTGCCCGTTCGCGAGGATGCCGCCGACGATCGCCACGAGACCGATCACGACGACGGTGCGCCGCGCGACCTTCACCTCGGAGCCGGGCGCCGGGTTGCCCTTCTTGATGACCGACCCGTAGATGTCGTGGCTGAACGACGCCGCCGCGGTGATCGTGAGTCCCGCGACGACCGCGAGGATCGTCGCGAACGCGACCGCCGAGATGATGCCCAGCAGCAAGGGTCCGCCGAGCTCGAAGGCGAGCAGTGGGGCCGCCGAGTTCGCGCCGCCCGGCGCCGCCTTGATCGCGTCGGCGCCGATGAGGGCCGCCGCGCCGTAGCCGAGGATGAGCGTGAACACGTAGAAGATGCCGATGAGCCAGATCGCCCAGACGACGCTGCGCCGGGCCTCCTTCGCGGTCGGCACCGTGTAGAAGCGCATGAGCACGTGCGGCAGGGCCGCGGTGCCGAACACGAGCGCGAGGCCGAGCGAGAGGAAGTCGAGCTTGCTGATCTCCGACGCCCCGTATTGCAGGCCCGGTGCGAGGATCGCATCCGTTCCCGCCGTGGCCACGGCGTTGTCGAGGAGCGTCGAGAGGTTGAACCCGTTGAGGGCGAGCACCCAGACGCTCATCACGAGCGCGCCGGCGATGAGCAGGAACGCCTTGATGATCTGCACCCACGTCGTGCCCTTCATGCCGCCCACGAGGACGTAGACGATCATGAGCGCGCCGACGACGGCGATGACGACCGACTGCCCGACGCGGTCCGGGATGCCGAGCAGGAGCGAGACGAGTCCGCCCGCGCCCGCCATCTGGGCGAGCAGGTAGAAGAAGCAGACGACGAGGGTCGTCGTCGCGGCCGCGATGCGCACGGGGCGCTGCTTGAGCCGGAACGACAGCACGTCGGCCATCGTGAACTTGCCCGTGTTGCGCAGCAGCTCGGCGACGAGCAGGAGCGCGACGAGCCAGGCGACGAGGAAGCCGATCGAGTAGAGGAACCCGTCGTATCCGTTGAGCGCGATCGCGCCGCAGATGCCGAGGAACGACGCGGCCGACAGGTAGTCGCCCGCGATCGCGGCGCCGTTCTGCGGGCCGGTGAAGGAGCGCCCGGCGGCGTAGTAGTCCGCCGCCGTCTTGTTGTTGCGGCTCGCGCGGAAGACGATGACCATCGTCGCCGCGACGAACACGAGGAAGATCCCGATGTTGAGCAGCGGGTTGCCGATCTCGGTCTCCATCAGCGTCCCTCCTCCCGGATCTGC
>Ga0065721_10052625_pt1 | contig 11523 bp, 11 predicted proteins | sample Mesricmetagenome_FD_59108 | JGI IMG/M metagenome (GOLD analysis project Ga0065721, IMG submission 59108) | Mesophilic microbial community from rice straw/compost enrichment Sample: eDNA_1 v2 (version 2) | ecosystem: Engineered > Solid waste > Grass > Composting > Bioreactor | place: USA: Davis...
TGCTTCGTCATATGACTACTCCTAGTGTTACCACTAGCACTGGCAGTCAGCGGCCCGTCATCGCAAGACGGCCTTCACCGGGGGCTTACGTTCGATCGGGCGAACTGAACGATGAAGAGGCGAAAGCGAGCGTCATCGCCGAATACGAGGCACAGATCGCGGCGCTTGAGCGCAAGGTGGCCAGCTCACGACGGAACTGGACCTGGTGAAAAACACTGCGCCAACCGATCGCCGACGGCAACGAGAAATCCTCCATCGTCACCGGCCCCCGCCCTACTCCGTCAGACGAGCGTGCAAAATGATCGACCTCCCAAGAAGCACGTTCTGCTACCGATCCACGACACGGCCTTTGCATCTCGACGATGCTGAACTCGTGGCTCTTATCGAGGACATCCAGGATGAGTTGCCCTGTTATGGATACCGTCGTGTGACGCACGAGCTTCAGCGGCGAGGCCACCTCGTCAATCACAAGCGGGTAGCGCCTGTCATGCGTATTAACGGCCTGGAGATCAAACCTCGCAAGCGCTACGTTCGCACGACGGACAGCGACCACGATTCACCGATCTACCCAAACCTCTACCGCAATGTGATGGGCTGGGTGGCTGATTTTACTTACATCCGCGTTACTACTGGCTTCTGCTATCTGGGAGACGGCCGTACTGCCGGAAAACTAACCGGCCGTTTTCGCTTCAGCTTGGCGCCTTGACTGATATCCGGTCGCGCAGCGTTCAAATTCCGGAGGAATGTTTGCTTTAGAGCGGTAATCGACTGACCCGTCGGGCGCAATCGACACGTATCCTCCTCGCGCCGGATCGATATTGGTCTGGAAGCAGTTTATCAGTGCCACTTCGCTGCCATCGACCGATTGTCCTTCGAAACGGCTAATCACCATATTGACGACAACCGGTGATCCGCTGAACTCCAGCAACTTCCTCGCCACTGCGGTTGCCGTCTTCTTCAACATTATCGATCCCTTCGATTCGATGTCAGCAGATTGCCGCCATCCGGAACGAGGGAAGAATATGTCATGTTTGTAACACGACGGTGACGTTGACGTGCATTTCGCCCACACGTTGGATGTCGTGGTGATCTGAGTAGTCAAAGACGGTTAGTCGATCGACGACTTCTCTGGAAAAGCTCCAAATAGCTGCCTTGTCAACCCATCTCGATCTACGCAGCTTCATTTCCATGTTCGTGGACGCGTGCGTTTTCGGCTCGAACCCCACCGTTGGGGAAAGGGATTCCGATGGCTTGACTCGATGGCCTTTTCAAAGTTGCACGACCTGTATCTGTGACAAAATCTAGTCGATCGGAGTTTACCAGAGTCATACCCATCGTCGATGCCCATACGTGGACATATCGCTTCGTTCCATCATCCTCCTTGAAACATCGGCGAATGAGGGTTCAGCTGTGTGAACGGTTTCCCATCCTACAGGTAGCGCTTAACGCGCTCTAATTCCTCGTAGCGCTCCTCACGGCGCAGTACGTTCAGCATCCGTTTCTTGATCCAAGGCTTTTTGTCAGCGGACGCGAATTCGGAGCAGATTGCGTCCACGACCGAGCATGCCCCTGAGAGCTCGATAGCCACGTCTGCTGTAAGCCTACCTATCTCCATCTCCCAACCGCCTGCATGATAAAGTGTATTTGGATATTCCTTTGCTCTTTTGAGGTGCTGAAGCGCGCCGGCGTAATCTGGATAAAGCATGAGCGCGCGTGCACGCAGGATGTCCGACCACGCTCCGGGGAACCTCTCTATCAGCAACAACGATATCCGATCTGCCTCGGGAGCAAGTTTTGCGGTGATAGCCGCTTGACAGTATGAGGTGACAAAAGCCTTGTCGTGTTTAAGTTTGTCCTCGAGAATCCTGAAATCATCAATCGCAGTCAAATCGCTTCGATCGAGCTTGAGCTTCGCTCTTCCGTAAGCCGCCGATATGTCACCAACCCTCGCCTCGTCGCCGAAGTATGTTTCGAAAAATTTTTTCATTACTATCCCAACCATCGAATCCCGGACGTGCCTCAAGTCGTTGTCCCAAGCCACATCGGGCGGCGACATCGTGACCATCTCATAACTCGGGAAATAGTCGACAAAACTGTACTTTTGGGCAACCTCCTGAGAAATCGTCCTCAGGATCGATTTGGAATATGAGTTCGCGATAATGACGTCCTGATCAGTGAAAGTTTGCATCAGCGGCACCGGCGATGTGGTCAAGATGATGCGCACTGTCGGATTGGCTTTAGCCACCATCTCAACAGCACGTTCGACAAATCGACTATTCTCTACGTACCCTAATTGCCGAAATTCAAATCGATCGGGGTAGCGGCTAATGAGCGCCTTGTTTGGATCAGTCGCAATATAACGCCCGAGTTCTTTGTCAAACCAGTGCTCAATCAATCCTAATGTCAGGACAAATACATTGCACTCGGTGATCCTGGCGAAAAGATTCGATACTGCAATCCTTCTTTCGATGGCCCTGTCATAGGTTACGCCCGGATACATCGTCGGGAGGTTTAGATCATAGTACGAGCCAGGCTCTCCTTCGAGAATATATCGCTCCGGTGACATCATATGATCGGCACAAAGCGCATCTTCGAGTTCCGCACAAATTGAAGCGGGTGTATATTTCACAAGCAGATCATTCGATCGCGAATGGGGCCTCATCTCAGACAATGGGAAACTGAGGGAAAGTGAAAGAACGTCCATCTCAGCTCGCCGAAGATATTCCTCAATATTTCGCGCAAAACACGAACCGACTGTAAAAAAGCGGTCGTCTTTCGATAGATGGAATTTCGGAACACATATCGGGTCGCATGCGCCGTACAATCGCGAATTTGGCACTCTCTTCGGCCAAGTGGCGCGCCGGAAAAGGTCGCGCCGAATATGTTGTGCTTCGCTGAGATGCATGGCGGCTCCGCTCTGACGTCCTACAAAGCTATTTGGCGTAGCTTTGACTTGGAGGTGATTATTACTTCTAGCATTGAGATAGTTAAACCAACGATTGCTTACAGTTCAAAATCGCTTGTATGGATCGAAGCCCGTCTCAACCATATACCTCAGGTATTCACCGGAGTACCTCATCATGTGCGTTGCATCCGTCACCCGTCCAGCCGGCCGGCGAGATACTTGTGAATTCGAGGCTGTCCCCAGCACGTGGAGGAGACCTCGTCCTAGCACCTGTCGAACTTGCAGGCCGCCGGAGCTCAATAGCAGATTCTCGTGGATGTTGCACGCGGCGTGCGGACGATCTGATGCCTGTCGCAAGCGAAGGATCAGCTCGTTTTTTGGATATCTAGGCATCTTCGTCTGAAACGCGTCGAGTTCTTTGAGCATCATCGCGGCCAATTTCACGTCCCCCGTCGGCACAGCACTGTAAGCAAGCGTCTCGTTATAGCCGTCGCGCTTATCGCTAGCTTCAGTGAAGCCGATTAGGTCGAGCATGGCGAGACGGGAGAATACGAAGGCTGTTGGCTTTCAGCAAAGAGCAAGAGCTTCCAAGGCCGCTCATCTACACATTTCAATGCAGGCCGCCTATAATCTCTCTCAAGAGATATGACCTAACAAAGCCGTGGCGATTATCTGGAGCAAAGGCCAGGATAGGGAATAGTCCGCCTGTTGTCGGAACGGAGTATCGCTGAAACACACAACTCAGAACGAGACTAGATAGACGAACCAATCTCCGGGTACTCATTCGTCTGCGGCTGAACCCCAGGCTTTAAATTGCTTCGTTTATTCGCCCAGCGGATCATCAGCTCCCGCATGGGGATGATCGACCATTTCCTGTAAGCATCAGTCTTTTTGAAGACTCCAATGGAGTCCCCCCAGTAGCGATATTCACTGATAGTGGTGTAGTCCAACCTCGACCCATCGTCGACTTTCTTGGGAAAATCCGTCTTGGCGTACAGAAGTTCGAGTCCAGAGAACTTGGCCAATGCTAACATGCCATCGGGATAGAATCGCCAACAATCGGTCGGCGGAGAATGTCGATGCCCGCGAGACGGAGCAGTCAGCAATATGATGCCATCTTTCCTGAGAACGCGCGCCATTTCCAGAAACGTCACCCAGAAATATGGCACGTGCTCAAAAACTTGTCCGCAAAAGATGATATCGGCACTTTCCGAAGCGACAGGCAATCGATACGCCTGCTTCATCACGACATCGACGTTTGGCCCAGCGACGACATCCAATCCAACGTAAGTTAAATTATGGGGTTCAATGATCGATCTGTGGGTCATTGTGTGCCCGGAAACGGCCCGCGACCCCACATCCAGCACAGATTTGTGCACCTCGGGATCAAAGAATTTCTCGAAGCCCTTTCTCATCGCTTCATATGCCGATTTGTGCAAGTCCACCCTCCATCCACGCGAATGCCGCAAGCTAAATCACGTGAGGCAATCGTTCGCAAGTTCAAATTGAGCATGTCCCCCACTGAGGGGCTTGTGAATTCGCTCGCCTTGTCTCTATAACTCACGCCAGATAGCGAAATCCGATGATCAAGGAGCCTAAGTTGCCAGGATTCGACAGGAACATTGACTTCAACAAGACAAAGAAGATCAAATACATCGAATACCCGCACCCCAAAGGACCGATCAAAATCGCCGTTTCGGATGAGGTCGTTTCCGAGACGATTCAGAAGAAAATTCGCGATGCTCGATACGAAAGGCACGAAGCCAACATCATTCAGAAGATCGTGACGGACGGTGATATTCTCCTCGAACTCGGCGCGGGGGTTGGTTTCATCTCGACCTTGGCGTGGTCGACCGGAAAGGTAAAGGAGGTTCACTGCTTCGAGGCGGATCCTCGATTGAAAAAGATCATTGAGGCGACACATGCCCAAAACGGCGTGTCCGGAAATGTCTATACCGAGATCCTCTCGAACGATGCGGAGCAGATAGAGAAGCGATCCATTGATTTCCATATCCGAGAGGATTTTTACGGCAGCTCTCTGAATTCTGGCGTGGGAAGGGAGATCAAGCAGACGGTTCCCGTTCCTGTGACATCAATCCGCAAAGCCATCGAAACTATCAAACCAACAGTGATAGCATGCGACATCGAAGGCGGGGAACTTGGGTTATTTGACGAAATCGACATGCCTACCGTCCGGCAAGTTATGGTTGAGACTCACGTTGCTGCCTTTAAAGGTGAAGGGATGCGACAACTGTTCCACGAATTTCACAAAGCCGACTTCTATTATGACCCGGTCAATTCTTATCGCGAAGTCGTTGTGTTCCGTCGCATGTGACGGCTCAAGACAACAGCGTCGCTCCCCGGGTGAGCTAATCGAAGGGCTTGTTGCATTGGACTACCGCTGAATGGCATCACTTTTTGACCGCGTTCCTCATCCTCTTTCGATTCTCCGCGATTATCTCAACCGGAATAGGCCGCCGAGCATAGCGACCATCAAAAGGTTGGCGAGTAAGAAGGGGCTTGTTGTTGTCTCCCAGCATGCGCGTGGGTCTTCACGGCGGGACTCGACGGGCGTGCGCACTTACTTCTATCGAACTTCCGAAGGTCCCCGGGGATCAGAGATACTGCAGCGCCTGAAATCCCGCTTGCGAGAGAACTTGATTTGCTTCTTTACTGGAGCAGGCTCGGATAGATGGATCCAAACGATCAACATTGCGCGGCGAGATTACGATCATGTGCTGGCACTGATCCGAGCTGAGTTCGCTGACGGGGATGGGGTCTTCGTCCGTACGGTAGACAGCAATATTCACCTCCCTTCGTCCATTGGGCGCCCAAAGTCCCAAAAGCGGATGAAGTCGTTTCACCTGCTCTGCATAGAGCGGTCGAAGATGACCGACGAAAAGCAAGCGGTGGCGGCGTGCACTTGGATAGAATTCTGCGTTTGGGACGAGCATCGGAGCTATGCGCCGGAGCCGGAATTCGAAAGCGCGCTGGTAAATCCACATGTGCGTCGTTTACGGCGGCACACATTCGAGGAATATCTCACTCAAGAAGTAGACATCGCAGAAATCGACGAGCAACTCGTAGGAGCGGTCAGGTTCCCGATCGACGTGGTTTACACCTGGGTGAACAACAAGGACGAAGAGTGGCAACGTACCAAGGCTGAAATGGCCGGGATTGCCCTCGCCCCCTCTGCTAGTCGGGCCAATCATGATGAGCGTTTCAACAACCGCGACGAACTGAAATATTCACTGCGTTCGCTTGAGCTCTTCGCACCGTTCGTTCGCAACGTTTATCTCGTCACCAATGGTCAGGTCCCTGAATGGCTGGACCTGACCAACGACCGCATCAAGCTTGTAACCCACGCCGATATTTACCGACATAAGGATCATCTTCCCACGTTCAATTCGAGCTCTATCGAAACGCAGTTACATCACATAGATGGCCTTGCCGAGCATTTCCTTTATTTCAATGATGACTTCTTTCTTGGCGACTTCTGCGTACCGGAGGATTTCTTCCTCGCCAACGGGGTCATCAAATACTTCCCTGCAGAGCAACGCGCCTTTGAACATGACATCGATGAGCGGCGTGAAGAATATATCAGCGCCGACGCAAATGCCCTGGCCTTGATCAAGGAAAAATACGGAGCATTCACCCGAGAGCTGATGATCCATTCTCCCTACCCGGCGAGCAAGAGCCTCCTGTACGATCTCGAGAGCGAATTCCAGGAAGAGTTTGATCTCTGCGCGAGCCAGAGGTTCAGATCCCATAAGGATTTGCGGCCGATTGCATTCATGCAGTATCACGTCGGCTTCCAAAAAAGGAAGGCTGTTCCAGCTGAGATATCCAACCGGTACCTGGCCTTGTGGCGGCAAAATATCGACAAATACTTTGGGGAAGTCCTCGATAGAAGGACGTATAAGACCTTCTGCATCAACGATGTCGGAGTGCCGCCCAGCCGAGCGGCATGGACGAACAAGCAAGTTTGGTCTTTTTTAGAGTCCTACTTTCCCTTTAAAAGCTCGTTCGAGCTATAGGAAATTGAGGTACTGGAACCGTACTTGACATATCACGAATACCTGTGGAACCGGTTACTTGCCCTCCGCCAAGCGGGATACCGACGCAGACATAACCCTGTGCGATATGGATCAGCCCGCAGCTTCGACTTACTCCCCCAGTCTCGCTCGGGGCAGTCGAAACGTGAAGGCTGACTAACTTCAAAGCGCCGGAACGCTCGCCTTCGGGTCGCTGGTTGCTGACGCCTTTGGAGAGAGAACTCCGGCTGCTTCTTGTTGGCGGCAACAACAACCACCAGAACCACGACGTCAGAGTGGCCAGGACGAAGGCCGGTTTCAAAGCGCCGCGCCTCGTCTATTGTGTGCGGGGTATGCCGTGCCTGCTGCCGCAAGGTTCGGAAGAGAGGCCGCCAATGTCTCGCGAGTCTTCAGGGCATCGCAAGCGCCAGAGAAAACGGTTGCGGGTCATAAAATAGTGGGTACTATGGCCTTGCTCCTAGGTCGGGGGTCTGCTGCGGGAGCGCTGTTCTCTCCAAGCATGCGCAGCTATCTCAGCCGAGGCTCTCGCATACTTGATCACACTTGATCTCAGCGCCCATCGATTTCAGAGGATTAAGGTCAATCCACCCACTAGGCATTTCTTATCGATCGGCCTCTTCATCATCGAGCACGTCACTTCATCTCGAAAGTGGCCACGCCGGTTGAACTCATCCTAGCCCAGGTCAAAGAGGTGTCGGAACGGGATGGGCGAATGAACCAATATCGACCCCGGGGCTTTCGCTGCAGTAAATATTCCGATACTCCGACCTGCCGCGAGACGCCCGGCCCGTACCCTCTGGTGCTGGGCTGCGCTTGCGGAACGGCGTGATCGCACCGTAGCTAGAAGATGTTGCGACTCGTGAGTTCCAACACCGCTAAGTCCGGGCCGGAGGTCGGTCACGTTGCCTGGAGCGCGCCGGCCCCTCGATAACCTATTCGCCTTCCTAGAGGGTCACGATGCAGATATTCGGCTAGGCAAACGTATATGAGAGGTTTATGACAGGAGGACCGAGGAACATCTGCGGGTAACTCTTTGTCCTACCTTACATCTCATGTCCAGATCGTCTTAGCGTTCATTATTCGCGAGGTCGCAAGCAGATATGGACGCAGTCCAGGCGGCTATCTGTGGGCATTCCTGCAGCCCATAGCTTTCATCGTCTTGATGTCGTTTATTATGGGAAGCTTGGGGCGCATTCCTGCGCTTGGAGAGAGCTTTCCCCTTTTCTACGCCACCGGCTTTCTTTCATTCAACTTCTACAAGGGGATGGAGGGATATCTTGGTTCGGCAGTGAGAGCCAATAGGCCGCTGATGTCCTATCCAACTGTGGCTCCGATCGATGCGGTCATGGGGCGTTTCATCCTGGAAGGCGCGACATCCCTCGTTGTCGCGATAGTTATCTTGGGCGGCGCTATGCTTTTCCTCCGACATCCACTGCACCTGCTATGGACCCCCATGATCGAAGCCATTGCTTTGGCCTGGACGCTCGCGCTCGGCGTGGCGCTCATGAATATCGTCTTATTTTTCCGGTTCCCGCTTTATGAGAAGGCATTTGGGATCGTGATGCGCCCGCTCTTCTTGTTATCTGGCGTCTTTTATGTGCCGGGGGAAATGCCGCATCCAGCCCGCGAGTTTCTTCTCGATAATCCTATCACGCACTTGATCATGCTCTTCCGATGGGGCTTTTACGGTGAACGTGCCGCGCAAGGCCTGGACATATGGTTCTTGGGCGAATTCGCACTTGCAATGCTGTTTATCGGGATGTGCTTTTTTACGTTCTGGTCCGTTGCTAGAGAGCGCGTCGATTAGGTAGAAAGCATTGTCTCATGAACGTCGCAGACGTGATTGCAAATCTGAAATCAGCACAACACGGCTCACGCCGACTCGACGGTCAAATTGCCCAGCTTCTGGGTTGGCAGCTTCAAATCGTTGACGACCCGTCCCGTCCCAAAGGGAAGCGATACCTCTGGACTGTTCCTAACGAGCAGAATGACGCTGTGGTGCCGAGTTACACAACCAATCTGACGGCGGCCTATGAACTCGCCCAGAAAGTGGTTCCCTCCAATGTGGGCGGCTTCGCCTGGAAGGACGGAGCCTTCCAAGCCCAAATTGGCCTGAACACGCCCGTCGCAACCGCCGCCACACCAGCGATAGCGATTTGTATAGCAGCGCTGCAACACCTCGCGGTTGAAGCCGACTAGAAGACATGGGTGCCATCCTAATACAGGCTTGTCATAAACGCCGGCGTCGATATTGTTACAGATCTGTCATAAACGTTGCGTGCAGAGCGAGTGCGGCAATTGAGGGGATATGAATGGAATCAGTTGTGAATGAACCCTCGTGGGTGGGGCGAGTTGCCGCCAAGCAAGGGAAAAGCATCAACCCGCATGGAGGCGACTTCCTGAGCAGGCTTTTTTTCTTCGAGCGGGATGTACGAAATAAAATCCGCTTCGGCGTCTCGGCGCCCGCCTCTGCATCGCTGATTTATGTCAATCCCAGCAGGATTACTAAAGCCATCCATGCCCTTGACGCAATGAGAATTGAGAGCGGCAGGGTGAAGAGCGGCGATTGGGACACCCACACCCGCGAATTGAAAACTGTCAAGAAGATCAAGGGCGTCAGGCAGCACATCGTCAGAGGCATCCCGTGGGAGCAAACCTCCGCGTGGCGCCAATGTCTACAATACCTTGAACGAGGGCACGGCTCCGATGGGATTAATAGCCTGGACGATATTGTCGAGCGCTATAAGAAACTCGATAAATTCATAGCTCTGGTCCGACGAGATCGCGAGGCGGCCTTCAAAACGCGCCAGCAGATCAAACCTGGCAACTTCCGGGAGGCGGCGGGCATCCTCGTCAACATAGATCGGGAGGGCGACCTTCTATTTGGAATGCGCGGGTGTCATAGGCTGGCGGTAGCGCAGTCGCTCAATTTGAGGTGCATCCCGGTGCAGCTCGGAATTGTTCATGCCGACGCCGTACGAAACGGTACATGGCGAAAGAACATTCTAGAGCCCGCTGTTGTCGACTATCTGATCAACGAAGCCAAGATCGAGGCCAAGATCAATCGGCGCAAGGTGAAGGCTGCTGCCGCTGTAGCCGCGTCAGCACCTCAACCGACCGCCGCGTCGCCCGGGACACCGACCAAGCAGCGGTACACCGGACGCACGATGGCACAGTCGATCGAGTTCGATGCGAACAAGGACGCTCATTGGAATGGCCAGCCCGTCCCGAAATTCGAGCGGTTGGTTCCGATCATGCCGGGTAGCTCGCTCGTGGAAATCGGGGCCGCCGAAGGCATCTTGTCGCTCACACTCGCTCCCCACAAGGAACGTGTCCGAGCCATCGACATCACACCAAACCGCCACCAAAAGGCGCTGGAACTCAAGGCGCGGTGGCTTGAACTTGGCAAGCGCGTTGAAAATTGCGAGATGGTTCTCGGGGACGCTCTCAAAAACCCAGAGCTTATTTCCGGCTTCGACACGCTCATGGCTTCGCGCGTCATATATTACTTCGGCACCTTCCTAGAAGAATTCATGGATAATGTCCGGAAGAATGTCGATAACGTGTGCTTCATCGGTAATCCGGTAAGGACGGCACAATTTAATCAAGGCAAGACCGGGAAGTTGGGAGAATACGCAAAATATGCAACGATCCCGGGGATGATAGAACTTGTCGAGCGCCATGGGTTCAAGGTTACTCACGTTGACGAGACACTTGACCCCCTAATCATCGCCAGAAAACTCTAAATCAGCTTTTATTCAGTTCCTAAACCGGCGGTTCAGCAATCGCCGGTTTTTCTTATTCGCCACTTGATATTGACAGAGTCATATTGTCATTCACAACAATGCTCTACTACTCGCTCATAACCCTAACAGTAATTATTGCCTTCTTCCTATTATGGACGTTCATCGCCCGTGACGATACGGAAGACGATGCCTTAGTTTCGGAGTAAGCGTCCGGCCAGAGCTTATTGATCGGCTGAGTCATGTACCACGGCAATAGCTCACCGATTCTGTGGATCGGATGTCCGTAGCCAGATCGAAGCAGCCTTCCGGCGCATTCCGGAGGCATCAGAGGTTCTACTCGCTGCGGTTCTGCAGCGCTTCCAAATGGCCGCAGCAAACCTGATTTACGATTTCAAGGAGAATGGTGGTTCGCTCTCCCAACCAGGTGAGCGCCTCCGCGCTGATCTCGTAATGCTTGGAATAGCGCGCCTTCACATAGGCTTCGTTCAATGTGTTGAACCAAGCCCGTTCGCGATGCTGATCGCGGGGAAAGGCCTCGGCCAGCCGGCGGTCCTGCTCCTCGGCGAGCGAGCGCAGGAACTTGATGTTGTGGGAAGGCGGGCCGTAGTTCGTGAGCGTCAGCAGCACGCAAGAATAGGCTTGTTCCAATGCTTGATGAAAGAGGAAAGCAGCTCGTTTTCCGAAACCCTTCGATTGAGCATGCTGGGCCAGATCGAAAAACTCAATTGCAGCTTTCAGCCGCTCTTCGAAGTGTCCCTGCGCCAACCGAAGTCGATCCGCCGGCGTCAACGGCTTCGGCTCGGCCAGCGGCTCGTCA
>Ga0065721_10005951_pt1 | contig 11520 bp, 19 predicted proteins | sample Mesricmetagenome_FD_59108 | JGI IMG/M metagenome (GOLD analysis project Ga0065721, IMG submission 59108) | Mesophilic microbial community from rice straw/compost enrichment Sample: eDNA_1 v2 (version 2) | ecosystem: Engineered > Solid waste > Grass > Composting > Bioreactor | place: USA: Davis...
GCTTACGAGTTCTACGAGACGAATGATGGAATTGTTAACGAAAAGGTGGGTGATGGCCTGAGGTCTTGGTTGCGTGGTGTCTTTCCGCAGCATGGAAGAGGCTTGAAAGGGGCTGAGGGGCAGGCTGTCGTGAATCCTGAATGGGAATGGGTAAGGCCTTGGATCGGAATGTGGGCTCAACTGACCGCATTGCTGCAGACCGGTATTATGGGCTTTACGAGGACGGGAAATCCATTTGTATGTCTGTCCAACCACCTCCATCTAGGGTGTACCATTTTTTAACAATAGAGCAGGTGGGCAAGATCCGCAGAGGCCATGAAAACGATGCCAGAGCCGAAGATCAAGGTCGTTCTGCAGGTGGGGAGTATATCGCTGCAGGCTATCATGGGCATGGAATGACTCGCGCCTTCGCTTGGTGGGTGCTCTCCCAAATTTCTGTCCTGTGTCTTGACACCTGACCGCAATAATTTCGTTCTAGCTCTGAAGCTGTGGCCAGTATGGTTCTGGCAGATATTTACAAGACCCCGTGGGCAGTACCGGGCTGGCTGCCTCGATATTACTTGTCAGGACAGTGATATAGAGGGAAGCTTACTCAGATGTTCATGGACCCAATTGTGGAGCACCAGTATAGCTGACTCTCGACTTNATTCATCACAAAACATTGCTGTCCTGGATTCCGAGTTACTTCCGANAATCCATNCCTACGGTACGGGACACCGCCATCCGGAATTGGCACACANCGAGGACCTATGATGGCACAACCCTTGGATGCAAGGTAATCGAACCATATGTCGGGTCAGAAGATCGATCGGTGACTCGCCACCGTTGAGTCAGACATGAGGGTTTTTAAATCGACCTCCTCCAGAGAGCCCCCATCTTGCAAAATGGCCTCCATCAATGAGCGCAAATCCTTCAGTGTTAACTTTTGCTTCCCCATACCAGTCCTTGAAAATGAACGGGTCAAACTAATCCCATTCAATGTGGGTAGTCTTTCATCTTGACAATAGGTCTCTCACTTTCATCCTTTGTGCTGCAGGCTGCCGTCCACTCAAAGCCGCTCTTTGATGGCATGAAAGACCACCCCGAGCTCTTCACCTACCTTCCCTGGCGCCCATTCACATCAATCGAGGACCTGAACAACGTCCACCTTCAATACTTCGAATCTAATCAAGGTTGGGTTTGGCTCGTCGTCCACGACAAAACTAGAGCAACGACAGCGGACCCCGATGGGCCCCTCGCCGGAGTAATGGGCTACATCAACTCCTCCGAATCGAACCTCGTTACAGAAATTGGTGCAGTCATCGTCCTCCCGCCCTTCCAGCGCACGCATGTCGCGTCCAACGCGGTCGGTGTGATGCTAAATTACGCCCTGAACGTGCCACTTGGTGACTTCAAATCTCCTCCAGGGACGACCACCGGACCTGGTCTCGGACTGCGACGCGTAGTGTGGCAAGCCAACTTCTTGAACAAACCCAGTATTCGCCTTGCTGAACGGATGGGATTCCAGCATGAGGGAGTCGCTCGGTGGCATATGGTCTTACCCATAGGGTCACCCGAGGTTGCTTGCAATGGCAAGGCGAGGAGGGATGGTGATCCCAAGAGGGATCAGATCGGTAGGAATACCGCTGTCATGAGTCTTTGTTGGGACGACTGGGAGGATGGGGGGAGGGTTAGAGTTGGAGAAATCATAAGAAGGGAGAAATAGTGTAGTTGTTGGTTGTATACCCATCAAAGCTGACTTTTCAATTCAAAACCGATCGTTGTCAGTGTGTTCAATCAACAACAATCTGGGTTGTCCTCGGTGCTGCGCGCTCTGCCGTCTCCCTTCTCCCCAACTCTTCCCTTCATGTCAATGCTCTCGCTGAAGGATCAGAAGTCAACGATTTCGAGCCCACGGCTCCTCATAAATTCCGCACGCTTTGTCAAGCCCAACAAGACCCCACAACCACGTCTCGCCAACTTTGAAGACCTCCCTACTGAAATTCTGCTACTCATTGCTGGACATCTCGGGACGGAATGTTTGATAGCGTTGGCAGCAGCAGCCGTTCCCTATGGCCGCCTCAACCACATCCTTGTCCAGAAATTCCTCATGGGCCAGCATATCATCAACCTTGAGTCTCTCCCGAGGTATGCAATTCAAGCCCTCAAACACTCCTGCGGAGCAAAGGACCTTGCGTCGATTGTCTGCCGTTTCACGCGCAATAGCGGTCCCTCCCTTGTCGAGCAGACGCAAGACATAGTGGCTCTTATGCAAAACATGGAACACCTCCATCAACTGCAAATTGTGCTCCATTCCGAAGAGGCTGGACGTTACAAGTGTTCTGCCTTGGCCGAATGGAAAGGTACCATTTTCTCCATGCTGAATGCCATTCCCGGAACCAACCAATGTCGAGTGGTTGTGGACGGTCCCCCATCAGGATGGTCATATAGAGAACGGAAATGTTACCGTGGTGGTGCGTAATCTCCTCCTGGGCACTCGATTGGCGCTGACATCTGGTGAGAATAGCGCTTTCACATCCCTCGTACCTGGACATCTGGTTACACAAAGTTTTCAAGTCCCGGACTGCCCGTCTCGCAGCGCCCTCGGCTCACTCCGTAGGGATAAAAGAATTCACCATCAATTCTCCGGCGTTGTTCGAGGAGGGAATTATCCCATCCACCATCGAAGTCTTCCAGATGTCCGCTGCAACCCTTACCTCCCTCGAAATACAAGAAGATGCCTTTCACCAGGCCAACTCTGATCGAGTGGCCTGGTTCCTCACGACGATCATGATGCCCAACTTACTCCAACTCAAGATTGTCGCCGCCCAGCTCGAGATGGGCTTCCCAGAACCCGACGAACATCTTGTCGCACTCCTTTCAAGACACCCTTCGATTCAGCAGCTTCATCTGCAAGGAGCACCACCCTTCCGGCGGACTCGAACCTCGCAACGAATATCTTCCCTCTTTTTGGCGGCGAATCGACCACCACTTCCCAACTTGACATCGCTTGCAGCCAACCCGTCGTATATCTCATGGATTCTCCAGCATCAGGGAAACCTGCTTAACCCCAAACTTCGGCAAGTCACCTTGATAACGGAGAACGATAAAGGCTGGCCATGGTCTGGGGTACCATCGAAGGACCCTCAGCGACGTGTACCGCATCGGATATATGAGACCTTGCTCCTACTGAAGCGACGCTGGTCCTCACTGGAGTTTGCCTTTCAATGGGGAAAGAAGAAATATATGTGGACTAGACACCCACGAATCCCTCCTCCCATGGCAGATCCACCCGCCCCAGAGCTCATCGTCCCATTTCTAACAGGAACGCGGACACTCAGGGTGGATTGCACTCTTGCATGTGAAGGAGAAGGAATTAGCTTTGGGTTGCGCAACGTACCCGCTTTCCTTGACTGGGTAGCTATGCTTCCTCATGTCGACCAGGTAGAAGTGAAGGGTGAAGCGGAGCTTAGGTATACATATCATTACAGGGGAGGGCCAATTATTCAGATGACGGCCTCCGCTCTGCTCTCCTTACTCCGCGAACGATGCCCTAGGATACGGACTGTGAAGATCAACGATGATGTAGCTACAGTCCTGTCTGTTTGATGTTCAACGAATGTACGTACAATGTAATAAACCACCACAGAATACGACACTATTAACGAGTAGAAATGGTCAATAAACCCGTCGACTCCATTCAATTGTCCGGGAGCGTCTGGATTACTGAACACTAGGTTCTGGGGAGGCATTCCGGCTTGGGTCCAGAGGTTTTCAACTTGTGCATATGAGACACGTCCAGGATAAGGTCCAGTAGGTAGGAAAGATCTATGGATTAAATCTCATTTTGGCTCCTGGTCGATACCACTAAGAGGCCATGCTCACGGCTGCCAGCAGAGGCAGAGCAGCTGTTCACTGTGAAACTGTTGATTTGGAAAGTGTGTGCTCCATTAAAGAGCATGTTTAAGATGTTTGTCACGATCCTTGAGCTACAGAAAACTTATGACGGGATCGGAAGGGTTCGAGGTGAAATAATCATAAGCGAAAGGGGGAAAGCATAGTGCTATGCACTCAACGTTAATACACTTTCTGAAAGGAACCAGGGAAACCAGGTAACTTGTTCGTGATTATATACTCAGTTCAAGCAAGGGGTCGAGAAAGAGGATGCTATATGTAGATGGAGACATCACGACATAAAATACAGGGTTGGAAGGCGAAAGTCACGTTTACACGGACCTGCCTCTGATCATGCGAACCGACCTCCAAGCTCCAACTGCCCGCCCTTCCTCAAAGAATCACCAAGTCCCAGACTCATCTTCGCATCCCTTGGCTGACCACCCAGTACCAATGCTTGCTCCACCGTCATTTCCCCACAACCTACTACACCCGCTGCATCCATCCTCCCCACTGCTCGACTCGTCTCCTTCATGCCCAACCCAACTTCTTCCAATCCCTCTAACACTGGCTCCCAAACACTTCTATCCATCGGTCCGTGCACGCCCCTCATGGGAACCATACCCTCTGCGACCCTCAGCGCCGCAATCGCCACAGGAATGCCCACAGTGCGAGACATAGCCGTCCCCAACTGAGGATCTCCGTATGTAATGAGTGTTGAGTGGTGAGCGGTCTCTGGAAGCGATGGACGAGTGGGGTCGCGCGAGATTATCTCGTGTGCGAGAACAACCATGTCGCGCTCGTGCGGGGCGTAGCGGAGCTTGTGGGAGAGGAGGTACGCGAAGATATCAAGGGCTGTCTGAGCTGTCTTCGGCAGAGGAGGCATGGGTCCAGGCTTCTCGAAGGCCCGCGATGTGCCTTGCTGAGAGACAGGCAGCGCAGGAATAAGGCCCAGCCAGTTCAGAGCATCAAGGAGATCGGGAAGCCCAGAAGCAGCGATGAGGTCCTGAATGGGCGGTGCGACTGGCGCGTTATATCGCACGCTGAGAGACTTGTTGATGAAGTCTGTCCATGATGCAAGGTGGATAGGTGTCGACTGGTCAAGGAAACCGAGCTCCCGGAACGAGTGCATGAGGCTAGCAAAACCTGGATAACGCAGTGTTCCTCGAATAACAGTCCGAAGTTTGGAGGAATCGAGGTCGTAAGTATCGCAGTAGATCATGCTATCCCTGTTCGGGAGACCCTCCAATGCAAAATCGGATGTGATGGGCAGGTGTGGGAAGCTACTCTGAAGGAGTGCCTTGCCTGGGATCGTCTTCATCTGGAACAAGTACGTCAGCGGGGAGCGCAACAATGAAGGACTTTGACCGAACCTGGCTATTCAAGAGATAACGTGCGCCATTCAACGCGGCACTCAAGACTCCCTGAGGCCTCCAGCTGAACTTGTACCGCAATGGGACATTGGAATCTTCAGGTGCAGGCAGGCCACCACAGAAGGATGAGAATGAGAGAATCTCTTGCCCTTGAGCGCGAAGATTCGACAGCAGCTGAAGGGCAGAGCAGTGGTCGATCCCAGGATCGAGGCCAATCTCGTTGAGGAGAAGGACATCCGCTTGTTGGGCACTGCAAATGGTGTTAGTAAACTTCAGCTTCCATCAGAGCACGGGCGGAACATACGCCTTGTCGAGCCCAGCCATCTCAGGTGAGATGTAGGACGCTGTGACAAGATGCTTGCCATTCTTGACACAGAGGCGTCCAACCTCGGGGTGGAAGCTGACAGGCAGCAGACTGTGCACTTAGATCAGGGAAGAACTTGCACGGGAATTGATCGAGACCTACCTGATGACAACGTCAGACTGTTCAACAAGATGGCCATAGCTCGCAGGATCAGAAACGTCCGCAACCCGATACTTGACATGAGGGTGCACCGCAACCAAAGATTGGAGCTCAGGTAGAGAGTTGCTAGCTATTCACCTATTAGCCCGCCATCCTTAACAGAAGGGGATTTTGGTGAATTTTGATGGACGTACCGATTATAAGCTCGACCCCAGGATGGTTTGCGATCATATCCACAGCAGGCTTAGCCACCATACCACTACCCAACATCAAGATACGCTTCTTTGGGGCGAAGCTCTCCTGCTTAGATCTGCTAGCCTCGGCAACAGGAACGTCCTTTGACGCTGAAGCCGGAGTGGTAATCCCTGCGTAAAACCGATCCACACTAGGTTGCAGCCAAGCGTCCCTCTTTGAGAGGGTTCCATTCTTGGCCACAGTCGCTCGGTCCAAACTTTCCTTGTACTGACTCTTGTCGGCAGGGTCGATGAGGCTCTGGAGGTAGGGGAGCAGGCGCTTGCTGAACTCATTGCTGGATTCCAGGGGAAGTGATGTTGGCAGGATGTCCACGCTCATCATTTGGACAGATGGGTACGAGGAAGGAAGTGTGGAGGGTCGGACCTTGTAGAACGGCGAGGAGAGCGTTGTGGATCGGGTAAGGAACTCGAGGCCTCCCTGTTTGGTTCAGGGTCAATTTAGTTCGAATTCTCGTCTCTTGCGAGGAAGGCTCACCTCAATATCGCAACTGATATCACCAACATTGGTGCAACGCAGTCCGCCAAGGCTCATGGCCTTGTCCAGGGCTGGTTTCAATTGTTCATTCGTCATGAGCCGCGGGAATCCCGGAGCCCACCCAGCGCCATGGAGCAAGAGGGTCAAGTAAGGTGCAACCTATGAATTGGTGAGGCGTGTTGCTTGACAGTAATACAATCACGGATGATATCGCACCTTCTCATGGAATATCGAGGTATAGGAGTCGGGCGAGGCATAGTAGTGGCTCCGATCGTATTTTCCTCCATCCTTGCGCACAAAGTACTCCCAAGGTTGCGCATGGACAAGATAAATCTGCAAACGATGTGTGAGTCAAGGCACGCCACAGTGATCACCATGCGCGCCCAGCCAAGCCAACATGATTTTGATCTCCAATTTGGCCACGGCAAGGGAGGTCCGGGCCGCGCTCAGAGAAACAAACTTACTCGGCGCCTATCTGTCTCTGCGACAAGATCTCAGGCTTCTGATACAAAGGGGGCATCATGAATGGAGTCGCACCTGGGTTACGAACGAGCGCATCGAGTTCCGCCACGCTGACCTGTTGAATAGGCAGCTCGCCTAACATCGCCAAGCATCCTTTCGCAACGTTCCCGCCCCTGCAAATTCAAATGGGCGAACCACCACATGAGTGACATCCACAGGGAAGCGAGCGAACAGCGTGAACGCTCACCCTGTAACCCCGATAACGAATGGACCAAGGGGCTCTGGAGTGCCATGCGTGGCGATAAGCTGCCCCACTTGGCGAAGTTGTGATTGAGCTTGAGCCAGCGAAGATGCAGTGTGTGGTCGCGGCGTGTACAAGAACGGAGAGGCGATTCCCATCTCGAGATGGTGATGGGCCATCGACGAGAGGGCTTCCAAGGCTCCAGCGACTGCACCAGGGTGAGCATTTGTGACCACAGCGAATGAATAGATGGTACATACCCCCGGCGTACCACCCAAAACCGACAGTGCGACGTCCTTCGTCATCCGTCAAGAGCTCATAGTCGATCAGGCGAGGGTAGTGAGTCTTCACACTCTCCGATGCTCCGGTCGGTGCGACGAAACGGCTCAGCAAGGGCGTGTTGTAAGCTTGCCCCTTGTGAGTATGACTGAACATGAGATGAGTCTGAGCTGAGGGAGCGGTGGGAAGAGGAAGCTCGGCCAGAGGGATCTCCTTAATTCCAATGACGACGTCCGCAGACCTGAGGTCTGTCGTTACCCGTGCGCCTGCCTGTATACCAGTGAGCAGACTGAACGAATTGTGCGGGCGATATCATTCGAACCTTCTCATATTCATCGTTTCTGAAGACGCGGCGGTGGCAAGGGGCTACGAGTACGTCGAGCTGAGGGTTCTTGCTGACAAGTTGGGCGACATCGCTGGGTGTCAGCGGTGCCCGTCGTTCCCAAACACGCTTGGGATCTTCGCGTCTGCAAGACAGAAGGGTCAGTTCAAAGTGATATTGTCCAAGAGCAGTCGAGCTCACCGAATAGCGAGTACAGCCTTCTTTCCCTGTCGAAGCATGGTGGTGTGAGGGGGTCAAGAAGCTAAAGAAGGGTTTTATGCAGGCAGACGAGATCCGATCCGCGCGTGGACTGTTAAACGCGTATGGTTTAACCTCCACCAGGGACACTGGCAACCCCAAATTCGCACACATGGGCCATAAGCGCGGAGCTGGCGCGGAACACAAAAGCAATATGTCATCGTTCCCACAGTCAATAACATCAGTAGGGTACCAATCAATCCTCCCCTCCTCAAATATCGTCCTCTGGCGAGTTCTCGATGAGCTTTGCATAGTCCTCGTATGACGCGAACGTAGGCAGTGACTTGAGCTTTTTGCGGGACTTCTTCTTCCCCTCTGCGTCGCTGCCGCGCTTGCGCTTTTTGTTGTCGACAGGCTCGATGCCACCCCACTCTTCCTCTTCTTCCGAGTCGGATGCGTCGGAACCATCGTACGGGATGAGCTCCAGGCCGTCGGGGAGCTCTTCGCTGAGAGAAATTAGGTCGTCATTGTCCGAATCCTCGACGAGCGATAGGCCGGATCCGTCGTCGCTGTCTGCTGCCTTCCCTTCATCATCCTCGTCGGATTCAGCTGCGTCCTCCAGGACATCCTCTGCTTCAGAGTCCACATCAAGGTCGCTATCGATGTCGTCGTCGTCTTCGCTCCCAAGCATGAGGTCATCGTCCTTGGCACTGGGCATCGTCGCTTGCATGGCCTAATCCCAAATGAGAGCGGATCATCAAAATGGATGCGATGCGACTCACCTTCCAAACCTCATCCTCATCAAGCTCTCCCTCTGATGCCTCACTCTCCTCTTCCGTCTCTTCCTTCTCCTCAGCCGCTTCCTCTTCTTCCTCGTCGCTGCCCTCTTCATCACTCTCTTCGGCATTCTTGCGCCTCGACACTTTGGCCGCCTTCGCCGAATTCCTCTCGCTCTTCTCCTTGAAGAACTTGTAGAAGAACATCTCATCCACAGGCACATTCTCCGGTTTCCTCTGTATGAACTCCTTCTCATTCACCCGCACCTCATTTCCACTCTCTCCTTTCATCAACTTCACACCCTCCAATGCACTCGCAGCAGGTTGCATCGCACTGGAGCCCTTGCCCTTTTCTCCAGTCACCTTCTTCGCATTCTTATACACAAACCGGTCCAAGAAGTGTGAAAGGGTATTTTGCGAAAGATCAGCGGAGGCTGTGAGAGGCTGTGAGCAGAGAAGTTGACGGGCATGGAGAGCAATGGCAGGGTGATGGTGGTGAAGAAGGCCGTGGAGCTCCCAGAGGGGTGACGCATCAGCGTGAGCGTATTGAGGATCGCGTTTCTTCGGGTCGTACACTTCCTCTGATTCCTTTGGCGGCGCAGTGACCATCGCCCTCAAACCAGGAACTGTGCTAAAGAGCTATGACGGGGTCAGAACGCGATTGTGCAACAGAAGGCCAAAACACACCTCTCCAAGCAAGTAAAGACCACCAGCAACAAACTCGGGACTCGCGCTTCCTCCAGTCGACAACACCTGCACGAACCGCCTTACAATCGCCTTTGTCCGATCCAACGACTTGTCCTGCTTGATGGTCTTAAACAGGAGATTCAAGTACATCGCTTGTTTCGAAGAGGTGGCGAGGCGAGGATCGTGCAGCGACGCGTAGATTGTCCGGTAGTAACGGTCGATCACTGACTTGGTCGCCGTCTCCTTTGAAGCTCCTTTCGTACCATCGAGCGCAGAAGCAATCTGCTGAATGAGAACCATGGCCTGGATTGATGTATTGAAGTTGGACTTGTGAACAAGGGTGAAGAGGGTATCAATGTGCTTGAAAACACTGTATAATGGCATCAGAGAATAGCACAGAAATAAGCTGAGGCACGCACTCTGAGTCGGCACTTTGCAGTTTTGCATACGGCAACGCTCGGTTCACGCCTGTCAGGATCGCGCTGATTAACCGCGAGTTCGCATCCTCCACCTCTACAAACCCAGCAGCACCCTTGACCTCCGCCGGGTCACCAGGCTTCCGCTTCGCCTTCTTCCCCGCAGCCTTATCCAGGATCCTACCCTTCGAGTCCACCTTCACTTCCTTCTTCCCTTCGTCCTCATCCTCATCCTTCGCAGGGGCGGGTCCAGGTGTTTCGCCAAGGACGTCCCGGAAGATATCAAAGTAGATGTTGATCAACTGCAGGGCAACCGCCTGGTCATCTGGTGCAAGTACAATCTGGTTCAGCGTGATCACAGCATAATACTGCACATGGGGGTTCTTCGACGGTTTCCGAACCGCGGGTGCCTTCTTCTCCGTCGTATCATCACCGAACCGGATATGCTTATTTTGAGGAGTGCTGGAAGAAGAAGAGGCGGCGGCGGCGGCGGCAGAGGGTGTTTGGAAGACGAGGGAGGTGATTTCGCGGACGATAATGCCCTTCATTGAAGGATGCTTTTGGAGGACTTGAAGAATATGGTAAGATGCGCGGGAGCATAGCGACTTTTCCGGGTCTCCGAGCTTGTTGACGAGCAGGCGAAGCAGGTTGTGTTCCTGCTCTGGCTTGTCGCGTAGAAGGGTTGCAATAAAGGCAAGAGCTTGTGTCCGAACATAAGGAAGAGGATCGAGAGAGAGATTCTGCGAACAGGTGAGATTGGATAAGACTCAGAAGGGAAGGACAAACCTCAAGGATCTGAAGCACTGAGAAAAAATACTTCTTCAACCAGTCTTCAAAGTACCACACGATCAAATGTTCGTCTGTTCGTTTCGGATGCGACAGAGGCTGATCACGGAAGTACCTGCACAAATTGTCAACCCCAGTCTTCCACAAGGCATTCCGCACTCACTTGAGTTTCCTATCAGGTGCACCACCTCCCACCCACCAATCAACAATGCATCTCAACGCTTTCAAACTCTCTTCTCTCCCTCCTTTCCCCTTTCCCCGTTCCGCCATTGCTTTCAACGTTTCCAAACTCTTCGTATTGTGTAACGGGCTGTTTTGCACCATGAGCGTCAGGGCACTTAGCCTGTCTGACAAAGTACCGCTCTGTACGATCTTTGAAAAGAAAGCCGCCTCAGATGCAGCCTTTCCATCGCTTGATTTCGAGGTAAAGGAAGCCGTCTCCTCTGCATGGAGTTTTTGGGCTCTCGAAGCGAGATTTTGAAGCTCTGAACTGCTCAAAGATAGAGGTGTTGGCGGTAGGGGCTTCAAAGTTGTGTGCCATGACGAGCTGGCCATGGTTCCGGTGAGGATGAGGAAGAAAATGGGAGAGTCAAGCAAGAAACCTTTGCTGCAACTTTTGCCATCACGCCACCGGGCCGCCGATACCGCCATCAAATTTGTTGTCCCTTGTGGGCTCCTGTCAGCCGCTGGCTGGTCTTTGTGGTCGTGCCTCAATCTCTTCATGATAGATGAATCAACATAAAATCACAAAAACACACTATCAATAAGGAGCGAAGTGAGAGCACTGGCAGGTAGCGCCGCGTTCGCCCATTTGGGCGGCTGGTACACTAACTGTGCCTGAATGACCGCCACCGCCCTTGAGATTTGAGGCCTCCAAATAACAACATTGCTAGACAATCGATACATACGCTCCTT
>Ga0065721_10052624_pt1 | contig 11519 bp, 15 predicted proteins | sample Mesricmetagenome_FD_59108 | JGI IMG/M metagenome (GOLD analysis project Ga0065721, IMG submission 59108) | Mesophilic microbial community from rice straw/compost enrichment Sample: eDNA_1 v2 (version 2) | ecosystem: Engineered > Solid waste > Grass > Composting > Bioreactor | place: USA: Davis...
TACCGGCGGCTCGATCCGCCAGCCGGCCGCCTTCACCGGCACCGTCGGCATTAAGCCGACCTATGGCCGCTGCTCGCGCTGGGGCATCGTCGCTTTCGCCTCGTCGCTGGATCAGGCCGGCCCGATCGCCCGCGACGTGCGCGATGCCGCGATCATGCTGAAATCCATGGCGAGCGTCGATCTGAAGGACACCACCTCCGTCGATATTCCGGTGCCGGATTACGAGGCTTCGCTCGGCCAGTCGGTCAAGGGCATGAAGATCGGCATTCCGAAGGAATACCGCGTCGACGGCATGCCGGAAGAGATCGAGGCGCTCTGGCAACAGGGTATCGCCTGGTTGAAGGACGCCGGCGCCGAGATCGTCGACATCACCCTGCCGCACACCAAATATGCGCTCCCGGCTTACTACATCGTGGCCCCCGCGGAAGCCTCCTCGAACCTCGCCCGGTACGACGGCGTGCGCTACGGCCTGCGCGTCGACGGCAAGGACATCATCGACATGTACGAGAAGACCCGGGCCGCCGGTTTCGGCCAGGAGGTCAAACGCCGCATCATGATCGGCACCTATGTGCTTTCGGCCGGTTATTACGACGCCTATTACCTGAGGGCGCAGAAGGTCCGCACCCTCATCAAGCGCGACTTCGAGACCGTCTTCGATGCCGGCGTCGATGCGATCCTGACGCCCGCGACCCCGTCGTCGGCCTTCGGGGTTGCCGACGAGAACCTCGCCTCCGATCCGGTCAAGATGTACCTGAACGACATCTTCACGGTGACGGTGAACATGGCGGGCCTTCCGGGCATCGCCGTGCCCGCCGGCCTCGACCATAAGGGCCTGCCGCTTGGCCTGCAGCTCATCGGCAAGCCGTTCGAGGAAGAGACGCTCTTCCGCACCGCTCATGTGATTGAAAAGGCGGCCGGCAGGTTCACGCCGGCCAAGTGGTGGTAAGCGGGCTTGTCATTCGAAGAATGACGACCGCTGATCATGCCGCGGTCGACCGGGTCGGTTTTGCCGCCTGGCAATCCAGCGATGCCTTCAAGGGGATCGACCTCGACAGCGATGTCATCGAGCGGACGAGGCAGGCTTTTGCCGTCTTTCCCGCAAAGACGGATGCCGAGGTCCATGTCGCCGAACTCGACGGGATCGTCGTCGGATGGGGCGCCCGCGACCGCGCGCCGGATTATATATCCGACCTCTGGGTCGATCCGGCGCATCAGGGCAGGGGTATCGGCAAGGCGCTCATCGAGCGTCTTTGTGAACGCATCCGGGCCGACGGTCATGAGAACGTCCGCATCGATACCCAGGGCCGCAATACAGGCGGCATCCGTCTCTACGAGCGTTGCGGCTTCTCGATCACCTGGCGAGGGATCGAACATTCGAAAAGCATGGGGATCGACTTGGAAAAGGTCCATCTGGAGAAGCCGTTGCGCTGAGCGGATGCTGAGGAAGGAGACCTCATGTCGGAACCAGATCTTGTCCGATTGATCGAGGCATTCGATCGCCTCGCCGCCACCGGCTTCGCCATGGGTGCCGATTGGGAGGCAGTCCACGAAATCTGCCAGGCGCATGAAGGCGAGAAGCCGTTCGACTGGGGCCACGCCCTCTGCCACCGCATCGAAGGCGACGACTGGAATGCCGGTTACTGGTACCGCCGCGCCGGAAAGCCGCGCCCGTCGGCGTCGATTGCCGAGGAGTGGGCCGCGATGAAGGATGAGTTTTCGGGGCTTATTTGAGGGGAGTTTAGCTTTCCTGCGGCGGATAGCGCTTACGTTGGTGAATGATCGTGAGAATGTCGAGATCGCTGGCAGAGATTATCCAGTATACGATCGTATAGGGCAGGCCGGAAATCGCGAACTCCCGCGTGCCTTCAATGATGCCTTCTCGGCCGAGGAGTGGAAAATTCTCGAATATTTCGATGACCTGCCTGATGCGCGAAAGGACACGATCGGCGGCATTCCGGTCGAATTGCGCAATATGGGCGTGAATTTCACTTAGATCCGCGATAGCTTGCGGAGTGAAATTAACGTTCAAACCCGAACCGCTCCCACACTTTTTCCGCGGGGATCATAGCGGAGCGGTTTTCAGACTGCTTGAGCGCCTTCCTGATCTTTTCTTGTTTCCAAGAAGCGTAATCCTGATCTCCAGCCGCAGCCGCTTGCGGCTCCGTCAGTTCTTCAAAGCTGATTTTTTCCCGTACATCGCTCATGCTTCAAGATAGCGCGAAAGCTGTCGAAATCCAATCCCATTCCGTCCGGGAATGGAAAGCCGGTCTCTGTTGTCAAAGGTCGGCTTCTTTTCACCTGTTGTCCTGCTCGGCTCTCACCAGCACCAGTCCCCGTTCGGTGATGCGGTAGGGCTTGCCGCCTTGAGATTTGATCGCCTTCTTCTGCTTGAGCTTTCGGAAGGTGAGGAGGTCCAATGCGGAGAACACCCAGTCTTCGCGGGTGAAGAGCTGCAGCTTCTCGATCTTGCGGTTCTCGTCGCGGGTGATCTCTATCCTGCCGCCTTGGGCGAGCAGGTGGAGGATGCGCTGTTCGGCGCGGGAAATATCCATGGTTTCGATGTCCGGAGAAACGCCCGTGGTGGGCGCACAAAAACGTTACCGGCGCTTGTTCAGCGTCGGCGCTCTCGTTTTTGTCTGGGCCGGTGCGCCTGTTCGGGCGGCCGGCCCCTTACCGGGTCTCTTTCGAAGAGAACATCAAAACTCCATCTATGCAGAATGGGAGCTAGGCGTGTTTTCCCCAGCCGTCAAGCGCTGCAGCGCAATAGACGATATGTTGTGCTGGTAAATGCCTGAACTCGGTGTTCTACTGGACGCTGCAACAGGGGATGCCATGGCCATCATTCGCAATGCACGCGAAGACGAAACGGATTTTTTGAGCGAGGTCGGTTTCCGCGCCTGGGAAAAGGCCATGAATGCCATCGGCGAGATGACCGACATGCGTGCGAGCGCCCGCAGCGCCTTCCAGAATTTCACGCGGTCCTCCTGGCTCACCGTCACCGTTATCGAGCAGGGCGGCACCGTGGCCGGTTGGGCGGCGCGCGAGAACCTCGACGAGCTGATCTCCGATTTCTGGATCGACCCCGCCTTCCAGGGGCATGGCCTTGGCCGCGCGCTGATCGCCGAGATCGAGGGCGAGATCGTCCGTCAAGGGTTCGAGGTCGCCCGCATCGAGACCCATGCCCAGAATGCCGAAGCGGTCGGCTTCTTCGAAAAGCACGGCTATTCGATCAATTGGCTGTCGGTCGCCTATTCGCCGAAGATCGATCGCGACGTGCAGTCGGTTGGGCTTTCCAAGCGGCTGGTGACGGAAGAACCCGAGACTTACGGCCCCGGCTTCTGACTGGCCAAGGCGTCAGATAAGCTTGCGCCGCACCACCATTTGTTCTACCTCCAGAAAACCTAATCGAGACCATTCGAAGAGCATCAGATGACCATTGTCGACGTCCGCACGCCCGATCCGAAACGCTTGATTCCCGGCGCCACAGGCGACTGGGAAGTCATCATCGGCATGGAGGTGCACGCCCAGGTTCTTTCCAATTCCAAGCTCTTTTCCGGCGCTTCGACCGAATTCGGCAGGCCGGCCAACTCCAATGTCTCCCTCGTCGATGCCGCGATGCCGGGCATGCTGCCGGTCATCAACGAGGAATGCGTGAAGCAGGCGGTGCGCACCGGCCTCGGCCTGAAGGCGCAGATCAACAACCGTTCGGTCTTCGACCGCAAGAACTATTTCTATCCGGATCTCCCCCAGGGCTATCAGATCTCCCAGTACAAGGATCCGATCGTCGGCGAGGGCAAGATCGTGATCTCGCTCGGCCCCGACCGCCAGGGCCAGTTCGAGGATATCGAGATCGGCATCGAGCGGCTGCATCTCGAACAGGATGCCGGCAAGTCGATGCACGACCAGCATCCGACCATGTCCTATGTGGACCTGAACCGCTCCGGCGTGGCGCTGATGGAGATCGTCTCCAAGCCCGATATGCGCTCCTCTGACGAGGCCAAGGCCTATATGACGAAGCTGCGTTCGATCGTGCGCTATCTCGGCACCTGCGACGGCAACATGGACGAGGGCTCGATGCGCGCCGACGTGAACGTCTCGGTGCGCCGTCCGGGCGAGGCTTTCGGCACGCGCTGCGAGATCAAGAACGTCAACTCCATCCGCTTCATCGGGCAGGCGATCGAATTCGAGGCGCGCCGCCAGATCGGCATTCTGGAAGAGGGCGGCACGATCGACCAGGAGACCCGTCTCTTCGATCCGGGCAAGGGCGAGACGCGTTCGATGCGCTCCAAGGAAGAGGCGCATGACTACCGTTATTTCCCCGATCCCGATCTCCTGCCGCTCGAATTCGACGATGCCTTCGTCGAAGAATTGAAGAAGGACCTGCCGGAACTGCCGGACGACAAGAAGGCCCGCTTCGTGCGCGAGCTCGGCCTCTCCGTCTACGACGCCTCGGTCCTGGTCTCGGAGAAGGCGATCGCCGATTATTTCGAGGCGGTGGCCGAAGGCCGCGACGGCAAGACGGCGGCCAACTGGGTCATCAACGACCTGCTGGGCGCCTTGAACAGAACCGGCAAAGACATTGAAGAGACTCCGGTTTCGCCCGCTCAGCTCGGCGGCATCATCGACCTCATCAAGGCCGAGACCATTTCCGGCAAGATCGCCAAGGACCTCTTCGAGATCGTCTGGAACGAGGGCGGCGATCCGGCCGAAATCGTCGAGGTGCGCGGCATGAAGCAGGTGACCGACACGGGCGCGATCGAAAAGGCGGTCGACGAGATCATCGCCGCCAATCCGGATCAGGTCGCCAAGGTGAAGGCGAAGCCGACGCTGGCCGGCTGGTTCGTCGGTCAGGTGATGAAGGCGACGGGCGGCAAGGCCAATCCTCAGGCCGTCCAGGCGCTCGTCAAGGCCAAGCTGGGGATCGAGGAGTAGACTTATGGTCTACTTCGTCCGAACCGCCAGCGAACGTGACGTCGGACAGGTTCGGACCCTGTTGGCCGACACCTTTCACGCCACCTACGATCCCTTCTACGGCGCGCTCCAGGTGCAGCGGATGATCGACGGCTGGAACTCGCCGGCTGCGATCCGCGCGCGAATTCTGAAGAGGGGCGGCGAGTTTCTGGTGGCCGACGACGGCAAGGATATCGGCGGCATCGGTTATGCCGCCATGTATCCGAAGATGGCGAAGACCGCGATGCTGCACCAGCTCTATGTCAAGCCGTCCTGTCAGGGCGGGGGCATCGGCCGTGATATCTTCGCCGAACTCGAAACCTGCTTTCCGGATGCGGAGATCATGCGGGTCGAGGTGGCGCTGCAGAATGTCCGCGCGCTTTCGTTCTATGAGAGACTGGGTTTTTCCGAGGTAGACCGCATGGAGGAATGGGGCGCGCCCAATTCCGGCCTGCCGGCGATCATTCTGGAGAAGAGATTGTTGGCGCATTAGCGCATGTCCCCGAAAGCGGGAACCGGTTCGGGTGACATGCGCCGGTGAAAATGTTCAATGCGTGTAAAGGGAGGGGCTTTCGCATGGCTGACATCACGATCCGCAGGGCAAGGGAATCCGATCTTCATCAACTGATCGCTCTTTTCGCGGCGGACGATATCGGCGGCCATGGCGACACGACGGACCCGGAAGCCTTCGAGAGTTATCTTCGTGCCTTCCATGTGATCGACGCTTCGCCGAACGAGCAGCTTTTCGTCGCGGAACTGGCTGGCGAGGTCGTCGGCACCTTTCAGATTGTCTTCAACCGCACGCTGACGGGCAGGGGCTCGCTGTCGATGATCGTCGAGGCGGTGCAGACGCGCGCGGACATGCGGGGCAAGGGCATCGGGGCGCAGATGATAGGCTACGCGATCGAGGAAGCGAAGCGCCGCGATTGCCGCCTCGTCCAGCTCTCGTCCAATATGGCGCGCATCGATGCGCATCGCTTCTACGAGCGGCTCGGGTTCGCCAAAAGCCATTTCGGCTTCAAGATGAAGCTCAAATGACGTGTGCGGCAATGCAGAAACACTGGACATGAGCGGCATCAAGCGGCATAAGCGGATCAGCCCTTCTATGGCCTTCCTGTTTGCCAAGCCGATGGAAAACCCATGAAAAACCTCCTGCTGCAGATCTTCACCTGGTGGAACGGACAGACGCTCGGTACGCGGTTCTTCACCTGGCGTTTCGGCAAGAAGGTGGGGGAAGACGAGTTGGGCAACGTCTATTACGAGGGCCCGATGACCTCCTGGGGCAAGCCGAAGCGCTGGGTGATCTACAAGGATTATGCCGAGGCCTCCGCGATTCCCTCGGGCTGGCACGGCTGGATGCATTACCGCACCGACGTTCCGCCGTCGAAGGAAGACTACAAGGCCCGCGAATGGCAGAAGCAGCACAAGCTGAACCTGACCGGCACGCCCTTTGCCTATCGGCCGAAGGGTTCGCTCGCCGCCACCGGCGAACGCCCCCGCGTCACCGGCGACTACGACGCCTGGACGCCCGGCAACTGACACCTGTTTTGCCACAATCGCACTCTAGGTCCCGACACTGTCTGAAACTGTCGAAACGGGAAGCATGATGGGGTTGACGAGGGTTTTTCCACGCAAGCGGTTGATCGGCGGTCTGACGATGCTGGTTTGCCTTCTTGCCCTGGATGGGGCCACGGCCGCGCGGCTTTCCAATCCCGTCGCCGTATTCAAGGGCATCGACAAGATCACCGGCCGCATCACGACATTCGATGTCTATATCGACGAGACCGTGCAGTACGGGGCGCTGCAGGTGACGCCGAAGGTCTGCTATTCCCGCGACGAGACGGAAGCCCAGAAGATCGACGGCTTCGTCGAGGTGGACGAAATCACCCTCGATCGCAAGATCCGCCGGATCTTCACCGGCTGGATGTTCGCCGACAGCCCCGGCCTGAATGCCGTGGAGCATCCGATCTACGATATCTGGCTGACGGGCTGCAAGCAGAGCTCCGACGTCCCGCCGCCCAACGCGACCAACTGAACTTTCAGAATTGCTTGTGCGGTGAATCGACCGCCGCCCTCAGCAGGGTGAGATAATCGTCCTTCGGGATGTCGATCGCCCCGAACGTCTTCAGGTGTTCGGTGGTGAACTGGGTGTCGAGAAGGGTGAAGCCGTTCTTCTTCAAACGATCCACCAGATGCACGAGACAGATTTTCGAGGCATTGGCACGTCTTGAAAACATGCTCTCGCCGAAGAAGCCCGAGCCGAGCGAAACGCCGTAAAGCCCGCCGACCAGTTCGCCGCCTTCCCAGGCTTCGACGCTGTGGGCGTGGCCCATCCGGTGCAATTCCGAATAAAGCTTGCGGATGGTGGCGTTGATCCAGGTGCTCGGCCGGTCCTCGGCCGGTTCGGCGCAAAGTGCGATCACCCGTTCGAAGGCCGTATCGAAGCGAATGTCGAAGGGGCGCTTGCGGACCGCTTTGGCGAGGCTTTTCGAGACATGGAATTGATCGAGCGGCAGGATGCCGCGCATTTCCGGCTCGACCCAGAAGATTTCCGGGTCGTCGGCGGATTCGGCCATGGGAAAGAGGCCGATGGAATAGGCACGCAACAGGATGTCCGGAGTAATCGCCGGATAATATCTGCCGCGTCGCCCTGCCATCTAACTCCCTAGTGCGTTTTGTCTCCGGCCAGGTAATGTTCCAGCCAGTGGATGTCGTAGTCGCCGTTGGCAATATCCGGGTTCGAGACGAGGTCCTGGAAAAGCGGCAGCGTCGTCTTGATGCCGTCCACCACGAATTCGTCCAGAACCCGGCGAAGGCGCATCATGCATTCGACGCGGGTACGTCCGTGCACGATGAGCTTGCCGATCAAGCTATCGTAATAGGGCGGAATGCGATAGCCCGCATAGGCGCCCGAATCGACGCGCACGCCGAGCCCGCCCGGCGCATGGAAATGCGTGATCGTGCCGGGCGAGGGCACGAAGGTGCGCGGATCCTCGGCATTGATGCGGCATTCGATCGCGTGGCCCTGGAAGGTCACGTCTTCCTGCGTCACGGAAAGGCCACCGCCGGAGGCGACACGGATCTGCTCATGCACGAGGTCGATGCCGGTGATCGCCTCGGTGACCGGATGCTCCACCTGCAGGCGGGTGTTCATTTCGATGAAATAGAACTCGCCGTTTTCATAGAGGAACTCGATCGTACCGGCGCCACGATATTTCAGCTTCTTCATCGCGTCGGCGCAGACCTGGCCGATCTTCATGCGCTGCTCGACATTGAGGGCAGGGGAATTGGCCTCTTCCCAGACCTTCTGGTGGCGGCGCTGCAACGAGCAGTCGCGCTCGCCGAGATGGATCGCATTGCCTTCCCCGTCGCCGACCACCTGGATCTCGATATGCCGCGGCTTTTCGAGGTATTTCTCCATATAGACGGCCGCGTTGCCGAAGGCGGCTGCGGCTTCCGAACGGGCGGTGTTGAGGGCCTCGTCGAGATCGGCCTCGGTCTTGGCGACCTTCATGCCGCGTCCGCCGCCGCCGGCCGTCGCCTTGATGAGCACCGGAAAACCGATCTGCCTGGCGGTTTCGAGCGCGTTCTCGGGAAGCACTTCGCCGTCGGAGCCGGGAACGACCGGAATGCCGAGTTCCATCGCCGTCTGCTTGGCGGTGATCTTGTCGCCCATCAGCCGGATGTGCTCGGCGGTCGGGCCGATGAAGGTGATGCCGTGCGCTTCCAGAATATCGGCGAACTTGGCGTTCTCCGAGAGAAAGCCGTAGCCCGGATGCACGGCGTCCGCCCCGGTGATCTCGCAGGCGGCGACGATCTGGTGGATGTTCAGATAGCTTTCACGCGACGGCGGCGGTCCGATGCAGACGCTCTCGTCGGCGAGACGCACATGCATGGCATCCGCGTCCGCGGTGGAATGGACCGCGACCGTCGCAATGCCGAGTTCCTTGCAGGCGCGCAGGACGCGAAGTGCGATCTCGCCGCGATTGGCTATGAGGATCTTGGAAATCATGGGCCTTACTCGATGACGACGAGCGGCTGGCCATATTCGACGGGCTGCGCGTCATTGACCAGGATATCCGTGATCTTGCCGGACCGGGGCGAGGGGATCTGGTTCATCGTCTTCATGGCTTCGATGATGAGAAGGGTCTGGCCCTCCTTGATCGTCGCACCCACTTCGATGAAGGGACGTGCACCCGGCGCCGGAGCGAGGTAGGCGGTGCCGACCATCGGCGCGGTCACGGCATTCTTGTTGTCCTGGGGCGCGGCGGCTGGTGCGGCCGCAGCCGGAGCGGGCGTTGCAGCCGGAGCGAAGGCGGGAGCCGCAGCGATCGGCGCCTGGACATACTGCGGCGTGCCGGCGCGGGAAACGCGGATGCGCAGATCGTCCTGTTCGACTTCGATCTCGGTGAGGTCGGTATCGTTGAGGATGTTCGCGAGGTCGCGGATCAGTCCCTTGTCGATCCCGTTCTTCTTCTCAGACATGGCAAACCCTATTGTTCTGTTTATCTTGTCAGGCTGTAATGGATTTCAAGGCGTGCAGCGCGAGGGTATAGCTCGCGGTGCCAAAACCACAGATCACGCCTTTTGCGGCCGGTGCGATCATCGAATGATGGCGGAATTCCTCCCGCGCATGGACATTCGAGATATGGAGTTCGATCACCGGCACGGAAACCGCCTTGATGGCGTCGTGCAATGCGATCGAGGTATGGGTATAGGCGCCGGCATTGATGGCGACGCCGACGGCTTTGTCGCCGGCTTCGTGAATCCAGTCGATCAGCACGCCTTCATGGTTGCTCTGGCGGAAATCGACCGTGAAGCCAAGCTCCCTGCCGGCTGCAACGCACTCGTCCTCGACATCCTTCAGCGTTTTGCCGCCATAGATGCCCGGCTCGCGCTTTCCCAGCATGTTGAGGTTGGGGCCGTTGAGGACGAAGACCGTCTTGCTCATCAGTGATCTATTGTTCCATCCAGAAATTCAGGGCCACCTATAGACCGGCAGGACGGCAAGGAAAAGCCCCCGGCTCGCCGAAAGCCGGTGCGTCCACTGCCGAGAGGCGGAGATCGGTGATTGCGGATCAGCAGCTCGCCTTGCCGCAGGCGCGGACATTGGCGACTTTCTCCTCGATCGCCTCGATGCCGACCGCGCCGAAGACGGCTTCGTTGCCCACGACATAGGTCGGCGTGCCGGTAATGCCGATGGCATTGGCGAGCTGGTAGTTCTGGCGCACCAGATCGTCGTTCGGATTTTCAGCCATGGACTTCCGGATCGCCGCCTCGTCGAGCCCGAGCGAGGTGGCGACCGCGATCGCCGTCTCTTCGGAGGCATGGTCCTGTCCGCCGAGGAGTGTGCGGTGGAACTCGGCATATTTCTCCGGCGCCAGCAGGCGCACGGCATTCGCGACCCGGTGCGCCGCAAGCGAATCCGGTCCCAGAATCGGGAATTCCTTCAGGATGAAGCGGATGTTCTTGTCCTTGGCAAGGATCTCCTCCATGTCGGCGAGCGCTCGCTTGCAGTAACCGCAATTGTAGTCGAAGAACTCGACGATCGTGACGTCGCCTGAAGCATTGCCGAGGGTGATGTCGGTGGGGGAGGAGAAGATCGCGTCCTTGTTGTCCGCTATGCCCTTGAGGGACTGTTCGGAGCGCTGAGCCTGCTGTTTCGCCTGCAGGGCATCCTGCGCCTCGATCAGGACTTCCGGGTTCTGGAGGAGATATTCGCGGATGAACTCGCCCATCTCCTTTTTCTGCTGGTCGTCCAGCGCGACAGCGGGGGCGGAAAGTGCGAGAGCCAGCATGGAGCCGGCGGCAAGCGTCTTGAAAAGGCGGGTCATCCGTTTCCTCATCGGTGGGCACGCGAATCCGGTGCACCGTTGTTGCGATTTGCGCCGAAAGTAAGCCAGCCGGGCTCGTCAAGAAACTGCAAAATCGTGGCCGAGCGGTTTCGTCGGCTTCACAACTGCGTTTGGAATGCTTTCCACGCCGCAGAGTGGCTTTAATTTCAAGGCCTTGGAAGCGTTTCCGGAATCTGTCCGGCAGGCAGTTGAACCGGTTTCCCGTTCTTTCCCGGGAGGCGACGGGCACCAAATCAAAACGGCCGCGCTTGGCGCGGCCGTTCTGTTCCGTGAATCGGAGCGCTTCTCAGAAGAAGCCGCGGCGCTGCCACCAGCCGGCTTTCTTCGGCTTCGGCGGTTCGCCGTCGCCATCCGATGCCTTCGGTTCGGAGCTTTTCACGATGGCCTCGCTGGAGGAGGATATGTTCGAGGCGCGATTGGCGCGCACGGGCTTCGCCTCGCCGGCATCGGCTTCTTCCGCGTCCGCAGCGGAAACTTCCTCGACAGGAGCCTCGACGGCCTTGGGCTCTTCGCCCAAAGCGGCTTCGACCTGTTCGACGACGGTTTCCGCCGGAGCGGACGTCTCCTCCGCAGGCGGAGCCTCGGCTGCTGCCGCAGCCTTGCCCCGGCGCGAGCGGCGCGGCTTTACCGGAGCTGCTTCCGCCGGCGCCTCTTGAATTTCGGCGGAAGCCGGCACGGCCTCGGCGACAGCCGCTTCTGCAGCTTCCGCCACAC
>Ga0065721_10052626_pt1 | contig 11519 bp, 11 predicted proteins | sample Mesricmetagenome_FD_59108 | JGI IMG/M metagenome (GOLD analysis project Ga0065721, IMG submission 59108) | Mesophilic microbial community from rice straw/compost enrichment Sample: eDNA_1 v2 (version 2) | ecosystem: Engineered > Solid waste > Grass > Composting > Bioreactor | place: USA: Davis...
GCGCGACGCGGCGGGCCGGTCCCCATCCGCTGCCGGCAGCCGATCCAGCTCCGCTTGGAACCAGGCGAGAATGCCTGCGAGCGAAGTCCATTCCGCCTGTTCCTCCTCACGCGCTTCCGAGAGCGAAGGCAGACCGGTCTGGGAGCGGCTCCGGTTCAGCGCGGCGACCGTCTGCCGGCACAGATCGGCGAAGCCGTCCCCGTCCCGCGCCTTCGCCGCCCGCTCGAACGCAGCAGACAGCGCTTCGGCCGCCTCCTTGATCTTGCGCTCCGCGAGCAGCCCCCGAATCGCTGACGCGTCGTCTTCCCACGCCCACGGGGATGCGGCCATGTCCTCCTCGCGCCGCACATCGTTAAGCCGCAGCAGACAGCGCGGCCCATGGAAGATCGCCCGCTCCAGCAGCTTCATCGCTTCGCCCAGCCTGCGCGGCACGTCCGTCCGGCTCGCCAATCCGTACGCCAGCGCCGCCGATACGGTCGATCCGGCCAGCTTCTCCAGCGTCCGCACAGCCTCCGCCGTTTTCCGCTCCAGCTCCTCCCGCATCTTCCCTTCGCCGCGCACCGCGTTGTCGCCGTACACCAGCACGTAATGTCCGCCCAGAAACCGGACCGCCGCCAGCAGCCCGTCCGCTTCGTCCTCCGGCCATTCCGGCGGCAGTTCGTCCACTGCGCGGGCCGCTATGGGCAGCACCGGAAAAGGCCGATCCGGCTGCAGCACCAGCAGCTGGAGCCGATCGTACCTCTCGCCGGCCCCGACCGTCGCCGTCCGCCACTGCTCGTCCGTCAGCGTTCGTCCGCCCAGCCAGTCGACGAGCAGCCTGCCCCGGTCGTGCTTGCGCGCCCGGCGCTCGCCTTCGATCTCCTCCCGCAAGCCGCCCAGCTCGCGCTTGACCGTCTCGGCGTCCATCTCGTGCTTGACCCAGTAGTTCGCCACGCCCAGCTTGAGCGCTTCCTTGGCGTATTCGAACTCCTTGTAGGAAGTGAGCAGCACGATTTTCAGCGCCGTCCCTTCCTCCAGCAGCGCTTTGCTTAGCGCCAGCCCGTCCATGCCCGGCATGACGATGTCTGCGATCACCAGTTCCGGACGGTGCTCTCCGGCAAGCCGCAGCGCCTCCGCCGGCCTCGTGGCCGTGCAGACGATCTCGTAGCCGAGGCTCTGCCACGAGATCAACCCGCGCATATGCTCGATCGCCAGCACCTCGTCGTCCACCAGCATCACTTTTACCGGATTCATTCGCGTTTCTCCCTTCTTTGTACTTTTTGAACTCCCTTATCCTTTCGGGATTTGCCTATATTTCGTGGGGGACAACCCCATCATCTGCTTGAACAGCCGGGAAAAATAATACGGGTCCGACAGACCGACGGAGGCCGCGATCTGCTTGATGCCCAGGTCGGTCAGGTCGAGCAGCCGCGCGGCGCGCTGCATCTTCATCCGCAGAAAATACTCGATCGGCGGAAAACCCGTCTCCTGCTTGAACAGATAGATCAGATGCTGCTTGGATACGCCTGCGTGCTTGGCCAGCTCGGACAGCGTGATCGACTCCGCCGTACGGTCGGCCATGTAGCGAAGCGCCTTCTCCAGGCCGCCGTCTTTCCTTCGCTCCCGCGCCGCGGACTCCGTGGCGATGCCGATCCCGCTGAGCAGATGGCGCGTCGCCTGACTCACGTGGATGTGCGCGCCGGTCGCGTACGCGCGCTCCGCCAGCATGTCGTAGCACTGCCGGAACGTCTCGACGAATCCGCCGTACACTCCGATCGGCAGCGGCAGCGGCCCCCGGTCCAGCTCGTACTGGGCGATCAGCGCCGCGGCGTGCTCCCCTTTCACATGAAACCAGTATATGCTCCATGGCTCCCGCTCCGAGGCTCCGTAGCGATGCGGCGTATCGGCCGGGATCACGTACAGATGGCGGGCGGTCAGCTTCGTTCTGACACCGCTGCCGGTCAGCACGATCTCGCCTTCTCCGTCGGCGCAGAGCAGGACGATATGCGCGTCGCTGCCCTCGTCCCTTTCCCGATAATGGTAACGCGCGCTCGGAAAATAGCCGATGTCGCTCACGAACAGCTGACGGGTCAATTCGGCCTCCGCCAGCTCCTTCTGCAAATAATCGGGAAGCACGAGCAACAGCTCGCTCTCGAAGCCGTCCGGCTTCAGCAGCTCCTCCACGGGGAAACCTCCTCTTTTTCACGATAAATAAGAATATCATCCATCATCTTCTCCGATTCGTCAATTCGATCGCGCCGGGAGAGAGAGCATGATTTCCGCCGTACAGCGGCCAGCGATTCGACACGTTGTGACAATTGTCACAGAAAGATAATGGAATTTACGGTATAGGTAGGTATGACCGTTTCCGCTTATTTGGAGGTGTGCGAATGTGCTTTGAGATTACCGCCCGGGAAGAACGGATTACCGTCATCCTGACCGGAGCGATCGGCGTCAAGGAAGCGACCTCGATTCGCCAGCAGCTGTTCCCGCTTATTCAGACAAGCTTCGTAGACATCGCCTTTCACCTCGGTGAAGTAACGGAAATGGACAGCTCGGGACTCGGACTGCTGCTGGCCGTCAAGAAGATCGCAAACGACAACAACTCGAGCGTCTCCTTCCATGACGTTCCGGCTTCGCTGCGGGAACGTTTTCGTCTGACCGGGATTCTGATCTGATCGGCTGCGCGGGGGAGAACAGCAGAGAGGGGCTCTATCATGAATCGACACTCCTATACCCGTAACCTTCATCCGATACCCGACCATCTGGCGCTTCCTTACGCCAGAATTTTTCGCGATTCGCAGGAAGCCATCATGGTCACCGATTGCTTCTCCCGAATCGTCAGCGTGAACCCCGCCTTCACCGCCATTACCGGATACGCCGAAGAGGAAGTGGTCGGCCGCACGCCGAGCCTGCTGAAATCGAATGTGCAGGACGCCGATTTCTACGTGGACATGTGGGCGTGCATCCATAAGGACGGCAAGTGGCAGGGAGAGATCTGGAACCGCCGCAAAAACGGCGAAGTGTATCCCGAATGGCTCTCCATCAGCTCCGTAAAAGACGACCAAGGCGCTCTGATCAATTACGTAGGCCTATTTTCGGACATTACGACCCGCAAGGATACGCTCTCCAAGCTCCGCCTGCACGCGCAAGTATTCAGCAATGCCAGCGAAGGCATCATGATTACGGACAAGCAGCTGCGGATTTTATCCGTTAACCAGGCGTTCACGGCCGTGACCGGCTATACGGAGGCGGAAGCGGTCGGGCACACGCCGCGCCTGCTGCATTCGGGCATCCAGAATCCGTATTTCTACATCCGCATGTGGGAGAGAATCCACACGGCCGGCCATTGGCAGGGGGAAATCTGGAACCGCCGCAAGAACGGGGAGGTGTATCCCGAATGGCTCTCCATTACGACGCTTAAGGACGAACAAGGCCTGATCACGAACTACATCGGCATGTTCACGGACATCACGGAACGCAAGCAATCCGAGGAACATCTGAAATATTTGGCCCACTTCGACAAGCTGACCGGCCTTCCCAACCGTACGCTGCTGTACGAGCTGGTCCGGGAAGCGGCGGGAGAAACCGGCAAAATGGCCGTCTTCTTCATCGATCTCGACCGCTTCAAGACGGTCAACGATTCGCTCGGCCACAACGTGGGCGACAGGCTGCTGCAGCAGGTAGCGGAACGGCTGAGCTCGGCCGCATCGGAGGAGGACATCGTCTCCCGGCTCGGAGGGGACGAATTCATTCTCGTCCAGCGGAATCCGCCCTCTCCCGACGACGCCATTGCCTACGCGAAGCGTCTGATCTCCGCCATGAAGCACCCTTTCGTCGTAGACGACAATGAACTCTACATCAATGCCAGCATCGGAATATGCCTGTCCCCCGAGCATGGGACGGATTTCGAAAATTTGGTGAAGCATGCCGATCTGGCCATGTACGAGGCCAAAATCCGGAAGACCGGCTTCCAATTGTTCAACTCGGGCATCCGGGACACCTTCCACCGCAAGCTGACTCTGGAAAACGAGCTGCGATGGGCTATCGACAAACATCAGCTGCACGTGCACTACCAGCCCCAGGTCAACGCGATTACGGGACGAATGGAAGGCATGGAAGCTCTGCTCCGCTGGAATCATCCGACGCTTGGCCAGGTTCCTCCGGGCGAGTTCATTCCGATCGCGGAAGAGACCGGCAGCATTATGGAGATCGGCAAATGGGTGCTCGCGGAGGTCTGCAAGCAAGTGTGTCAATGGAGGGCGGACGGGAAAGCGGTCCCGCTGGTCGCCGTCAACCTGTCGGCCAGACAGTTCCAGGCGCCCGATCTCGTCTCGTCCGTTCAGGACATCGTGCAACGCACGCCTTGCGCCCCGGAGCAGATCGTCATCGAGATTACCGAGAGCAGCAGCATGAACAACATCGAAGCCGTGCTCCCCGTGCTGCGGAAGTTCAAATCGATCGGCTTCCGGATCGCCATCGACGACTTCGGCAAGGGCTATTCGGCGCTCGGATATATGAAGCAGTTTCCCATCGATATTCTTAAGATCGACAAAAGCTTCGTCAGAGAGCTTACCAGCGACGCCAAAAGCGCCGTCATCACGAAGGCGATCATCGACATGGCCCACGGCATGGACCTTCGCGTCATCGCGGAAGGAGTGGAGACCGCCGAACAGCTGGAGACGCTGCGAACGATGAATTGCGATATCGTGCAAGGCTTTATGATCGATCCTCCGATGCCTTCGGATCGGTTGGAATCCCGCTATTTGACAGGAGTGCAGCCCTAATGATCTTAGGCGTGGAACGGCAGCTGGCCGAACAGCTGAGCATGATCGGATTTACCGAGGAAGACCGGCGGGTGCTCGAGATCGTCAAACCGATCATGATCGGTCACATCGACGCGATCGTCGAAGCCTTCTACTCGTCCATCACCCAAGTACCCGCCCTGCAAAAAATCATCGCCGACAACAGCACGATCGACCGGCTGAGAACGACGCTGAAGCAGCATCTGCTCGAAATGTTCGACGGACGGATCGACGACGAATACGTTCGCAAGCGCCTCCGCATCGCGGAGGTTCACCAGCGCATCGGCCTGGAGCCCAAGTGGTACATAGCCAGCTTTCAGAATTTGCAGGGCGCCGTCCTCGACCTCCTTCACCGCGTCCTTCCCGACCGAACTCAAGCGCTGATCTGCTGCAAAGCCGTCACCAAGCTGCTCAACTTCGAGCAGCAGCTCGTCATCGAAGCTTACGACCGGAAGAATATCGAAGAGAGGGAGAGGGTTCATCTCCAGGTCCGTCAAGAGGTGAAGCGCAGAATCGGGCTCGTCAGCGAGGAGCTGGCCGCCTTGGCGGAGCAGACGAACGCCTCCACCGAGCAGTTGGCCGCCAGCAGCGGCCATGTGAACGAGTTGTTCCAGCGCGGCGCGGACATGTCGCACCGCACCCGGACGCTCGCCGCGGAAGGCGCCATGCAGGTCAACGAGATGGATCGGCGGATGGAGAAGATTCGCGACCGCTCGTCCGCTATGGAAGGCTCCCTGTCCTCTCTCGCGGAGTCCTCCGGGCAGATTCTGTCGATCGTGCGCATCGTGCAAGACATCGCCGGCAAGACCAAGATCCTATCTCTTAACGCTTCCATAGAAGCGGCCCGCGCCGGACAAGCGGGAGCCGACTTCGCGGTCGTCGCCCGCGAAGTCAAGAAGCTGTCGGAGGACACCGCGGCCGCCGTCAAACAGATCGACACCCTAATTCGGCTGACGCATACCCATATCGATGAAGTGGTCGGTTCGAACGAAGAGGTCAGGAAGTTCGTGGAGCTCGGACAGCGGCAATCCGAGAGGGTGCTGTTTACGTTCGATCATATTTTGGAGGCTCTTCAGAGCAGCATCGCGGAAATTTCCAAAGTCGAGACGGAGCTGGACTCCCTGCTCCGGGCAATCGGAGAGATCGGCTCCGCGACAGCCAGAGTCGCCGTCTCTGCCGACAACTTGAATACGACCGCTCAGAATTTCTAAATCTCTCATCCGCAGGACGGCCGTCAAGGCCGTCTTTTTTTCGTTCCGTGGAAAGGGCAAGGTTGACAGCATTACGATTTCTTCGATAATATATCCATAATTGATATATTATTAATGGATATATCGAATGTGGATATAAAACAGGTCGGGAGGTCGAACGCTTGTCACGGAACAATACGCTGGAGAAGGAACAACTGACGGATGCGGCTTACTACATCCTGCTCGCCCTGCTCGCACCCCGGCACGGCTACTCGATCATGAGCTATATCGAGAGCTTGACGGACGGGGAATTCGTCATCGGCCCCGCCACCGCCTACACGCTCATTCGCAAGCTTCAGGACAGCGGCTGCATTCTGCTGACCGAAGACGAGGCTACCGACAGAAGAAAAACGTATTCGATTACCGACAAAGGCAAACAGCTCGTCATCGCCGAGATCGAGAGAAGGCAAAGAATGGCCGAGCACGGCAACCTGGCCCTTCTGGCCGCCAAGGAGGAGAGAAACGATGGCTAGGAACAAACGTTACGCAATGTCCGGAGGATTGGCTTTCTCGGAGCAAGGGGATATGAACAAATTAAGCCGGTTTGCCGCCCAGGGATGGCTGCTGGAATCTTTCGCTCCGCTCGGCTACTTCCTTCGCAGAGGAACTCCGGCCCAGCTCGACTATTGCGTGGATTACCACGAGGTAGCTCCGCAGGAGCTGGACGGTTATTCCGAGCTGTTCCAGGCTGGAGGCTGGACCCGGGTATGCTCGGTCGGGGACATCCATATTTTCTCCGCGCCCAAAGGCACCAAGCCGATCTACACGGACATGGAGACGAACCGCGAGAAGTACGTTCGCAACGTCCGGAATCTCAGGCCGTTCCTTAGCGTCCCCGCCGCGACCGTCGGGCTGATCACGCTGCTGGCCGCTGCGCACCTTCTGGATGCGGCCGGCTGGATTCTTCATGCGCTGTTCGCGCTGATGACCATCGGCGCCGCACTCGGCGTCCCGATTCTGATGACCTACGCGGCCAGCCGCCTCCGGCTTAACCGGATGTCCCGGAAACGATAACGGCAGCAGACAGGCCGCCCGACTCTTGCCGAGAGTCCGGGCGGCCTGCTTATTTAAATAGGCCGCATCCTTTGTGAAGGGCGGCCTATTTGCGTTTATAGGACGGTCTTGAAATGATCAGCGAGCCTATACTAGGAATAGTTGTCGCGAAGCCATTGCAGCGCGGTCTGCATCTTGTCGATGTAGGCCGGGTCGTTATCGGTGCACATGAACTTGACTTGCCCGCTTCCTCTTCCCCCTACAACCCCGTAACGGCTCAGCAGCGAGGCCAGCCGGCGGATCGTCCCGGCGTTGCCGTCCACGATCTCGATGTGCGGGGGCAGCAATTCACGAAGGATGTTGCGATAGTACGGATAATGAGTGCAGCCCAGAACGACGATGCCGTAGCGGTCGAGATCGTAATCCGCCAGCTTGCCGCGGAAGTAGTCTCCCAGAACGGCCCTGTCGAATTGCAAGTCTTCGCAGTAGCGGACAAGCTCCGGAAGGGGCAGAGAATCGACGATCCCCTCTTCGTCCACCCGCGAGACGAGCGCGTAATACTTCGGCATGCTGAGCGTCAGCTGAGTCGCGAAGACAAGCACCCTCTTGCCGGTTGCCCGGTTCATCTCCACCGCCGGCTTGACCGCCGGCTCCATGCCGATGATCGGAATGTCGTACCGTTCGCGAAGCTCGTTCACCGCGATGCTCGTCGCCGTGTTGCACGCGATGACGAGCGCTTCGATCCCCTCTTCCATCATCGTCTCTATCGCAGCCAGCACGTAGTCCCTGACTTCCTCTTGCGATTTTGGCCCGTAGGGCACGTGAAGCGTATCCGCCATATAGACGTAATCTTGCGCGGGAAGCCGTCTCAACGACTCCGCCAGCACCGTCAATCCGCCAATTCCCGAATCGAAAAATCCGATAGTCATATGTCATCTCTTATCCTGATTATTTAGTAGGTTGGAAAAGTTCCTGTCTCCCGGTTACGTCCGAACGAATTCTTTTTTTAAGAGGTAGTTCTCGCACTTTAAGGATAGCCAGTTTCGGCACAAAAAACAATCCGGAAGTCGGTCCCAAAGCCAATCTATGATACACTGGTAAAAAAGGATTCGGAAAAGGGGCAGGCGCACATGAAATTGGTATCTTGGAACGTTAACGGATTGCGGGCTTGCGTGAATAAAGGGTTTCTCGACTACTTCCGGGAAGTCGACGCCGACATCGTCTGCCTGCAGGAGACGAAGCTGTCGGAAGGCCAGCTGTCTCTCGCCATCGGAGAAGAGTACGAGCAGTATTGGAACTACGCGGAGAAAAAAGGCTACTCCGGCACGGCCGTCCTGACGAGGATCAAGCCGCTGTCCGTGCGCTACGGCATCGAAGAGGATTCGGAGCCGGAGGGGCGGATCATTACGCTCGAGTTCGAGGAGTTCTTCCTCGTGACCGTCTATACGCCGAACGCCAAGCGGGACTTGTCGCGCCTGGATTACCGGCTCGATTGGGAGGATCGGTTCCGCGACTATTTGTCCGAGCTGGACAAGCGCAAGCCGGTCATCGCCTGCGGCGACTTGAACGTCGCCCACCAGGAGATCGACATCAAGAACGCCAAGTCGAACCGCGGCAATTCCGGCTTCACCGACGAAGAGCGGGAGAAGATGACCCGATTGCTGGACGCCGGCTTCGTCGACACATTCCGGCATCTGCATCCCGAGCGGACCGACGTCTACTCCTGGTGGTCGAATATGCCGGGCGTCCGGGAGCGGAACGTCGGGTGGAGAATCGACTATTTTATCGCGTCGGCGCGGCTGGCTCCTTCAATTAAGGATGCCGCCATTCATTGCGACATTCTGGGAAGCGACCATTGTCCGGTCGCGCTGGACATTTTCTAGAGAGGAGACAAGCTTGGCATGGCCGTTCTATTTAACAACGATTGGGGCGATCTGCTCCACCCCGAGATGGAATTACCCTATTATCAGGAGTTAAGAAAGCGTCTGGCCGGAGAATATCGGGAACAGGTCGTCTACCCGAATCCTTATCAGATTTTCCAAGCGCTGCACTGGACGCCTTACTCGGAAGTGAAGGTCGTCATTCTCGGGCAGGACCCGTACCACGGCCCGGGACAAGCCCACGGGCTCAGCTTCTCGGTTCAGCAAGGCGTCAGGCAGCCCCCTTCGCTTCAGAATATATTCAAGGAATTGAAGGCCGACCTTGGCTGCGACATTCCGAACCACGGCAATCTGGAGCATTGGGCCAAGCAGGGCGTGCTGCTGCTCAATGCGGTGCTGACCGTGCGGCAGGGCGAAGCCAACTCGCATAAGAGCCTCGGCTGGGAGCGGTTCACCGACCGCATCGTCGCGTGCCTGAACGAACGGGAGAAGCCGATGGCATTCATCCTGTGGGGCCGCCACGCGCAGCAGAAAGCCTCCTTCATCGACGGGAAGCGCCACTGCATCATTCGGTCGGCTCACCCCAGTCCGCTGTCCGCTCATGCGGGCTTCTTCGGAAGCCGCCCGTTCTCGAAGAGCAACGCCTTCCTGCGGGAGACCGGCCAGGAAGAGATAGACTGGCAGATTCCTTCGGTCTAGCCGCACGTTTCTGGTATTGCGATGAATGCAACTTGTTATACTGGGTAATATGAGGCTGCATTCCAAATCGAGGGTAAGAGGTGGGGGAGAATGCTTAAGAGCTTTTCGTTCCAGAGCTTTAAAAGTTTTGAACGTTCCTCATTAGAAATAGAGAAATTAACTGCTCTGATTGGCAGCAACGCTGGCGGCAAGACCAATGCCATTGAGGGAATGAAAGTTCTTTCCGAAATATCCTCAGGCAGAGAATTGTCAGTTATCTTTGACGGCTCGAAGAACGTCGACAGTGAAATAAGAGGCGGCAGTATCGGATGCCCCAGAATCGGCACTGACACGTTTACTTTGGGGTGTCTGGTCGATCTTGATGAAGATTACGATCTGGAATATTCCATTACAATAAAAGTGAGCAATCGAGTTTTTGTACTCTCCGAGCGTTTGTTTAAACTTTCCACCGATGCTAAACCCGTTGTTATTTTCCAAACCAAAGATACATCTGACGATTTTAGCGACATCAGCGTTGAATACAGTAATGGAAAGAGAGGCAGAAATCCGGAAGTTACTTGTATTCGCTCTGCTTCTGTGCTTGCTCAACTTGCGTCTAAGATGCCTACGAAAACCGAAAATAACAAAAAAAATGCGGCGTACATCAACTTGGTTTTGGAGCGTTTAGGAAAAATTTTATTTCTGGACCCCCTCCCCAGCCACATGAGAGATTACTCGAGAATAAGCGATCATGAACTGCGCCCGAGAGCGGATAATATCTCCTCTGTCCTTTATGAACTGTGCCAGCATAAGGACTATAAGAAAATGTTGCTGGAGGCACTGAAAGAATTACCCGAAAATGAAATCCAGGATATTTCTTTTATTAAAACTTCAATTGGCGACGTTATGTTTTGTCTGAAGGAAAAATATGGCGAACGCTCCGAATTTGTTGAGGCCAAGCGGCTTTCAGACGGTACGCTCAGATACTTGGCCATATTATCTGCGATTATTAGCGAAGAACCGGGAAGCATGATCGTAATAGAAGAAGTTGACAACGGCATTCACCCAAGCAGAATTAAAGGTTTGATTCAAACCCTGTCAAGACTAACTAAGGAACGGCAAATAGATGTTATTATAACTACGCACAATCCTACGTTGCTTAACGCTCTTACGAGAGAAGAATTGTTAGGCGTTGTTTTATGCTACAGGGATTTGAACGACGGATCTAGCAAGTTCTACTCGCTGCCGGATATGGAGTCTTTGCCTGCTTTGTTGTCAAAGGGGAATTTGGGCGACCTGACCGTGAGGGACGAACTAGTAAAAGCTCTAAAAAAACCAGTTCAAAATCATACGGATTTAAGCTGGCTGGGGGTATAGCTATGCATGTAAGGATTATCGACACCTCCATCCTGTGCAACATTATAAACATTCCCCATATGAACCAGAATCACAAGGAAATTATTGAAGAATTGGCTGTATTGCAGCAAGATCGACAACAAACATTGATTCTGCCCTTGGCAACCATCATAGAAACAGGCAATCACATTGCTCATATTGCAGATGGCAATCTGAGAAGAAACCGCGCTCAAATCATGGCCGAACTCATTAAGAGAACGGTGAATGATCAGGCCCCTTGGTCTTATTACGGCAAGGAGTTTGAAAGAGAAGAATTGTTAGAAATATCAAGCAACGTAGTTCAATATGCCGTTATGGAAATCGGGATCGGCGATTTATCTATTGTGCAAGTATACAAAAAATATAAGGATACTGCCCTTGCAATAGCGTCCATAAGAATTTGGAGCTTAGACCTCATCTTCCGCGCATAACTCGGAAGCGAAAATTGATTTTTAAAGGATTTCTTCGTTCACGTGTCGAATGAGAAAGAGACCGTATTACTCGACAAGGGGATTTCCAATTTGTTTAACCAGATGAGT
>Ga0065721_10052628_pt1 | contig 11519 bp, 7 predicted proteins | sample Mesricmetagenome_FD_59108 | JGI IMG/M metagenome (GOLD analysis project Ga0065721, IMG submission 59108) | Mesophilic microbial community from rice straw/compost enrichment Sample: eDNA_1 v2 (version 2) | ecosystem: Engineered > Solid waste > Grass > Composting > Bioreactor | place: USA: Davis...
TTTTTATTGCATTAATGTAAAAAAATGAGTTATCGCTATTTGCTATTTCTTTTCCGAATCATTCTTTTTACTTCATCGGAGCAATGATCAATGATCTGATCGATGATCTGGTGCACCTGATTTTCCAGCAAAGGTTTGGTAACAAAACCGGCGTTGAGAGATCTGGCAAATGCAGCATCGGAGGGCATGGTAGATGTTGAAAAGAGCACTGCCGGCACTTCAGCAAATCCATCAATACTCCTCAACCTGCGTAGTGTTTCCTTTCCGTTCAGTCCGGGCATGTTGATATCAAGAATGAACAGACAGGGAAGCGGTTGAAGGTGTTCGATCTTTTCGATAAACTGAAGGAGCTGAAAGCCATCTTCAAAAGTTCGCAATTCTACATTCTTCGCATAATCCATGAATGCTTCCGAAACCAGCTCGATGTCGTCAGGATCGTCGTCGGCGTACAGTACGAGGCTTTTAGGCGGAAGGGATTGAGTCATGTTGGGATGGCTTATTATTTCACAAATATTGAAAAATGGCCTTAGATTAAAAAAATAATTATAAACCTTTCAACATTGATCTTCACTGGATCTGATCGAGGTATGGAGTTAATATGTCGGTATTGTCCGAAACAATTATTCGTTCGATCAACTTTCTGTATTCCTTGTAGAAAACTTCAACATAAAATCCATGCAGTTGAAATAAAACCACCGTTTGTCCATCAAACTTCCTTTTACCTACATAAACTCCGTGTCTATGTAAAATCTGGAATTGCAGATCCTGCGACAAAATGGTGAACTCGGCTAGAGACAATGCTTTCTTGGTCATAGTTAGTATGCAAAGGGTGAAGTAGAAGGTGCGGGATTAAAATCCTGGTCGGCGGTTTCCGGCAAAGAAAGAACAGTCCCACCACTTGAGCAAATTCTTACGATGATAAAATCAACCTGAACCAAAACACTCGGAAATTAAACACCCATCGCGCTTGTTCATCGTTAAAAAAAGAAAAAGGCACCGCTAAGAATAGCGGCGCCTGCGTTTAACCTTTATCCAAAAAAATCTTTATTGCGTCAGAATCGCGGACATCTTGTAGCATTGATGCTTGAACTTTCTCTGTTCAGAAATCCGACATACTTCAATGAAAGTTCATATCCACCGCGACCTCTCGTAGTTTGCGCAAGTCGCGAGATGTTGACGTCATAACTCATCGAAAGAGAAAATGGTCTGTAGTCAAGTTGAAGTGTGGGAATCACCGCATCATCCCAACGAAGGAACGCTCCAGCCTGCAACACATAATCCGGTTCTTCCGAATACGGACCAATCTTCAATCCATACAACATACCGCTAATGGTCTCTTTGTAACTGCCCTGCCTTACATGATCGTTGTGAATCGTAATAAAAGACTGATCATTCACCGACACTCTGAGGTCAGCTGAATACACCCACTTCGGTTGAATTACAATATTATTATTGGCGAAGAAAGAATTTCTGGGTCTGTTGAAGTGATGATAAGCGATACCTACAATCAGATTGTTGTCTTCGCGTTGGCCAACCTGCGAGTTAAAACTGATACCAGCACTTCCATCAAGATATTGATATTGGGGAATCAAACCTGTTTCACCATCATAACCGGTTTCATAGCTGTTGGTAGTGCTCATTTTGCTACGATCAACACTTCTTTGTACAAGTCCTCCCATAAATCCAAGTGAGAGATACATATTCCTGTCGGTACTCAGAGATTTATGATAATTCAATGCAGGAAGAAAATGCGTGGTGCGAAGATTGGTTGTTCCTGCATGATCATAAAAAATTTGCATACCAAGTGTCAAATAATCGTCGCCCACTACAGGAAGTTTGTATTCCGCGTTCAGCGAACCTGTTTTATATGCATTGGCTACGCTATTCCATTGAGAACGATAAACTGCCTGCACACGAATATCGCCATTGACCAGACCGGCCATAGCCGGATTTCTATAAAGAGGTGTTGAGAAAAATTGCGAGAAATGGATATCCTGCGAATGTGCACGCACGACCGCCACCTGCAAAATGAGCAGCATTGTCAGGATTCGGATTAAATTTTTTTGTTTCATAAGATGGATATTAGGTTAAATGCAATTGGATTTGGAAACAGCTGCTATCGAAGCAGGGTTATGTCTCCTTTATAGGATAAAGTTTCGTTATTCAGACAAACAACTTCGCATGAATAGATGTACACATCGGGCGGAAGAATTTGCCCTTTATAGGTTCCATCCCAACCAGCCGCCGCATCATTTGCACTAAAGTTGATCTTTTCAAAAACTACTTCTCCCCAACGATTGAAAATGCGCAGCGATTTGATCATGTTGATTCCTTTTCCACTTGGAAAAAATCGATCGTTCACACCATCGCCATTAGGTGAGAAGGTGTTGGGAATAAACAAATTCCCATTATTGCAAATGACTTTCACAGAAACCCGATCTTCTGCTGTACATCCGCCGCCGTTCTTCACGCGAACAGTATATTGAGTGCTTTGTTTTGGTTTAGCCAATGTTGTCGGACAGGTGGCGCAACTTAACGAGCCGGCAGGAGTCCATTGCCATGCCACCACATCCTGAGAACCTGTTGCATTCAGCTGCAAGGCATCTCCAACAACCAACTCATGATCAACGCCCGCATCTACTGTCGGAATAGGCCATACTTTAATAAACACTGAAGCAGTATCAGTAAAACAATTGTAGTTGTCTGTTGCCACTACATAATAAGTAGTAGTAGTTGTTGGCGTAGCCGAAGTAGAACCTGCAGATGGATTCTGAATACCTGCTGATGGATACCATGAATAATTATCTGCACCATCTGCCGACAATGTTACTTTTTCACCCGCACAAATGGTATCACCTTTTGAAATATTCAATACAAATGGCTGATGCACCGTAATGCGCACTGAATCTTTTTGCACGCAACCAAAAACACTTGTGCCTGTTACAACATATACAATATCGTCCGTTGGTGCAGCAACAGGAGAGGCACAATCAAGACAACTCAAAGATGAAGCGGCACTCCAATTGTAAGTTGTTGCTCCGGTTGCATGCAATTGAATGCTGGAACCTTTGCACACTGCCTGGTCCGGACCTGCATTGGTTGGAGGTAGCGGATGAACAGCAAGCGTATGTAAAGCAGTGTCTTTACAACCGTTCGGTGCCGTTGCAATTGCGGTGATCGTGTAGTCGCCATCAGCATTATATGTTTGAGGAGCTGGTTGTTGTTGGGCGGATGTTTGTCCGTTGCCAAAATTCCATGCCCATGTAGCAGAGCCGTTTGCAATATTCCCTGAGAAGCTCACGGTTGCAGGCACACATACGTTCTCATCACCAACAATATTAATTTCCGGCTTCTCAAGAACAGTAACAGCATTGTCTATTGAAATTGTATCTGTGCATCCGTTGGCAGTGATCGCTACCAGTGAAACAGTATACGTTCCCAACGCGGCATAATGGTGTATTGGATTTACATCTGTGCTGGTACCACCATCACCAAAATTCCACTCATAACCTACGATGTAATCATTTGCCACAGTCGTATTGGTGAAGTAAATACTTCCGGCATCACAAAGGGTATTGACATTCGTTTCAAATCCTGCTGTAACATCATGTACCCGGATTGTATCGGCGCCAATGATAGGAACACTACATCCTGCCGTGTCAACCAATACAAGCTTAGGAATATAATCTCCTGCAGTTGTGTAAGTATGTGTTGCAGTTGTGGTGAGACTGGGCAAAGTATTTCCATCACTAAAATCCCAAACAAAAGAAGAAGCGTTTTGCGAGTTTAGTGTAAAATTCACGGTAAGCGGATTACATCCACCAACAGGCGTATAAGTAAAATTACCCGAGGGTCCTTTTACAACCACTTTCAGATACGCCGTATCTGTACATCCGCCATGACCAGTAACAATCAGTCTTGGATAAAACGTTCCCGCACTTGTATAATAGTGAGATGGATTTTGCAAAGTAGAATGTCCGCCATCACCAAAATCCCACGAGAAATCTATATAAGATGTAGCATTATTAGTGAAATGCACCATTAATGGAGGACATGAACCGATAGAATCTGAAATCGTAAATGCGGCCTTCGGCATAGAGATCGTTATATATCCCGGTTTGATCACTGAATCCTGGCAGCCATATTGATCGGTTACGACAAGAGAAACCTGATAAGTTCCCGTAGATGCATACTGGTGTGTTGGATTCTTTTTGGTTGAAGATGTTCCATCACCAAAATTCCATGCATATTGAAGATTGTATCCTGCAGACTGACTTGTAAAACTGATTGTCTTACCAGTACATGAAAGAGAATCAGGTGTTGTGAATGCAGCAACTGGTTTAGCAATAATAACTGGACCAAAATCAACTGTATCGCTACATCCATAATTATCTTTTACAACCAGCGCCACATTATATTCTCCCGGATCATTATAACTATGCGAAACGGGAGTTCCGAAATCGCTGGTGTGAATTGTTCCATCACCATAATGCCAAATCCATTCTACAATGTTGTGTTGTCCGTCGCTTTTTGATGTATCTGTAAATGATATTTGATTGCCATTAAAGCAGGCAGCAGTTGCCCCAGGAGCAAATCCTGCTGTTGGGCCATATACATGGACTGTATCATAAACTGTTTCGAAGCAGCCAAGTGCATCTTTAATGGTTAGAGATACAATGTAAGTTCCGGCTTTGTCGTATTTGTGAGATGCAGAACCCGCCTGCTGTGAAGTATGACCATCACCGAAATTCCATTGCCAGGAAGTAATATTAGCCGGATTGACAGAAGGAACAGTAAAATGTTCTGTCATGCCCTTACAAATCACATCGCTTGCCTGTAACACCGGATGTTCGTCTATCACTTTCACCCACATATTATTCAGGTTCCAGCAACTGTCATTTCGCACTTTCAGAACTACAAAATAGTTTCCCGGAGCAGCATAAGTATGTACCGGACTTTGTGCGGTAGAAGTATTTCCATCACCAAAATCCCAAAGCCAGGAAGTAGCACCAGTTGATTCATCCTTAAATTTCTTAGTGTATTTATCGTCGCAATCATGTTCTACTTTGAAAGCAGCGATAGGCGGAAGTACTTTTACAATATCAATCTTCTCAATAGTATCAGGACAGGTGTTACTCCAAACAATCAGTTTAACTGTATAGACACCAATATCTCCAAATACGTGTAAAGGATTTTGTTCCGTTGAAGTGTAAGTATCACCAAAATCCCAAAGCCATTGATCTACGTTTCCTGTGCTGTTATCAGTAAATTGAACAGGGCTCATGTTACATACCTGCGGTGGTGCCGCGATGAAATCTGCATTGGGTTTGTTGCCCGCGCGAACACCATTAACCATGGTAACAGAATCTTTACATCCGCTCACGGTTGTAACTACCAATGTAATATTGTAATTCCCTGCGTTAGTATAAACGTGTGAAGGTGTTGGTTGCGTGCTTGTGGTTCCATCACCGAAATTCCAGTTCCAGCTTTGTATCGCTTCCGTACTGCTGACATTTGCAGAAAAATTAGCAGTAAGCGGCACACAACCTGTTTTTGGCATTTCCAGTAATTGAATTACCGGTGGTTTGATCTGAACATACTGTTGCTTGGTGAGCGTGTCGCTACAACCTGCTGCATTTGTAACAATGAGTCTGACACTGAAGATACCTGCGTTGGTATAAGTATGTAAAGGATTTGCACTGGCTGAGGTTTGGCCGTCGCCAAAATCCCAATGATATGAAACACCGGTTGCGGCTGCATTGAACTGCACGTTTGCCGGCACTTTACAAAAAACTGTTTCATTGGCCAGGAATGAAGCCTGCGGCGCAGCTGTTATATTAATTTGTTTGGTGACCGAATCAAAGCATCCACCAAAATCCGCAACCAGTTTCACTGTGTACACGCCAGGAGTTGCATAAATTTTATTGGGATGGAGATTCGATGATGTCGTGCCATCTCCAAAATTCCATTGCACTGAAACAGGGGTTGGACCTGAAGTGTTGGTAAAAACAACCGGTTTGCCTGTACACGCCGAAGTCACTGCATTGAAATCTGCATGATGCATGCCAACACTAATCAAACCAGGCATTGTCAATGTATCACTACATCCCTGTGTACTCTTGGCGATGAGTGTAACGGTATAGTTGCCGTTGCTTGTATAAGAATGATTTGGATTTGCTGCAGTACTTGTAGCACCATCACCAAAATTCCATTGATAACTTAACGTACCAGGACCAGTTGATGTATTAGTGAACTGGACGGTTGAAGGCGCAGCACAAATTCCGGATGCGGTGTGACTAAATGCAGCATTCACACCCTCACTTACTTCCATGTATTGCGTTTTTGTGAGCGATTTTACACAACCAAAACTATTTGTCACTTTTAGTGTAACAGTATAATGACCCGGCGTTGTATAAGTATGTGTTGGATGTTGTTGTGATGAAATTGTTCCATCTCCAAAATCCCATTGCCAGTTGCTGATAGTTCCACTACCCGCAATGCTGCTGTCTGAAAAATGAACTGTTAGCGGAAAGCAACCCACCGTATCTGAAGCTCCAAACTTTGCAACCGGATTTGCATATACAGTAATGAATTGTGTTTTTACAACAGAATCAGCCTGATTGCCATTTTTTGCAACAAGTTTTACAGTGTAAGTTCCGGGATTGAAATAAGTGGCAGAAGGATTTTGAAGCGTCGAAACTGCACCGTTACCAAGATCCCACTTCCATTGTGTAGGATTGCCTGAAGAAATATCTGTGAACTGAACGATCAGCGGAGAGCAACCGCTTTGAGGTGTAGCTGTAAAATTCGCCGTAATCTGTGCTCCTGCAAAAAGATTCATGCACAGAAACAGAATGACGGCAAAGGAACGGCGTTGGCTTTTCACCAAAGCATTCATAGGATTGGGTTTTGGACAAAGGATATTAGTACGCGAGGTAAAAGTATATATTCTTTTTCCTTATCATGCAATTTTGAAACCCTTACATCATCCTTTTTGAAAAGAATGAGGGCTTCCACTTAAACAGTTTTAGGGAATTTACGAAAGCCGCTTGCGTTGTTCACACAAAAACGGCTTCAGGAGCGCATTTGCTTTTTGATCAGTCCACCCAGAATTTTCAATCCATAATCCACTGTATCATCATAACTGTGCGCATAGGAAAGGCGCATGCAGTTGCTGTATTCGCCTGTTGCGGAAAAGATTTGTCCGGGCGCTATGGATATTCCATACTTCAAAGCTTCCTGATAAAGTTTATATCCATCCACTTCCTCATTCATCTCTACCCAAAGCACAAAACCACCATCAGGACGACTCAATTTTACATCCTCAGGAAAATGTTGAATAATTCCCTGAACATAACGAAGGCAATGTGTGTGCAACAGAGCACGTAATTTTTTAAGATGATGCTCATATCTTCCAATACTTAAGAAATGAGCCATTGTTACCTGTGTGAGTGTAGTGCCCGTAACAGTATGCATAAATTTCAGCGCTTTCACTTTTTCCAAAAATCGTCCGGGAATACACCATCCAATGCGATAGCCGGGTGCAATGGATTTCGAAAGCGATGAACAATGCAACACAAATCCTTCTTCATCAAAACTTTTACAAGTGCGTGGTCTGTGTTTTCCAAAATAAAGTTCACCGTAGATATCATCTTCAATCAGCGGTACCTGATAACGTGTGATGAGTGCAACCAGTTCTTTCTTTTTGTTATCAGGCATACAGGAGCCGAGGGGATTGTTGAAATTGGGAACGAATACACAGGCTTTAATATCAAACTTTTTAATGGCACGCTCTAAATATTCAAGATCAATTCCATCAACAGGATCTGTGGGAATTTCAACAGTTTTTAAACCCAGACTTTCCATCACCTGAAAAATTCCGAAGTAGGTTGGACTTTCTATCGCCACTGCATCGCCGGCAGCCGTCACTGCTTTAAGACACATTGCAAGTGCTTCCATACAACCTGCCGTTACCAGTATTTCTTCATGACTTACTTTGATGCCGCCATTAAAACTAAGTTTCGACAACTGTTTTCTTAATTCCGGATTACCCTGAATATGTTCATAATACAAACAACTGTTTGGAGAATTTCGCAACGCGTGAATAACTGACTTGTTGATTTTGGCAGCGGGAAGTAAGGCTGCTTCCGGTGCTGCAATGGAAAAATTGATCAGGTCTGCATCTGTAATATTGCTGAATACGCTTGCGATCATTTCCTGCGTGCTCACAGCATTCACAACAGGCTCTGGCTTTTTTACACTCAGTCTGCCCGGAAATCGCCTGTTATTAAACCTCACATAGTAGCCCGATTTTGGACGCGCTTCTATTAATCCCTTGCCTTCCAGGTGATAGTACGCCTGGAAAGCGGTACCCATGCTGATGCCGTATTCTTCACTCAACACCCTTACAGAAGGGAGCTTGTCCCCGATTTTGAGCACTTCCTCCTGAATCATTTGCTCAATGCCGTCAGCAACCTGCAGGTATTTGTGCTCCTGTTTTGAAAATGTTCGCATTTTTTTAATCTGATATAGTCAAAATTAAAAAATCTGCATCTGTTCCAAACTATTTGTTTTCTTCAACTTTGTTGCGAAAGTCTTAATATGAAAAATCAGTCTCTTATTGAAATTGTGGAGTTCCGGAAAGAGCATCAGCCTTATTTTGAGCGCTTCAACCGGGCATGGATTGAAAAACAGTTTTGGCTGGAGCCGATAGATCTTTATGTTTTGCAAAAACCCGAAGAAGCAATTATTGCACCGGGTGGAGCTATTCTGATGGCCTTATACGATGGTGAAGTTGCCGGAGCTGTAGCTTTGAAAAAAGTGGATGATGCGACCTTTGAATTCACAAAAATGGCGGTAGATGAAAATTTTCGAAGAAGAGGAATTGCAGAAAGTCTGAGTCGTGCAGCACTGGAAAAAGCAAAATCTCTTGGCGCCAGCAAAGTGATCCTGTATTCGCAAACCCAGCTCGTGCCTGCACTTACCATGTATCGCAAACTTGGTTTTAAAGATGTTCCTTTGGAAAAAGGAACTTACGAACGTTCTGATGTAAAGATGGAAATCCTTCTCGATGAAGTACCTTCACATTGAAAATAATTAAATCGATTATATGGAAATACTGACCGACATCCCTGTAAAAAAAGTAGCCAAATCAAGAGTTGACGAAGTAAACTGGAATGACCTGCAATTTGGTCAGCACATGGCCGATCATATGTTCGACTCTGTGTATCAAAATGGTGAATGGGAACAGCCACAGATCAAACCATATCAGAATCTGTCGCTTTCTCCTGTAACCCTGGCCTTGCACTATGGACAGTCTGTGTTTGAAGGAATGAAAGCATTCAGAATGGCGGATGGCCGTGTCAATATTTTCCGCATGCGCAAACATCACGACCGTATGAACAGGTCGCTTGAGCGTATGTGCATGCCACCCATCCCATTTGAATTATTTTCTGCTGCATTGCAAAAACTCGTAGCTCTCGATCGCGAGTGGGTTCCATCTGCAGAAGGCAGCGCACTTTATCTGCGTCCTTTTGTTTTTGCAAGTGAAGGAAAACTGGGCGTAAAAGTTTCTGATGAATATCGCTTCATGATCGTAAGCGGACCCGTCCCTACGCTGTATGCAAAACCGATCAGGGTAAAAGTGGAAAGAAAATTTATCCGCGCAGCAAAAGGCGGTACGGGTTATGCAAAATGTGCCGGAAACTACGGTGGCGCATTTTATCCCAGCTATCTGGCAAAACAGGAAGGCTTCGACCAGGTAATGTGGACCGATGCAGGTTCTCATGATTATATTGAAGAATCAGGAACCATGAACCTGATGTTCGTGTTCAACGGCAAACTTGTAACGCCTCCTATCTCTGATTCTATTCTTGATGGTGTAACCCGCGATTCCTTATTGGAAATATCATCTTCACTTGGTATTGAATCTGAAGAAAGACCTGTGAGTGTACGTGAGATTGTTGATTCTATTCGCAACGGATCTCTCACTGAAGTATTTGGTGTCGGCACTGCCGCTGTTGTTGCTCCTATTAGCGGTATCGGTGTAGACGGAGAACTCTTTGAACTTCCTGCTTACACAGATCAAAGCGTGATGATGCGTTTGAAAAACGAAATGGAAGCAATCCGAAGCGGAAGAAAAGAAGATGTCTTCGGATGGAACACCGTTGTATAAACCGTGTCCGAAAACGTGAAGTTTGATATCTGAAGTTTCGTGATAAGCGGCTAGTTATAACCCTGTTATGGCTTGGTATTTGTGCGCTTTCAGGTGCGATCTTTCTTTAATCACCTAAAAGCTTTGCCATGAAAAAGTGGATCCTGTCTGCTGTATTGATGCTGGCCATAACCGGCTATGCAGCAGCACAAAAACAAACAACCAAGGTTCCTGATACAACACAGCAAAAAAAGGCAAAGAAGGGCACGAAGCAGAACACAAAGAATGAAAATACCACCAGGATCATCCGTTCAGATACAAGCGCTCACAAGGCTAAGATAAAAGTTGATTTGCCGCCAGCTGATACATCAGGCATGATACCAAAAAGAAAAGATCAATAAAGTATCCGCAATTATTCTCCGGTGTCGGACACTGCGATCTTGTAATGAATTGCATGTGGCAGGGGCCGCACAGGACTGCCTTTATGCGAGCCCCAGACTTTTGTAAACGCTGCGCCATAATATAGAATGAGCGCAGAATAAAATACAAACAACAGCAACAACACGATCGATGCTGATGTTCCATACAAAGTGTTGATATTGCTATAAGAAAGCAACCATCTCAGGATGATCTTTCCAAAGCTGAAAAGAAGCGCAGTCAGCAGTCCGCCCGCGAGTGCGATTTTCCATTTTGGTCTTCCATCAGGCAGGAAGCGGAATAAAATCGCAAACCACATTGTTACTACCAATACTGATAACACATAGTTGAACGCGGAATTGAAGTAAAACGATAATAATGGTGAAAGTTCAAAAATAAATTTGCCCACAAAAGCCTGCAAGCCTTCTGCGAGAAGTCCAAATACAAACAAAACACCCGCCACTAAAATCACAATAATCGAATGCATTCTGCCCCTCAGTCCTTTGATGATCCCCTGCTGTGCCGGTCTGATCTTCCAGATTTGATTGATGGAACTTTTGATCACACGGAACAACGTAGTAGCCACAAACAAAAGAAAAATAAATCCGATCACGATGGCCCATCCACTTTGCGCCAGTCCGCGAAAAGCACTGAGCACTTCACCAATCTGATTTACGGTTTCCTGTCCAACAATCCCGGATAATGAATGAAACAGTTCGCTGCGAATGGTTCTGGGATCGACGACAAGTTTTAATGCCTGAATGATGATAACCAGAATGGGAGGAAGCGCAAATGTGGTAAAGAATGCGGTTGCACCCGCCATACGCAAAGGATCATTTTGCATCAATTCGTCAAACGCCTGACGAAGCAAACGGAAAAAGGCAAATGTCCTTTGTCGGGTTAGTGCCATTAAAACAAAATTTGAATGAGTAGAAACAAACCCATGCCA
>Ga0065721_10052629_pt1 | contig 11518 bp, 18 predicted proteins | sample Mesricmetagenome_FD_59108 | JGI IMG/M metagenome (GOLD analysis project Ga0065721, IMG submission 59108) | Mesophilic microbial community from rice straw/compost enrichment Sample: eDNA_1 v2 (version 2) | ecosystem: Engineered > Solid waste > Grass > Composting > Bioreactor | place: USA: Davis...
CCGCACGGCACTTGCGATGCCCAGCGAGTCCCCCCCTGCGTCGTGGGCGAGCGTTTCAGGGCTGTGAACGTCCCAGCATCCGCCACTATCTGGTGCATGGGGAATGAGGAGTATGAATGTCTTGAGTGTGTCTGCCAAGTCGGCATACTGTCTGCCGCTGAAGAACGCCTGAGCAGTCCCACTGCACCAGTGAAGGCCAACAATGAGGGCGGGATTAGAGACAACGTTTGGGGGTCGGTAGAAGAAGGCTCGAACACCCGTTGGGTTGGGCCCAAAGTTTGTGACTTCCGAGAGCTGATTGAGTGCTCCAAGAACACCCACAGCGTAAGCGACGCTGATCGCGAGGAGTTGGCGAACGGCTGACATGACAGGAGACTTGTGCTGAATGACTGGACTGACCAGAGCTCATAGTAAGGAGAACCCTTTATACGTCCCATATACCCCGATTTTCAACCGTCGATACGCCTGAAACCTTGAGCATTGTTGACATGTTGTCGTAAAAATGGATGCGACAGTTCGCACATCCACCGTCTGTGGTAAGGGGACGATCACCCACCACCATCGAGACATTTCTCATACCTGGACCCGACCATATTTCGAGCTTTATCCGCGAGAGTGGGACCGATCCAGGTATGTCCATGGCGTATTGCGCGTCAGGAAAACAAGTGAGCATTGTATGAGAAGAGATCAAGGACATTACAATGTAGGAAAGACCATAAGCGACATCATGACATTTCGTCGTCTGTATCCGAGAGCACTTCCTTACTCTTGCTGGAGAGGCGGTCAGCACTCTTCCGATCGGAACGAACAATTTCTCCACTCACAATTGTTTTTTGGGGGGGCGATTGGCAACTTCCTCATCATCATCGTCCCGAACGACGCGCTTTTTCACCACACGCTATAAAACGACAATCAGGCACTGCTACATTCAATCAATGAATTGATTCACCTTCTTGGCTGGCTTGTCTGTGCCCTCATCATCACTGAACACAGGTGCTTCCTCCTCGTTATCTCCGTGATCGCTGGATCGCTTCGCAAGTTTACCCCGCCTCTTCTTCTTGGTGGGCTCTGACGTCAGACCCTCGTCCCCACTTACAGGATCTGGCTTGCGCTCCCGCTCTCGCTTGGCCTTTTTCGGCCTACGCTCCCGCTCTTCATCACTTTCTGCCTTGACCTCTCTTGTCCACTCCATCGCCTGCTCACGTGCGATACGACGCTCTTCAGCAAGCCTCTCAGCCTCTGCTTTAAGGGCCTCCTTCTCGGCACGCTACCGGGGATCGTTAGCCTAATTTTGATTGGTGGAAGAATAAATTGTTGCTAACCTCGAGTTCCTCTTGTCTCCGACGCTCTTCTTCGCGCTTCCTACGAGCGGCTTCGAGGCGAGCGAGTTGTTCTGTCTCATGGTGTCGCTGGGCCTGCAAGTGCTCCTCAGCTTTCCGAAGCATGATGTCACCATACTTCTTGCGCTGCCCTGCGATATTGCGATCATAGGGAAGAATAGGAGACTTGTCGCTTGCAAGTGAGGCGAAGAGTCTATTCAACCGTGTCAGAGCCGAACGCAGTAGTGAGGTGAAGCCGATGCTTACTTCTGAGCGTGCGTGGCCTGGTCGATGACACGCTGGAGATCTCTCAGGTTGCGCTTCGGAGGTGGTATTGAGAACATCATCTCGGCGCTCTTCTGCTGAATCATCGCGATGTTGTACAGAGCAACCTTATCACTAGGTTGGAGGTGATATGACTTGAAACATTTAGTCTGAAGTTAGATCGCGAGAATATTCAAGTCACCTGCTCTGCGTATCTCAACGCGGTCATCATCGCGGGGAGGGATTGGTCTTTCATGGCCTTAGAGTACCATGCGCGACAGAGACACATGAGCAGTGATACGTTTTTGCCCCGAGAAAACTTTGCTGCTGCGGTCTCATACTGGTTCCCTGTTAGCCAAAGCAGAAAGAAAAGTACAGACACTCACGCTCTCGATCGCCCGATCGAACTCGTCCCGGGCATAATAGCAATGTCCCATATTCATATAGACGCTCCCATCATCGACTGACTCCCGGACCTTCGCAAAGACTTCTAACGCTTCTCGGATGTTGTTGGTTCGTTTCGCATTCTCGTCTGTTGGGGGTCCCGGAAATACACCATAGAGTGTTCCAAGCGCGTCGTCTGCGGTGATAATTGCCAAACCCTGAGCGGCATACGCGCACAGAGGATCATGTTGAAGCACCCTCTCGTACAACTCCGCAGCTTTATGGAAGTTTTTCTTCCTTTCCTCTATGCCTTTTGGTGTGAGGTCGCGATTCTCGCGCGCTTGATAATAGTGCACCCATGCAGCGATGCAAAGCGAGTAGACGTCGTACTTGTCATAGTCTTTCAGACTCACGAAGACGAAATCGCGGCATTGCTTGTAATCGTTCGGTCGCACGTTTTGCATAAGGAAGTGTGCATAGAAACCGCGCAAGTTGAGGTTGGAAGGGTTGGAGATAAGAGTCTGCTTGATGAGATCGGCAGCGTCGTTCATCCTGTTCAGGTCGATGAGCATGCTGGCCTTCCGAATCTTGGCTGAGAAATGTGAGCAAGTGATACATAGCAGGCATATGCCACTCACCATCGATGTATTCAGGGTGTCGGGACAGCAATTTCTCATAGGCATCCGAAGCCAAGTTGAGTTCCCCTTGATCCTCATACACACGGGCAAGGTTGTACAGCATCGTTGTCGACATAGCCTCGGATGTGCTGGAGTGCAGGGACGCAGCGCTTGTTAATGCAGACTCGTATAACGAGCGCGCTTCCCCAAGACGGCCTTCAAGGTGCTCCAAACACCCAATGTTATTGACCAAGCGCGGGTCAACATCACCAGTCGCCTGACTGATTTGAAGTGCTTGCTTGTAGGCCTTCGAAACTCGTTCCAGGTTCTCTCCTTGCCATAGCTTGGCGAGTTCGATGTGCATGTCGATGTCGAGAGCGAGATTCTTCGACGCTTTGGAGGCACCAGACTTGGCGTCATCGATCTCCAGGCTCTTCAAAGCGCGGTCGTAGAGATCCCTCGCACGCCGCTTTTCTTGGCTCAACTCCTCGGGTGTCATTCCGGGACGAGCGCAAGCGCGTAAAGATGCGAGCATAATTGTAGCCTCCGTCGATCGTTGGTTGGGAACTTGCATAATCTTTTCCAAGGTGTGAATGGCAGCCGCCATTTCATCTGCATTAAGAAATGAGCAGGTCGTTCAGTTATAAAGTTCACGGAGAATCACCATTCTGCATTTGCATTTGCGCCATGCCAACAGCGGCAACGATGTTCTTCGGCTGGCCTTCCAATGCCTGGGCATAGCATCGCTCTGCATGTGCGTTGATCCCTTGCGAATGTGATACACGCCCAGCCCGCAAGTACCCCTCCGTTAGCATAGTCAGCGTATCAGCAAATTGAATGGCGCGTTCCGCGAGCTTCACCGCACGGGCGTGTTGGCCCTTGCGGATGAAGATTTCGCAGAGTGCGTTGGCTGCTGATGCATTCTTCTGGTTAGTTTGGAAAGCGTGTTGGATCATCTTTGTCCCAGCAAGGAACGCTTCAGATTTAGCCTCCTCGGACACTCCTTCTTGTTTACTCGCGTTAATGGACTCCAGGCCGAGGAGGAGCTGGGCAGCCCATTCTCCAGGATTCTAACGTCAAGTGAGTCTAGTTCTAAATATGTGTGGTTAATGTGCGCACCACTTCTAAACTTCGTTGCCAGGCCGCTTTCGCCTTTGCCTTCTGATCCATCGCCCACAGGCAGAGGCCAATCCCAATTCGTGGATCTGGTTTGCAATCAGGACTGTAACGGAGAACGTCCTGGAAAACGCGGAGGGCGTCTTTGTATTGTCGTTTGGCATAAAGGACGCGTCCCTATGATATATTAAGCGTCGCGTTGTGTTGTCGGGCCAAAGACCGACATACCTTTCCGAGAAGTGCAACCACGTTTGTAGGCTTCTCCGCAAGGACACCTTCAAACGAACGGAGAGCATCATCCATTGCCCGACTTGCCAACTGGTGGATACCTACGAAATGTGAGTATGGCGTGAAGCTTGCTGCCCTCTCAAAACACACCGCGCGTCAAGAAGGAGAGCGTCGCCGCGCTCTCCGCGTCGCTACCCATCATACTAGTACTCCTGTTGAGGTATTGCACGGCCTCGCGATAGTACTCTTCTTTTGACTTCTCCCCAGTTTGGATGTCCTGCTCTGTGAGATGATGAGACCCATGGAGTGTGATGGTACACATATGACATACGAGCGTCGGGGAGGATGAGTTTGGGGGCCTTCCTTGCGCGAGCCATTTGGATGTTGGCAAGCAGAGCAAATATCGGAGGAAGTGTGTCTGGGTTTCCTTGCACTTGCAATGCTTCTGAAGCATGAGTTGAAGATATTAACACGCAGGAATGCTACACACATTCAATAGCTGCTTGAGCTATCCGTTCTGCCGAGTCAAGGTGTCCTCGCCTCCAGTACTCTCCCGCCAGTTTCGTCCATACCCAGACCTTGGGGTTTCCCTCTTTCAACAGGTCCAGAACATCGTCGGGGTTGGGGTCGAGATTGTCGAGGTCGATGCTAATAACTTCTTGGCCACCTAATTCGATGTCAACAGACCTTCCTGTCGGCACGTCGTCCATTGGATGGTTCGCGTTCAAGGAAAATCCGGGCGTTTCTATTGACAATCTACAGCGAAGTAGACGAAGGGGCTGATGGTGGATGAGAGTTGAAGATGAACGACGTTGGTGAGTGAACCCGACCTCAAGCCTTCGATGGTGACCGTGCCGAGAGGTCGGTTCACGTGGTCCCGATCAATTTCGACCGCAGTTGAACCATGCTTGGATTTGCAGGTCCATGCGTGGGCATGCAAGGAGTGTTCCCGTTCCATAGTCAACTCGAAGTCCATAGAGTGTACAAAATATGCTTTCAAATAGCCTGTCCGTACGACAAATGAGCACTATGGCCTCGACCTTCTTCTGCCCATTCGCGCTGTAAGATTCTAGAACTATCGTACGAGGAGAGACCAGGCGGGAAGCCAATCATGTCTGTTGTCTCTGAGTCCTGCCTTGCTGGTTCTGGCAGTGGCATGTTGGAAGGACTTCCCTCGTCCCATGGGTGATAATCACCATTGATTGCAGATTGCTGATATGATAGGGCATCTGGCATGCCCGACATCGAACTTGCCTGAGATGAAGGTGGCTGGGAAGTCTCCCAGCGATGCACGTAGGTCGGTGGAGTGGTCGCTTGGCTCAGCGAGGAGCGGACATTGGTGCCCAGCCTGATCGCTGAGAAGGGCGATAACATTCTGTTTGTTCCCCTGGCAGCGTTTGCGGACCCAACATGGGTTGGAAGCTCCGTCACCGAAGCTCGAAATGATTGGTTGTCGACCATGATCGTTGATGACACAAATCCACGAGGCTTTTTGCGTTGCCGACGTTGGTGGCTCAAGATACGCAAGGTGATCATCCAGACGAACGCGAACGCGAATGCTACGGAGAACTGGATTAGCCAAGGTTCAGAGGGCTTCAGGAAAGGATACTTGCCAACTCCGAGAACGATACCCAAGATCAGACCAGTGTCCATTCGGATACCCCTGCTGGGGGCATTGGTAGGGATAGGCGAGGATGTACGAGTCGGGATGGAGCTAGATGGCTCGTCGCTTGGCATGGAGAAGTATGGAAGTGCTGGTGCGACCTGTGCTGTCGTCGAAGAGGTCAAAGGAAGCGTGGTAGGAGTTGACTGGGAGGTGGGCAGTTCCGAGGAGTGGGGTGTCGAGGATGAGGAGGGGTTGAATGAGCGGGAGCTCGACAGGACTGTGTGCATTGATATCAATTGCTCATTGCCGCCCTCGTCGCTGGCTGGTCCTCGCTTTCCCTGTGAGAGCGACATGACAGTACGATTGCAATCCAGATTGGGGGCGGCGGCGAGAGGTTTGGTTGGGTGGAAGGCTCCTCCTCGTGGATCAACATCCTCTTCCTGCGAATATGAATCCGCAGGCGTATTCGAACCACTTGGGCCATTTGATGCCCTGCTACCACCGTCGTGACCACAGCTTCGCAAGCTAGAACTGGCATGGTTGCTTTGATGAACCTCGTATTACAAAGAGTGCTTGAGACTCACAGCTGGGAAGCGACCTCGCGCTTGCAAGAATCCGGGCGGACGAAAGAGTTGAGGGCAATGACCAGGAAAGAGGTGGCTACTGTGAGTGGCATGACTGAGAGGCGATCCTGTGTTATGAAGCAAAGGGAAAGGGAGCCAATGTTGATATGGAATCCTTCCCTAGGCCGAGGCGTGACTGCAAGTATTAAATAAAGGCGATTCTAAGTTCGCATTCTTGACAGAGGAAGGGTTCCGCGCTTCTGTCGAGTCAACGCAGCACCGCTCTGTAAGTGGGAGCATTGAGGATGCGTGTTCTGCCCCCTGTCGCCCTCCCAACAAGGTTGGCCATGAGTGAAGATGCGATGAGAAGAAGGGTGATCTGCGAGATCCTCCGCATGCCCTCATGCCCAAAAAAACGTGGTGTAGCTTTCCGTTCTCATTTGGGGACTGAGCATCGCTGCAGGATTCGCTCAACAGGAACTCCTGAACGCCTCTGATGAAGGTTGAGTTTGACTTCTTTTACGTCAAACTCTTCCCAAAATTCAGAATCGATGAGCGGAGCAAGAGATTTAAGCTAAATCGATCTGTAGTGGTGTAGTCAGATTTTGTCGAACCGATCTAGAACCCCATACCTTTCCAGAGACAAGCAAGATGGCGGTTGTTTTGCAAGAGGTGACTTGAAACCAGCAAGCGCGCCGCTCGGGCACATTAGCTCATTGCGTCCGGTCGCCCCTTTCGTTCACCCATCGTGACGCTTCTCCCTTGTGTAACTTGAAATCCAATAGGTTCCATTTGACGGCACAGTATACCATTGCAGCAGCTTCATTGATGATGGCCAAGGTCCAAGAGAGTCCAAGTATTTACATGAGTTTCCTGTGTCCCCCCCTGTTGGGAAGAACTGACCCGAACAGACGAACTCCAACTAACCTCTTCCTCCTTCTCACTCATACGTATAAAGCCCCAACCGTCAGCTGGAAGCACGCTTCCTCAATCAAATCCTAAAATTCACCTAATACCTCGCCTCCCGGTTTCCTCTACGACTCCCCCGGGCAACTCCAATTCTCCGCACCGGTCATTAGTGCTGACAGCAGCAGAAAAGCATGTCAACTGGAAATCTGCCGCGCGAGGTCCCTATACCAACTGGCGCACGCCGGTCGTGGATGCCCTACGACTCACACCCGGATCTTATCTGGGAGTATACCCACTTGAATGAACCGCATTTAACAACGAAGCTGGAGGAACTGTCGAAGTGGGGCTCCTTGACCGATACCGACTACGCCACGCTGCAGCCTTCTCTCAACCCCGACGAAGCCAGCCAAGACAGGCACGTCATCGAAGACTGGGATATCGCGGGAGGAAAGTGGAAATTCCGCGCTGTATTCGATGGTGAGCATATCTTCACTTGTCGCACCGTAGAATTGCGAGCTCAGCGGCCCGATCATAGGCCATGGTGGGCACGATACAGTAGATTATACCGCAGCCAACCTCCCCCTCCAACTCTTCGGGAACCTAAGGGCTCTCGTCACAGAGAACTCACGATACAACGCATCAGACATTTCCCAGCTTCTCGTCCAAACCATTGTCGATTTTGACAGCTCGCTGGGCACGGCGTTGTTGGATCTCTTCCCCGGCGACTCGATCTACGAGTACACGGACGAGCAGATTGAGCAAGTCATTCAGGATCCCGCCAATGTCCCTACCATCTTGCGGTGCATACGGGGCACGACCGTTCTTATATCTTTGGTGGATCCAGACAACGCAAATTTATGGGTCGCAAGCCTAGGAGACTGCACAGCAAGTGAGTGGTCCCTGTGCTTGGTTAACCAACACCAGTTAAAGAGGTGCTAAATCAGAGACTACCTCTTCCTCTGCACTATCCCCTATCTTCTGTTACGTCCACCAATAGTCCTCGGAAAGAAGGACCCGATCAGCGGGACGTGGTCGACACAGACTCTAAGCCACAACCATAATGGCGGGAATCGCGCAGAGCAAGATAAAGTCTTCCTCGAGCATCACGGAGAGGAGCAGTGTATCCAGAACAACCGGGTTCTAGGTGCGATCGCTGTTACACGGGGTACGTCCACCACTTGGTTCACGACCATGTACGTTCAACTGATCCTCACACATCGCAGCGATTGGTGACTTTGTGTTCAAGCTTCCCTCGATCTTCACGGAGCGCGTCCTCTTGCACTGTGAGACAGGCTTCAGGCTTTCGGAAAAGGTCAAACAGATTCTCCCTCGAGTCTTGACACCACCATACGTCTCGAATATACCCCAGGTCACGCACACACGCCTTCCAAGGTCCAGGTCGACCTACAATGTTACCCCCAACCACTTCAATAGTCTTCAACCCCAACAAATGAACGGCACTGCTCAGTACTCCAATCAGGGCGCCGAGTCATTACCCTCGACTGTCCTGGTGATGTTCTCTGATGGACTTGGGGATCTGTACGAAGACGAATTCTACGATTCATCGACCGCGCCGGGGTTCTGGAGCTACATCCTGGGCCAAGTGATGCGGGGCGACAGGAAGGACCGGAATGCAGCGCTAGGCTTTATTCGCGTTGGACTCGGAGGTGAAGACCCGACTCGCGTCTCGAGGCTTTTGACAACCGAGTACGAGGGCAGGTGGATGGACGATACGACTGTAATCGTGCAGCGGTTGTGAAAGGTGTTTCCCCTTGACGTACACAGACCGCTTTTCTTTCCCTCTTACGACCAAATTTCTCAACGAACTCTCCTTCGATGCTGCGCCTTCTCGATCTGACTTCTCTCCCAGCACTAATCTGCCCCGAATAATCTTCTATAATACCGACCCTCCATAATACACTCGAGATAATGACTAATATAGACTACACTATGGCTAGAATAAATCGACTTTCAACAACTTTGGACAGATCTGCTTGAAAGCCGCAAGCTGCAAAGGCCCCGCCTCCTCCTTCTGAGTTCCAGAGTGGTCTTGGGAAGCCAGCCTCATCGCCCTCACCCCCTTGAACAAACTTAATATCACCCCAACCTGCCTGTCGAATTTTCCCTGCCTGATCTCTTCCCGAGTCCCTGGCATCCCAAGCCTGAGCTTGTCCACGATCGCCAAAGCCTGTAAATCTTCGCTTGCCCAACTGTGCCCTGGTCTTAGAGCAAGTGTGAATGGCGCTTGTCCGAGGACGGATGAATCAAACTTGAGGTGCACCACGATGTAAGCAGTGGTGCAATCTGCTTGAACTCGTGTTGGCGAGGCGTGTGTGAGGGGCCAGAGACGCTTAACGGCACTGGCAAGCACCTTCGGGTCAAATTTGATCTTCTTGGTGCAGAAGTAGTCGAGGTGGATCATATCAAGCAGTGGGAACGGAATTGGCGGTGGTTTTGGCTCCTCTGCACTGCCTGTGGACTGGGGCGCAGCGGGGGGAGGCAGGTCATCGCAAGAGGAAAAGAAGTAGGAGAGAAATTGGTGTGGGGCATCGATACGCCGGAGGTTGGAGGCAAACGAGAACGGCCCTGATGATGGATTGAAGGAGTCGGACTGGTCCTCGTGGCTGGATGTCAACTGGGTGATGGGAGGGAGTTGAGTGAAGATCTCGTCAGAAATGTCCGTGGATGGTTCAATCTGCAAGGTCTTGATCGAAGGAAACATGTTGATCCACCTGAAAAGGGTTGGGAGCATGTTGTCTTTGATATCGAAGAGGTATAGTCGGTGCAGACTCGGAAGAACGGAAGCCAGGCGTTCGAGCATGAAGCTTGCCTCGTCTTGAGAAGCAGGGAGGCAGTTGAAGGAAAAAGAGAGGGAGTGAATTGTAGATGCTTTCAGCATGGGAAAGATCCACTGCGAAAAGGGCGGGCGGAGGAAGTCGGATGTGCCAAAGTTGAGGTGGGTGAGCTTGGTGCAAGCCAGCGCTTCTGCGGATGGGCGGAGGAAGAGGCGAGAACCCATGACACTGGTTCGTAGATAGCGCAGGTCGTCGAGGACGATTGGGTCATCGATCTTCTTTGACTGGCGTCGGTCGAGATATCCTTTAACGCTGGACAGGCTGAGCCGCGCCGGTGCTGATAGGGAGCCTGAAGGGCTAGCACGAAACTCGTAGAATTGGTCGAGGAGCCCGTCTGAGCCGAAAACACGTATCTTCTTGCATGACTTGATGATCATCTCGTTGAAGATGTCCTCGAAGATGGATATCATCTCCTTGAGGTGCTTCTCATCCTTGGAACCTTTGTCTGACTTGCGCCCGAAGTAGAGGGTGACTTCGGTTACGGACTCGAGGTTGCGGAGAAGTCGGAGGGTGCGACGCAGAGGCGCAGCGAGGATGGAGTAAGGATAAATGCGAGTGTAGTAAAAGGAGAGATCGGAAATCTGTTTGATGTGCACCGAATGAAGGAGAACCTTGAGGGAGTCGATGGAGGTGTCGGGGGTGATGCTGAGGAAGAGTTTGGCGTTTGCTGCCGGGTTTGGGATATCGTGGTTCTTGAGCCAGTTTCGAATACCAATCCTGTTCAGGATCCTGCAGGTACAGGAAAAGGCCAGCAATTCCTCAGGAGAGGAGATGTGGGAAATGATCTCGAGAATGGTTTCCTCTGGCAGGCTGAGAAGCGGATTAGGCTCGTGTGCTGGAGGCACTTGGCTTGCATGGCTGCGCAAGCTGTCCGATGGGCTGCCATCCCTCATGATGGACGCTACCGACGTAAGAGAGAGAGGACTCGGGCACGGACCTGATGGGTGCCAGAGAAAGGGGAGTGGCGCCTGGCACTACTACTTCCTTGGCAGTGACAAGCCAGACAGGTCATAGTTTCTCACCATCCCCAACCATACAATTGTGAGGAGTATGCACTGACCAGTGGCTGCTTCGTGGATGGCGGTGACCATTGACACCAATGGAGGAGAGAACAAGGGCATGGGCCATGCCTTGTTCATCGGCGTTCTCCGGTCTCCGATCGGCGCTGAGGGAACGCGTCGAGATGAGGCGACGCGCTCTAATGAAGATCAGTCGAGCCTCGTTGTGCCCGTTTCCATGCCCTGACACTCCATGCATGAGTGCTTAATAGCCGACATGCAGGTGCATGCAATTGAATATACACGCCCACTCCCGTGGCTATGTGACCTCCTTCGTCCGCTGCAACGGAATCCATGTATGGCTTCTGGGATTCCTCTCATACGGTTTCTTGCCCAGTTTATTAAAAGTTAGAGTAGAAGAGACCAGGGACGAGAAGTAGCCTGGCAATTAAATAATCGTAAATAACGCGTCTTGACGCGTTGAATGATGGGAGTTGGCTGGCGGAGTTTCAAGGACGCAGAGAAACCGGAATCAAAACTGTTCGGTCGTTCTCTGTCACCTTCATCCACCTCCAACCCCCCGTCTCCCTCTTCCCCCAGAATGTCGAGCAGCCATGTCACCCGCAGCTCCGTCCTTGGAAAGCGTGGCCACCAGCAGG
>Ga0065721_10008185_pt1 | contig 11517 bp, 9 predicted proteins | sample Mesricmetagenome_FD_59108 | JGI IMG/M metagenome (GOLD analysis project Ga0065721, IMG submission 59108) | Mesophilic microbial community from rice straw/compost enrichment Sample: eDNA_1 v2 (version 2) | ecosystem: Engineered > Solid waste > Grass > Composting > Bioreactor | place: USA: Davis...
GCGATCTTTTTTACGACATCGTATCGCATCGCTATTTTCAGCGACTGCGCTACATTAAGCAACTGGGAATGACGGACTTTGTTTACCCGGCTGCTCTTCACACACGGTTTCAGCACGCGCTTGGGGCGTCTTTCCTCATGGGCAAAGCGCTCAACACGCTTCGCCTCAAAGGGATTGAGATTTCTGATGAAGAGTATGAGGCCTCCCAACTGGCGGTACTGCTTCACGATACCGGTCACGGACCACTTTCTCACGCGCTTGAGTATACCCTGTTGAACTCCGTAAAACACGAAAGCATTTCTTATCTGTTCATGGATAAGCTCAACGACGAGTTCAACGGTGCCCTTGATCTTGCAATCCGGATATTCAGGAACAGTTATGAAAGGAAATTCTTCCATCAGCTGGTATCGAGCCAGCTCGACATAGATCGCCTTGATTATCTCAACCGCGACAGCTTCTTCACAGGTGTTCAGGAAGGAAGCATCGGCCTGGAACGCATCCTCCTCATGCTGAATGTTCACGACAATCAACTGGTCGTTGACGAAAAGGGACTTTACAGCATCGAAAATTTTCTGAACGCAAGGAGGCAGATGTACTGGCAGGTTTACCTTCACAAGGTGACAGTGAGCGCAGAGCGAATGGTGGTGAATATTATCCGGCGGGCGAAGAGTCTCATCCGGGCTGGAAAACCGTTACCTGCGAGTGAACCACTAATGGTGTTCCTTAAGAACGACATTACCCTGACGGATTTTATGGAACAGAGTCACGTTCTCGAGGCCTTTGGGTCACTTGACGATCACGATATCTGGGGNGCCATCAAGTTCTGGCGTTCGTCTGACGACCAAATCCTCAAGCTACTNTGCAATGACCTGCTTGAGCGCAAGTTATTTCAAGTGACACTCACGAGTGAGCCTATTCGGAAAGAAACGATTGGNAANATTCGCGACGCCGTGAAGAATCATTTTCATACGCTGGGATCTGAGACGCATTATCTGTTTTCATACGGTACGGTTACTAATGAAGCGTACGCTGAAGGCAAGCAGATCAACATTCTGATGCGGTCCGGCGAAGTGGTAGATATTGCCACGGCATCAGATCTCCCGGCCATTCGCGCATTGAGCAAAATCGTCAAAAAAAACTACCTGTGCTGGCCTAAAACAGTATCTTTGCACGATTAATACGAGACGGGCTTCAAATTGCATAGCCAAAAAAATCAACTAAAACATACCTGAATTATGGAGTTCACAGTAAGCCAGATCGCGGCCATGTTGCAGGGAGAAGTGAAGGGAAAGGGTGGCGACAAAGTGAATATGCTGGCCAAGATTCAGGAAGCCAGGCCCGGACAGATTGCATTCCTTTCGAACCCCAAATACGAACACTTCATCTACTCCACCGACGCTTCAGCGGTTATCGTAAAAAGAGACTTCACGCCGAAGAAGGAAATCAAGACCTCCCTCATTTTGGTGGATGACCCNTATTCNAGTTTTACNGCACTGCTTGAAGAGTATCACAAGCTNATCAGCTTTCAGAAGACCGGCGTTGAGCAACCNAGCTTTATTGGCGATGGAACGACGATCGGTGACAACAACTACCGCGGTGCCTTTTCNTATATCGGGCATAAGACGAAAATAGGATCGAACGTCAAGATTTATCCACACGCCTATATCGGTGATAACGTCACCATTGGCGACAACACAATTCTGCATTCTGGCGTAAAAGTTTACAGCGACACCCGCATTGGAAATAATTGCGTCATTCATTCGGGAACTGTTATTGGAAGTGACGGCTTTGGCTTTGCGCCGCAGCCCGATGGAACGTACAAGACTATTCCTCAGCTTGGCAATGTGGTCATCGAGGATAATGTAGTCATCGGTGCCAATACAGTAATCGACTGTGCAACATTTTATGGCGACAGCACTTTTATCAGAAAGGGTGTCAAACTCGACAACCTGATCCAGATAGCTCATAATGTGGAGATTGGCAGAAATACCGTTATCGCCGCTCAATCCGGGGTTTCGGGTTCTACCAAGGTCGGCGAAAACTGTGTCATCGCCGGGCAGGTTGGCGTCGCTGGTCACCTTACAATTGCCAGCAATACGAGCATTGGAGCACAAGCGGGAATTCTAAAATCGAGCAAAGAAGGTGAGAAACTCATGGGGTCACCTGCGATTGACTACAAAGGGTACTACCGGTCATACGCAGTGTTCAAGAGTCTGCCTGACCTGAGCGAAAGGTTAAGGGAACTGGAGAAAAAACTTAACATCGAGAAGTAATCATACCACATCGCCGGGGTTCAATCGGGAGCTATACTGGTGTTAACAGACGCAAAGTTTGATTATCTGGATATTGAGCTTAAATTTGCCCACTTTTCACCGCAATGCTCAACATCAAACAGCAAACAATCAAGAAATCGGTTACGCTATCAGGGGTTGGCCTTCATACGGGGGTCCAGACGAACATGACCTTTGTGCCGGCAAAACCGAACCATGGTATAAAATTTCAACGGATCGATATTCCCGGCTCCCCGATAATCGATGCTGATTGTGATAACGTTGTCGATGTATCACGCGGCACGACGATCGAACAGTCGGGCGCCCGGGTGAGTACTATCGAGCATACCCTGGCAGCCCTTACAGGCCTCGAAATTGACAACGTGCTCATCCAGCTTGACGGCCCTGAGTGCCCGATCATGGATGGCAGTTCCATACAGTTTGTAGAAGTGCTTAAGGAGGCGGGTACTGACGAACAGAACGCACTCCGCGACTTTTTTGAAGTTCAGGAGCCGACTTTCTATCGCGAGGCCGCGCGGAATGTGGAGATCGCGGCATTGCCCCTCGACGACTACCGGGTGACTGTAATGATAGATTACAACTCACCGGTGCTGGGTAGCCAGCACGCCTCCATTACCGATATCCGCCAATTCGAAAAAGAAATCGCGTCCTGCAGGACGTTCTGCTTCCTGCACGAGCTCGAGATGTTATACAAGAACAACCTGATCCGCGGCGGCGATCTAAACAATGCCATTGTAATTGTTGATCGCGTTGTTCAGGACAATGAGCTTGACAACATTGCCAAGATGCTCGGCAAGCCGAAGGTTGCTGTTAAGCAGGAAGGCATTCTCAATAACATTGAACTGCGTTACAAGAACGAGCCGGCGAGACATAAGCTGCTCGACATTGTCGGCGATCTGACACTTGCTGGTCGTCCGCTAAAAGCGCAGATTCTGGCGGCACGCCCTGGCCACGCGGCCAACGTAGCCTTCGCCAAGAAACTAAAGAGAGCCATGCAGGAGGCCGACAAGAAGGGTCGCCCGAAGTACAACCCGAGCCTCCCTCCGGTTATGGACATCAACAAAATCTCGTCTATTCTCAAACACCGTTATCCGTTCCTGCTGATCGATAAGATTATCTATCTGGACAACGAAAGCGTGGCTGGAGTGAAGAACGTAACGGTAAACGAACCCTTCTTCCAGGGCCATTTCCCTGGAAATCCGGTAATGCCGGGGGTTCTGCAGATAGAAGCAATGGCCCAGATCGGCGGTATTCTCGTATTGAATACAGTTCCCGATCCGGAGAATTACTGGACTTATTTCCTGGGAATAGAAAACTTCCGCTTCCGGAAAATGGTTTTACCCGGCGATACGATGGTCATTCAATGTGACCTCGTCGTGCCTATTAAGAGAGGAATTGCAAAAATGTCAGGTCGTGCGTTTGTCGGCAACACTCTTGTATGTGAAGGAACTATGACGGCCAGTATCGTTCGGAAAGATTCATGAGTCAATACCCACTAAGCAACGTACATCCAGAAGCAATAATCGGTAACAACGTTACTATCGAGCCGTTTGCAACCGTCCAGAAGAATGTGGTTATAGGCGACGGAACCTGGATCGGACCATATGCCACCATTATGGAGGGCGCCCGCATCGGAAAGAACTGCCGGATTTTTCCCGGAGCAGTGATTTCCGCCATCCCACAGGATTTGAAATTCCGCGGAGAAGACACNACTGCCGAAATCGGCGACAACACTACCATACGCGAATCTGTTACNATCAACCGCGGTACNGTCGATAAATACAAAACNGTTATCGGCTCCAACTGCCTGCTGATGGCNTATGTACACGTCGGCCATGATTGTATCGTGGGCAACAATTGCATTCTGGGCAACGTCGTTCAGCTGGCGGGCCATGTACTAATCCACGACTACGCCATCTTTGGCGGTTCATGCGCTGTGCAACAATTCAGCAAAATTGGCGCGCATGCTTACATCGGCGGAGGTTCGCTCGTAAGAAAAGATGTTCCACCATTCACTAAGGCTGCCCGCGAGCCGCTTTCATATGCCGGAATCAACACCGTTGGGCTACGTCGTCGCGGCTTTTCGTCTGAAAAAATCAGCGAGATCCAGGAAATTTACCGCTATATCTTTCTTAAGAACATCAACAACTCGAAAGCCGTAGATATGGTTGAGAAGGAAATAGCCGAAAGCCCTGAAAGGGACTACATTCTCGACTTCATCCGCACCTCAGAACGCGGAATCATGAAAGGCTACGGAGGCTTGGATTAATCAATCGTGACCGTTGGAAACGACCAGTCGCCAGGGAATATGCATTCAGACCGACAACCTCGGAAAGCGGTTTAACCGCGAATGGATTTTCAGGCGATTATCCTTGTCGTTCGAATCGGGTCATACCTATGCCATTACAGGCCCCAACGGATCCGGAAAATCTACTTTTCTGCAAATCCTGTGGGGGCAGTCTATTCCCTCGGCCGGCACTGTTAAGTATCTGAACAATAGCCAGGAGGTAGCGGTCGAGGACGTATTTCGACGGATTTCGATCGCCACGCCATATATGGACCTGATTGACGAGTTCACCCTCCAGGAGCAACTCGAGTTTCACTTCAAATTCAAACGGATGCGGGCGGGGGCATCAGTAGAGTCAATAATCGAGACAATTTACCTGGAAAACGCGCGGAATAAGCAAATCGGCAATTTTTCGTCAGGGATGCGGCAAAGACTGAAGTTGGGACTGGCATTCTACACGGCTGCTGATATAGTTTTTCTGGACGAACCCGGGACTAACCTCGATCAGCACGCATTTTCGTGGTATCTGGCAGAGTTGCAGAAGTTACCGGAGAACACCCTGATTTTCATAGCCTCCAACAACCCTGCGGAATATCCCCGCGCCCGGGACGTTATCAACATCATGAATTTCAAGTAACAGCCGATTCGGGGGTAAAAACGCGATGCTTAACCGGACAGTTATGAGGGAAATCTTACAAGGCCGGAGCATCTGCCCGGCCTCTGAATTTTTGATATTATCAATTTTACCACCATATTCGTAAACTCTAAAAATTAACAAATGAAGCTTGCAACCCGCATTCTGGCCCTCATGATTCTCGTTGGCTCAACCGTTTATTTCAGCTCGTGTGACGACGGCGGCGGAGAAGAGAAGTCTGAAAAAGAAGTGCAAATCGAAAAACTGGTCGGAAAATGGAAGGCTACTGCTGTTACATACGACGGCGACGACATGCTGGACGACTACGCTGACTTTGAAATCACGATAGCCAAGGCCTCGGCTGACGCCCTGACCTATACGATTTCGGGCAGACCAGCTAAGTTGACGCCCTGGCCTGCTAACGGAACGTTCACCTTCGGAACTCCTGTTGCAACGCAGTTATTGCGTGACGACCAGGTTACGGTCGTCTATGCTGTGAACAACAATACACTTCAGCTCACCATGGAAAACTATTCTGGTACGGGCTACAATGGTCGCACTGAAACAGTGGCCGGAGACTGGGTGTTCTCGCTTTCGAAGTAATTCGATTCACTTATTATCCTGAATAACAAAAAAGGGGCTGTCTCACATCATGAGGCGGCCTTTTCATTTTTGACCGGCCGCCGGTAAACGCTTTTGCCTGGAATTCTTAATCAGAACCAGCAGGAACCTGGATCTTTCTTTGACAAGACCTCGACCGCGTTTCATCTGCACGGCTAAATTATGCCGTCTTTAAAACAGGCATATCTCATACTGAGGCCCTGTTTATGCATTGTCTATGCTTTGCGTTTGCTTTACGCTTGCTTTGGCTATGAGTCGCGCGCGAATACCTTTCGAAGATATCACGAGATCTTTAAGAGGATTGAAGAATCAGGACGGCAGAACCCAATTCCGGCTGGTCGTACCCGGTTGTTAATCAAAATTTAGCAATCAGCTACCAGAAATGCAACAATGCGTGTCGTAGTGCAAAGTATCAAACAGGCACCGGGAACGAAGCCTAATGGTTATCGCAAGTCTATTCCCTTGAGACTTGAAGTTAGTTGAAACTTAAAATTTGAGCCTAAAAGAGGTTGCCTTAACTGCCTTCAGAAAGGCATCCTCTTTTTATTATTTGAGCACCACGATGGTAATCCCATCGCCGCCGCGTTCAACGTGTTCGTCGGACACCGACACCACTTCCTTGTATCGTTTCAGGTTATCGCGAACCACCTTGCGGAGAANTCCTTCGCCCTTACCGTGCAGGATTCGCAGCTCACCCTGGGCAAGCAGAATCGCCGTATCCATAAACTGATCCAGAATCGGCACCACCTCCTCGACTCGCTTACCGCGAATGTCCAGCGTATTGGAAAAGTTTGCGCGTTTCGAATGCACATCGATGCCAATAGTTCTCAGTCGCGTGGCAATTTGCTTTTCCACGGCAGCGGTTATCTTCTCCAAACGATCTGTCTTCACCAGCGACTTAAGCTCGCCGAACTGTACAGTAGCATTGTTCCCTTTCAGCTGGATGATCACACCACTCCCCTCCTGTCCGATAATCCGCACGCGATCGCCTTCTTTCAGCTCGGCGGGTGCTTCCTTTGGCTTGACCGGAGTCTTTACACGTGATGATAATTCCTGAAGACCGCGCCGCACTTTGAGTGTCTCCTTTTTCTCTGCGCGATTTTCACGAATATGGCGGATAGTCTTTTCGATTTCGCGATTCGTATTCTGCAGAAGCATCGCCGCGTCTTCCTTAGCTTTATCGAGAATTTGTTTTTTCCGCGATTCGAGATCGTTCGATAACGTCTCGTATTTTGCCAGCGACTGCGTCAGCGCAGCTTCCTTCTTTTCCATTAGCTTCAACCTCGACGACAACTCCTGACGCTCCTTCTCCAATGAACGTACGAGCGTCTCAAAGCCTGCAAGGTCTTTCCCAACAAGTTTCTCGGCTTCGGCCAGCGTCTCTGGGGGCAGCCCCGTTTTCCGTGCAATCTCCAAAGCGAAAGAACTTCCCGGTTTACCCTGATCCAGCTGGTAAAGAGGGATGAGGTTGCGTTCGTCAAATCGCATAGCAGCATTTTCAATTCCCTGACGTTGGCCAGCAAATAACTTCAAGTTGTAATAGTGCGTCGTAGCAACACCCCATACACGTTTCGTTAACAGTGAATTNAGAATAGCCTGGGCAATAGCGCCGCCGAAATTCGGATCAGTGCCNGACCCCAGTTCGTCCATCAGCACGAGTGATTTGTCCGTTGCCTTTTGCAGGAACACATTCATATTCCGGAGGTGACTGCTATATGTACTCAGATCATTCTCGATGGATTGCTGATCTCCGATGTCGAGGAAGATGTGTTGAAAAACACCTACCCTGCTGCGCTCCGAAAGTGGAATAAGCAATCCACACTGAAACATGTATTGCAGCAATCCGATCGTCTTCAGTGCGACCGATTTTCCACCGGCGTTGGGTCCTGAAATGAGCAACATGCGATTTGCATGATTCAGCTCAATGGACAATGGCACGACTTCGCGCTTTCCTTTCAAACTCAGGAACAGCAATGGATGCCGCGCGTTGTACCACGTTAACTCGGGGCGTTTTTCAAGAACCGGCAAGTCCGCGCCTATCTCCAGAGAAAATTTCCCTTTGGCTCGTATGAAGTCGATCTGCGCCAAAAACTGAAACGCCTGACGCAGGGATGTCAGTTCCAGACGGAAGCGATCCGTCAATTGCATCAGGATACGTACAACCTCCCTCTTTTCGGCGTGTTCAAGTTCACGGATTTCGTTGTTTGCATCGAGCATTTCCGCCGGCTCGAGGAATACCGTTTGTCCGGTGGCAGACTCGTCCAGGATAAATCCTTTGATACGGCGCTTATGTTCAGCAAGGATAGGAAGCACGATTCGCCCTTCGCGGATAGTTGGCAATGCACCTTCGGGCACCCACTTCTCCGACACTGCATGCTTATAAAGCTGATCTGCGAGCCGTCGCAATCTGCTCTGCTCCTCGCGGAGACTGCGGCGGATTCTGGAAAGTTCACCGCTGGCGGAATCGCGCACAACTCCCTTGTCGTCGACAATTCGGTGCACTTCGGCAATCAATGCCTCACCAACGGCGACAGGTTCCGACAGCCGAAACAGTTCAGGGTAAATTTCCTTTGCTTTGGAGAGGAAGTTCTTGCAGTCAAGCGTTGTTTGCAGTGCGTAGGCGAGATGCAGGAAGTCTTCCGCCTCCAGCCAGTCACCTTCGAGCGAAATCCTTCTAAGCCAATCCTTGCCATCGTAAAAGTGTCGTGACGGAAAATTCTCACCTTTTTCGAGGATCTGACGAAATTCAAGATTCTGATGGAGTAATACGCCAAGGAAGTCGGCATTTGAACTGAAGCGCATGTTATCGACCCATGCGGCGCCAGCGTCGGAAAGACAGTACGCCTTTAGTTTCTCACGGATTTGATCGAAACCCAGCTTTGATTCAAGGTCTTCTGGATAAATCATTGCGCTTCTGTACCTATCGATGACCGTTGTTCCATCAGGCTGAGCGAATCCACCAGAATGGTGTATATATCCTGAAGTTCGCGTGGGCGTTCCATGTAGTAGCGAAGCGAATTCTGAAATATGGAATCCGGAATACCGGTTCGCTCCTCAATTTTTTTCGTTACTCGTGCGAAGAGCTTCGCGGACGAATCTGTTCTCAATCCAAGACGCTGCACTTTCTCCTCCGCCAGGTAGATTTCCGTCAATACCCGAACCATATCTTCTTTCGGCAAAACCTGCAGGGGGTCCTTTTCGGGCCCACATGCTACCGCAACAACCAGACAGGCAACGAAAAACAAACCAAAACCGACACGTTTTACTGTCATTTCACCTTTAATAATCAAATAGAACCAATGTTGAATTGGGCCCAGCAAAATAAACATAATTGTTCTATTTTACGGCCGTGATTTACTATGCGGTAAACCGCGAGGACTCGATTTACGTTCCTCGACAATAAATTCCGTGCAGAAACTGTGCCCGATGAGAGACCTTCTGAAGAAGCTGCGAAAGTACGAGATCCAGATACGAAAGGCTATCAACAGCCACATGCAGGGCGACTTCCATTCGGTTTTTAAGGGGTCAGGATTGGAGTTCGACGATGTCCGGCCCTATCAGTACGGCGACGACATCAGAACAATTCACTGGAACGTATCCGCCAAAGGCCACGGCACTTTTGTAAAAACGTACAAAGAGGAAAAGGAACAAACGGTATTTTTTATTCTCGACGTCAGTGCATCCGAAGACATCGGGATGAACGGCCGCACCAAAGGGGACGTCAGCCGCGAGATATGCGGAGTTCTGACGTTGTCGGCGGTCAAGGAATCAAGTCACGTTGGTCTTATATGCTATTCCGATGTTCGCGAGGTGTATCTCAAGCCGGTGAAGGGTCATTCGCAGGCCTATGAAATTATCAAGGCCTTGTCGAATCTGAAGCCAAAGTCGCTTCAGACCAACCTGTCGAAGGCCATCTCATTTGCCTTGAACATCATTAAGCGGCGCAGCGTCGTCATCCTGATATCAGACTTCATCGACGAAGGATACTTCGACAATCTCAAGGCTCTCGCTCGACGTCACGATCTGGTGATCATTCACCTGAGCGATAAACTGGAACGCAATCTTCCGGGACTTGGCATTATCCCTGTAGTCGACAAGGAGTCGGGGAAAACGCTCTGGATCAACACATCGTCGGCGGCATTCCGCGAAAGAATCAATGCAGGCCACTTCGAAAGACGGGAAGAGTTGGCACGTTTCAGTCGAAAGCATGAAATAAACTTCATCTCATTGGACACGCAGGAGGACTACGTGCCGAAGCTGCTGAAGTTGTTTAAGGTAAGGAACAAAACGCTGAAGACAACGTGATGCGTACACGTGGAGTATTCATTCGTATCAACTGCTGCTTCCTGATGGTATGGAGCGCTCTGACTGTGGCGGGACAGGAGAAGCTACAGGTACGCGGGCAGTTCCAGGAAGATAGCATGCGCGTAGGCGATGAGATCTTTTATTCGCTCACGGCAAGGTATCCAAAGGAAATGCAGGTCGTATTCCCCGACAGCTCATTCAACTACGCACCTTTTGAATTCGGCCGGAAGCGCATCTTCATCACCAGGACAGAAAACGGAATCAGTTTTGACAGCGCAGTATATCATCTCACAACATTTGAAACCGATTCACTTATACGGCTACGCCTCCCTGTATATCAGGTGAACGCACTGGATTGCACAAAGTACCTCGCCAACTGGGACACTGTACGCATGCAATTGCTTGTAAAGGCAGCGCCAGAGTTCATTGGACCTGACCTTCCCGTAAGGGCTTCCATCGCCTACCAGGAAGTACCGAAACCATTCAACACGCCGTTGCTCCTTATCGGCATTACCATGACCGTTCTCCTCGCCGGAGTTCTCTGGGTTGTCTTTGGTGCGCGGGTCAGACAATACATTACCACAAAGCGACTGAGACGGACTCACCAGAGTTTCCTCAACGCCTACACGGCTCAAGTCGATCAGATTAAAAAAGCTTTTTCGGCTGAAAAGACGGAGGCAGCTCTTGCCATGTGGAAAAAATATATGGAAGGTCTGAACCGCAGGCCATACACGCGACTTACCACGCGCGAAACTCTTTTAGTGGAAAGGGATGAATACATGGTAAACAACCTTCAAAAGTTGGATGCCGCCATTTACGGAACCAATTCAGACGTTGTTGATCCTCTGCTCAATCTTCGAACTATCGCAGAGAAGAGGTTCGATGAAAAAATAAGGGAGGTGCGAAATGGATAGCGAATTTCAAACTCCATGGTATAGCTTCGAGTGGTTCTCACCCAGCGTTTTCAATAGCTTCGAGTGGGACAATCCACTGTTCCTGTATGCTGCCGCAGCCACGCCGTTAGTGTTCCTTTTACGCTGGCTGATCCAGTCACGGTTCAGCCAGAAACTCCCTGTTGCCGTCACAAAAAGAGAACTGAAAAGCTCTCCGATTGCATTGATCAGATTTGTTCCTGATCTCTTCCTCATGCTAGCCATTGGGTTAATATGCGTTGCGCTGGCGCGGCCTCAACGAAGTAATGAAAAAGTGGAGCAATGGAGCGAAGGTATTGACATCATGCTCGCACTGGATATCAGCCGGTCCATGCAGATCGCGGACCTCGAGCCAGATCGCCTTACGGCTGCAAAACAAGTCGCCCTTGATTTTATCAACGGGCGTACACAGGATCGCATTGGACTGGTGGTGTTTTCCGGCGATGC
>Ga0065721_10052630_pt1 | contig 11515 bp, 8 predicted proteins | sample Mesricmetagenome_FD_59108 | JGI IMG/M metagenome (GOLD analysis project Ga0065721, IMG submission 59108) | Mesophilic microbial community from rice straw/compost enrichment Sample: eDNA_1 v2 (version 2) | ecosystem: Engineered > Solid waste > Grass > Composting > Bioreactor | place: USA: Davis...
CCCCGCCGCTCGATCCTCGCCGCCTCGGCGAGCGAGTTGACGGAGGAAACACACCATGACCGAACCGATCCTGCGCATGGCGGGGATCTCGAAGTCGTTCAACGGCGTGCCGGCCCTGGCCGACGTGTCGATCGACGTGTACCGCGGTGAGGTGCACGCGATCTGCGGCGAGAACGGCGCCGGGAAGTCGACGCTGATGAAGGTGCTCAGCGGGGTCTACCCGGCCGGCACGTTCGACGGCACGATCACCCTCGAGGGCGAGCAGATGGCGTTCCGCTCGATCAACGACAGCGAGGCCGCCGGAATCGTCATCATCCACCAGGAGCTCGCGCTCAGCCCCTACCTGTCGATCGCCGAGAACATCTTCCTCGGCAACGAGAAGTCCAAGCGCGGCGTCATCGACTGGAACGCCACCAACACCGCCGCCGCCGACCTGCTCAAGCGCGTGGGGCTGCGCGAGAACCCCGCGACGAAGATCTACGAGCTCGGCGTCGGCAAGCAGCAGCTCGTCGAGATCGCGAAGGCGCTCGCGAAGGAGGTCAAGCTCCTCATCCTCGACGAGCCCACCGCCGCGCTCAACGACGACGACTCCGCGCACCTGCTCGACCTGATCGACCAGCTGCGCACGCAGGGCATCACCTGCATCATCATCAGCCACAAGCTCAAAGAGGTGCTGCGCATCTCCGACCGCATCACGATCATCCGCGACGGACGCACGATCGAGACGATGCACCGCTCCGACCCCGAGACCGACGAGGGGCGCATCATCCGCGCCATGGTCGGCCGCGACCTCAACAGCCTCTTCCCGCCGCGCGAACCCGACATCGGCGACGAGCTGTTCCGCGTCGAGAACTGGACCGTCCACCACCCCGTCGACACGGAGCGCGTCGTCATCCAGGACGCGTCCTTCATGGTGCGCGCCGGAGAGATCGTCGGCTTCGCCGGGCTCATGGGCGCCGGTCGCACGGAGCTCGCGATGAGCATCTTCGGCCGAATGTACGGCACCGGCATCTCGGGCGAGGTGTACAAGAACGGCCGGCAGATCGACGTGCGCACCGTGGATGCCGCGATCAAGCACGGCATCGCCTACGCCACCGAGGACCGCAAGAAGTACGGTCTGAACCTCATCGGCGACATCCAGGTCAACGTCTCGGCATCCGCCCTGGCCCGGCTCGCCCGCCTCGGCGTGGTCGACCGCTACCGCGAGTACAAGGTCGCGGACTCGTACCGCTACAAGATGAACATCAAGGCACCCAGCGTCGCCGCGATCACCGGTCGCCTCTCCGGAGGCAACCAGCAGAAGGTGGTCCTGTCGAAGTGGATGTTCACCGGACCCGACGTGCTGATCCTCGACGAGCCCACCCGCGGCATCGACGTCGGGGCCAAGTACGAGATCTACGGGATCATCAACGAACTCGCGGCCCAGGGCAAGGCCGTCATCGTCATCTCGTCGGAGCTGCCCGAGGTCATCGGCCTCTCCGACCGCATCTACACGATCTCCGAGGGACGCATCACGGCCGAGGTCAGCCGCGACGACGCCACCCAGGAGACCCTCATGCGGCACATGACCGCCGGAAGGAATTGACTCACATGGCCACCGCATCCACCCAGACGGTCGACGCGCCGACGCAACCCGGACCGCGGCGTCGCGGCCTGCTCGCGCGCATCAACTTCCGTCAGTTCGGCATCCTCGCCGCGCTCGTCATCATCATCGTGCTGTTCCAGGTGCTCACGGGCGGCCGCCTGCTCATGCCGGGCAACGTCAACAACCTGATCCAGCAGAACGCCTACGTGCTGATCCTCGCGATCGGCATGGTCATGGTCATCATCGCCGGGCACATCGACCTGTCGGTCGGCTCGGTGGTCGCCATGGTCGGAGCCATCGCGGCGATCGCGATGAACCAGTGGGGCCTGCCCTGGTTCGTCGCGGTGCTGCTCTCGCTCGTCGTCGGCGCCGTGGTCGGCGCGTGGCAGGGCTTCTGGGTCGCCTTCGTCGGCATCCCGGCGTTCATCGTCACCCTCGCGGGCATGCTGCTCTTCCGCGGGCTCACGCTCGTGCTGCTCACCGGCGGCACGATCAGCGGTCTGCCCGACGGCTTCACCGCGATCGGTGCGGGCTGGCTGCCGCCCTTCCTCGGCTACCTCGGCAACTGGGACAGCCTCACCCTCGTCCTCGGCGCGATCGCGTGCGTGCTGCTCGTCGTGCAGCAGCTGCGCACCCGCGCGACGCTGCGCCGTCTCGAGCTGCCCCGCGAGCTGGCCTGGTCGTTCTGGCTGAAGAACGCGATCGCGGTCGTCGCGATCATGGCGGTCGCCTTCACCATCGCCGCCTACAACGGCACCCCGATCGTGCTGATCATCCTCGCGGTGCTCGTGCTCGCGTACACCTTCGTGCTCAACCGCACGACCTTCGGCCGTCACATCTACGCGATGGGCGGCAACCTGTTCGCCGCGGTGATGAGCGGTGTGAAGACGAAGTGGGTCAACTTCTTCATCTTCGTGAACATGGGCGTGCTGGCGGGTCTGGCCGCGGTGGTCAGCACCGCGCGCGCCGGTGGGGCCGTGGCATCCGCCGGTCAGAACTACGAGCTGGATGCCATCGCGGCGGTGTTCATCGGAGGCGCGGCCGTGCAGGGCGGTATCGGCACGGTCGTCGGCGCGGTCGTCGGCGGTCTGGTCATGGGCGTGCTCAACATGGGTCTGTCGATCCTGAGCGTCGACGCCGCCTGGCAGATGGCGATCAAGGGCATCGTGCTCCTGCTGGCCGTCGCGTTCGACATCTTCAACAAGCGCCGCAACGGCGGTGTCTGACCGGATGGGGAGCGCGGCCCCGGGGCCCGCTCCCCATCCGCGTCACCGCGATTCCCGCCCGCATCGCTCCGATGGGATGATGGGGGAGGTGCTCCCCTCATGACCCCTGCCGTGTTCGAGCCCGCGACCCCGCTCGCGCCCCCGGCCGGTCGTACGACGAACGACCTGATCCGGCAGCAGAACCTCGCGTCGGTGCTGTCGCTGCTGCATTCGCGGGGAGCGCTCTCACGCGCGCAGCTGGGTGCGACGACCGGCCTCAACAGGTCGACCGTGACCGGCCTGATCATGGAGCTCACCGAGCTCGGGCTCGTGCGCGAGGCCCCGAGCGGGGAGCGCACCGGCAAGGTCGGACGCCCGACCCTCGACCTCGAGCCCGAAGACCACGTCGCCGCCCTGAGCGTCCGCGCCGAGCCCCACGCGGTCACCGTGGCCCTCGTCGGCCTCGGCGGAGTGGTGCACGCGCGCCTGCGGCACGACACCGCGTCGGCGCCGTCGCCCCGACGCTTCGTGCAGATCGTGGCGTCGTCGGTCGAGGCGATGCGCGCCGACATCGACCGCCACTACCGCGTGGTCGGGGCGGGCCTGGCGGTTCCGGGCCTGGTCAACGCCAACGGCTCGGTGCTGGTGTCGCCGACCCTCGGCTGGAAGCGCGACCCGGTCTCCGCGCGCCTGAGCGACGAGCTCGGGATGCCGGTGACGGCGGGCAACGACGCGAGCATCGGCGCTCTCGCCGAGTCGCGCTTCGGCGTCGGGGTGGGCGTCGGCAACCTGCTCTACCTCGGCGGGGCGATGCACAGCATCGGCGGCGGGCTCATCATCGACGGAACACTCCTGCGCGGCACCTCCGGCTACGCCGGAGAGCTGGGCCACACGGTCGTCGATCCGCGCGGCCGCGGGTGCGTGTGCGGGCGGCGCGGATGCCTCGAGGCCGAGGTCAGCCTCGACATCCTCGAGCCCCTCCTGGGTCGCCGCAAGCTCGACGAGGACGAGCTCGACGTCGAACTGGGCGTGGCCCGCAACCCGCGGGTGATGACCGAGGTCACGCGCCAGGTCGAGATGCTCTCCCTCGCGCTGACCAACTTCGTCAACGCCTTCGCACCCGAGACCGTCGTGCTCTCGGGCTACCTCGGGGCGCTCCTGTCGGTGAGCAGGGAGCGGCTCGCCGACGCGGTCCGCGTGCATCCCCTGGGCGCCGAGGGGCGCACGATCCGCCTCGAGCGCGCCCACCTGCGCTCGCGGCTCATGCTCATCGGCCCCGCCGAGCTCGCGTTCGCCGACCTGCTGTCGAACCCGGCGGGCTTCCGGGGCTGACTGCGCGCGGGGCCGGGCGGTGGCCCTGCCCTCGCAGACGGGACCGGCCCGCGACGCCGCTAGGGCGTGGCCCGGCGCGCGCGGTGGCGAGCGGCGATCCGGTGTCCCCAGCGGTTCATCGGGGCCTCGACGAGCCGGTACGACGCCCAGGCCAGGAGCAGCGCGCCCGCCAGCCCGACCGGGTACTGCACCCAGGACGGGATGGACGGCGGAAGCCGCTCGAGGGTGTTCAGGACGAAGGCGTGGGTCAGGTAGAAGGAGTAGCTCACCGTGCCCACGAACAGCAGGGGGCGGGTGCTCAGCGCGGCCGCGGCCGCTCCCCGCGGCGCGGTGAAGAGCGAGATGATCGTGAGCGCCCACAGCAGACCGTAGGGCACGTACCAGGGCGTCCCGAGGGAGATGTCGGGGTAGAGGACGAGGCCCAGGCTGACCGCCAGCAGGAACCAGGTCACCCATCGGCGGCCGAGCACGCGTCCGAGGACGGCGAAGGATCCGCGGTAGTGCAGTCCGACGGCGACGAGGACGCCGAAGATGATGTGCACGTAGGGCTGGACCACCCGCGCGACCGGCGTGCCGAAGCCCACCACGCTCAGCGCGCTCGCGGCCACGAGCAGGAGCGGCACGAGCACGCTCCACCGGCGGCGCAGGAGCAGGAAGCCGACCACCGGCCACACGAGGTAGAACTTGTCCTCGATGCCGATGGACCACGCACCCGAGAAGGGCGCCTGGCTGCCGACCGTGTTGGTGAGTTGGACGATCTCGGGGAAGCCCAGCAGGTAGCCGGGGAGGGCGTGCACGAACTCGGCCTTCCGGTCCGCCTGCGCCCCCAGCCCGAAGAGGAGCACGCAGTACACGACGAGGACCAGCACGTACATCGGCAGGATGCGGAACGCGCGGCGGATGTAGAAGGCGCCGAAGTCGACCGGGTGCTCGTCGCTCTCGCGCAGGAGCAGCGTCGTGATGATGAAGCCCGAGATGACGAAGAAGAGCGTGACCCCGACCCCGCCGTGCACGGCCTTCCACGGCCCGGGGGCCTCCACGTGGCCCGTGAACACGAGCAGGATCGCGATGGCCCGCAGACCGTCCAGCGGAAGCAGGCGAGTGGTCGTGCGGAACGCGGCGTACGTCGTGTCGAGGGTGTCTGTCATCTCGCCTTCCCGGTGCGTCGTCCGACGCACCCACCGCCGGCCGCACCGTGCGGTGCCGCGCCGTGCATCGGTCTCGGATGCCGCGCGGCCCTCTGCCGCGCGGCCCTCTGCTGCGCGGGGCTCCGCTGTGCAGGGCGGTGCGGTGCCGGGGTCATCCGTGAGGATGCCGCGTCCGCGACCCGCCTCGAACGCGACGGTCTCCGTACGTGCGGGACGACGCGCTCGGGGAGACGCAGATTCATCCCCCGCTTCATTCGCGCGTCCCGCGGCGCGCGGTCGGATCCGCCCGGGTGGAGGACCCGCGCGCGAGCGCGTCGCGGTAGGCGTCGAGGGTGCGCAGGGCCATGAACCGCCACGAGTACATCTCGGCGCGTCGGCGTCCGCGCTCACGGAGGACGTCGGCCGTCGCGGGGTCGTCGACGACCTGCGTCAGCGCGCGACCGATCGCCGAGACCCGCGAGGGGTCGAAGTAGACCGCCGCGTCGCCGTAGACCTCGGGGAGGCACGTCGCGTCGCTGCTGACCACGGGGCATCCGTGCCGCATCGCCTCGAGCCCGGGGAGGCCGAAGCCCTCGAAGAACGAGGGGAACGCGTAGACGGCGGCGTTCTCGTACAGCCAGCGGAGTCGTCCGTCCGAGACGAACCCGGCGAAGTGCACGGCGGCTCGTTCGACGTCGCTCAGGTCCTGGATCAGGCGGGCGCCGTCCCCGTCCACCTTTCCGGCCACGACGAGACCGAGCGAGGGGTCGTGCTCGCGCAGTTCGGCGACCGCCCGGATGAGTCCGGAGAGGTTCTTGTACGGCACCTGGGTGCCGACGTACAGCACGAAGCGACGGAACGGCACGCGCTCCGGTTCCGCGGCATCCGCGATGGCATCGGCGGCCGGGTACGTCACCATCACCCGATTCGGCGCGACGCGCGTGTACGCGAGCAGGTCGCGTCCCGAGTACGCGCTGACGACGAGGTTGACGCGCGATCGGTGAGCGGCCACGGTGAACGCCCCCGCCCCCACCAGACGTTTGCCGATCGACACCAGCGGATGCTTCTTGTGGTTGCGGATCTTCAGCAGCGTCATGTCGTGGAACGTGGTGAGCCGGCGTGCGCCGAGGAGGAGGGGCTGCTGCGGCATCGCGAAGTGGACGAGGTCGGGGCGCAGTTCGCGCAGCTCCCGCGCGAACACCGTCTGCTCGCGCAGGGAGAAGTACGGCGTGTCCGTGGCCGTCGTCGCGAAGCGCTCGTTGCGCGGAACCCAGTCGTCGACCTGCGCGCGCGGGAGCACGATCGTGTAGCGGTGCTCGTCGTCGAGGTCCTGGAGGTTCTCGATGAGCATGCGGGTGTAGCGGCCCGTGGACGTGAACATCGAGCGGGCGTCGATCACGATGTGCGGGAGGGGGCTGGCCACGGATGGTCCTCTTCTCGGGTCGGGCTGTCCGATCATGACCGCACCGGGCGTCGCGCCCTCGCCTCCCTCGCTCGCCGCGCGACGAGCGAGACGGGTGAACAGAGGGGTGAAGCCTTCGGATGCCGCCTCGGCCCCACGCACCGTTCCCGGCGGGCGCCGGACCCGGCGGGATGGCTCCCCCCGATCGGTCCCCGCCGACGCGGGGTACTTTCGCGGGGGCGTGCGACCGACGCGGCGCCGAGGAGGAGGACCGTTGCGGATCGTCAGCGTGACCGCGCACGTGCCGTACGAGGGGGTTCCGCACGCGGGCGGGCAGTACGTGCTCGCCCACCTGCGCGCCCTCCTCAGCCGGGGGCACGAGGTGACCCTGGTCGCTCCCGCGTGGCGCGGCAACGACGACGCGGCCCGGCGTCTGCGAGCCGAGGCCGACGTCGAGGTCATCCTGTGCGCACCCCGGTCCACGGGGCGTGTCGCCGAGTGGTGGGACATCCAACAGATCCGCCTGTTCCCCGTCCGCCCGCCGAGGCGGTTCCACCGGGCGCTGGTGACCTCCGCGGCCGTTCGCCGCGCGGTGCGGCGGGCCGACGTCGTCGAGGCGCAGTGGACCGAGCTGGGGTGGACGATCCGCGCCCTCCGCGGGATCAACCCGGCCGCCCGGCACGTCGTCATCGCCCACGACGTCATCTCGCAGACCTATGAGCGCGTCTTCGCCACGACCCGGCCCGCCACCCCCGCGCGCCTGCTCGCACACTGGCGCAGCGCCAGCGTGGCGCGCGACGAACGACGGGTCTACCGCGACGCCGACGGGGTCCTCGCCTTCAGCGGCAAGGACGCCGCGTACGTGCGCGGGCTGAGCGCAGGCCGCCGCGGCGACGTGCTGCGGCCGCCGTTCCCGACGCCCGCGAATGCGTCGTCGGAACCGCCCGCGGGGCCGCCGACGGTGCTGTTCGTCGGGGCGTTCTTCCGCGACGTCAACGCGGAGGCCGCCCATCGGTTGATCGACGAGATCATCCCCCTCGTCCGTCGGGACCACCCCGAGGTGCGCTTCGTGCTCGCCGGCGCGGGACCCAGCGATCGGATGCGCGCGGCGGCCGCCGCGGATCCGCTGCTCGAGGTGACCGGTGAGGTCGGCTCCCTCGACCCGTTCTACGCGCGCGCGACCGCCGCCGTCGTGCCCCTGCGCATGGGCGCGGGACTGGCGTTCAAGACCGTCGACGCGCTGACCCGCGGCATCCCCGTCGTCTCCACCACCGTCGGCGCCGAGGGGCTCATGGGGGAGGGGGCCGCGGAGGGGCTGACCGTCGCCGACGACTCCGCGGCCATCGCGGCGGCGTTGAGCGGCATCGTGGCCGACCCCGCGGGCAGTTGGAGATCGGCGCGCACCACCGCCGCGTGGGCGCGGGCGGAATTCTCGGCCGAGACGTTCCCGCACCGCCTCGAGCGCGCCCTGACATCCGCGGGAGGACCCTCATGACATCCGCCGTCGTCGTGCCCAACTGGAACGGGCGGGCCGAGCTCGCCGAATGCCTCAACTCCCTGCGCGCGCAGACCGTCGCCGCCGAGCTCGTCGTGGTCGACAACGGCTCGCACGACGGGTCGGTCGAGATGCTGCGCGCCGCCTATCCCGACGTCACCGTGCTGCGGCAACCGGTGAACCTCGGCTTCGCCGGCGGCGTCAACGTCGGGCTGCGCTACGCCCTGCACCGGGGACACGAGTACGTCGCGCTGCTCAACAACGACGCTGTCGTCGAGCCCTCGTGGCTCGCGGAGCTCGTCGCCGTCATGGCGGCCGATGCGCGCCTGGGTATGGTCGCGAGCAAGTTCGTCACGATCGACGGTCGGCGCCTCGACAGCACGGGGGAGTGCTATTCGATCTGGGGCCTGCCCTTCCCCCGCGGGCGAGACGAGGAGGATCTCGACGCGTACGACGACGCCCTCGAGATCTTCGGTGCGAGCGGGGGGTCGACGCTCTACCGCGCGGCGATGCTGCGTGACGTCGGGCTCTTCGACGAGGACTTCTTCGCGTACTTCGAAGACGTCGATCTCAGTTGGCGGGCGCAGTTGAAAGGATGGCCCGCGCGCCTGGCACCCCGTGCCGTCGCGTATCACCGCATCGGTGCGACCAGCGGCCGGATGCCGGGATTCACGACCCATCAGACCCTGAAGAACCTGGGGTGGGTCGTGGTCAAGAACGTGCCAGCCGGGCTGCTGCCGGTGATCGCGCCCCGCGTTCTGCTCGCGACGACGATCACCTTCGTTCGCGCGGTGCTGCGGGGGCAGGGTGCGACGGCCGTGCGGGCCGTCGTGATCGCCGTCGGCAAGACGCCGCGCAAGCTCCGTCAGCGCCGCATGATCCAGCGAGGTCGACGTGTCGACGCGGCCGCCGTGCGTGCGTGGCTGACCTGGGATCTCCCGCCCGGCGCGACGAACCTGCGACGGCTACGCGCGGCGGTGCTGACTCCGCGGCGGCTCGGGCAGCGCGAGAACGGGAAGCGAATCACCTGAGCGCTCACCCGCCCGGGGGCCGTGGAGCGGGGCGAGGACCCTGCTCTGCGTCGCGATGACGTAGAGCGGAACGATCATCGCCGCGAACAGGTCGTCGGGCGCTTCGACGCGCCACGCCGACTCGGTGATCGAGAGGCCGGCGAGCACGCACAGGAACCCCAGGGCGGCGATGCTCTCGCGCGAGGGCAGACGGCGGGCGATCCGCGTGCACCGGTAGACGACGAAGCCGAAGGCGGCCACCAGGATGAGCCCGCCGGTGACCGTGTAGGTGACGAACACGTTGTGCCCGTGACCGGCCGCGGTGGTCAGCGCGTCTTTGAGGACGTCGTAGTTGTCGGTGAACCACGCGTGTCCGAGACCGTCGAGCCAGTGGGTGCCCGAGAGCTGCGACAGCGTGAACTGCCAGATCGCGCCGCGCAGGGTGTACGCGGTGGGGTCGGTGGTGGTGAGGGGCACGATGACCACGGCCGCGCAGAGCCCGAACAGCACCACCCCGATCACCGCGTGCAGGGAGCGGCGCAGCAGCATCGTGAGCAGGACGATCACGAACCAGACCACCACGCCGATCAGGGCCGTACGCGACGCCGACCAGACGATCGCGGCGACGAGGACGGCGGTCGTCGACCACCGCAGGTACCAGCGCGAGAAGAGGTACGTGAAAGGGAGGGCGAAGGCGAGGAACAGGCCGTTGCCGTTGGGATGCGAGAAGAATCCGGCGAGCAGCGGCAGGTCGAGAAGGGCCTTGTCGGTGGCGAGGTCGAAGCTCTCGGGCATGTAGACGAGGCGGGGGGCGACGGAGGTGAGCACCATCGAGACCGCCGCCATCGCGGTGGTGAGGAGTGCGTACAGGCGCAGGTCGCCGACGCGCACCTGCAGCGCCCACAGTGCGATGGCGATCCCGATCGGCAGCAGCACCTTCTCGGAGACGGGGCGGCCGTGCGAGAACTCGTCGAACACGATCCAGAGCGAGGGCAGGAGCACGACGACGAGCGGCGTGACGTCTTTGCGCACGAACATGACGCGGAAGACGAGGAGGAACAGCACGATGCCCGCCGGAACGAGGAAGGCGACCCACCACGCGTCGACGACCGCCTGGGCGATGGTGAACTTCACACCCTCCACCGCTTTGGTGCGGTCCATCGTCAGGGTCTGCGCGACCGGGCCCGACACCGACACCCCCCACAGGATGAGGAGGGTGACGTACGCGGCGAAACGAGCGCCGGGGCTGCGCACGGCTCCTCCGGCGCGGAGCGCGCGTCGTGTCGGCACCGCGCCCGGCGGGGGCGTGGACGCGCGCGGCAGGGTGACGGCCGTGGAGGTCATCCGCACAGGCTAGGTGCGCCCGCCGCCGGTCCGGGGCGACGCCGGGGGAGGCGGAGGAGGGGACCGGGCGGGTGAAAAAACGGGCTCTCGACGGCGATGCCCGGGGCGGGGTCGGATGCCGCGCATAGTCTGCTCCGGCGTGCGGCCACCGGCCGTCGCACGAGGCGAGGAGAACGACCGACGTGACGCCCGAGGCATCCACGGGTGCACGAGCCCGGGGGGCGACCCTCCTCCTCTCGACGCAGTGGGTGCGCTATCTCCTGCAGATCGCCAACCTCGTCGTCCTCGCGCGACTGATCGGCCCCGGCGACTTCGGCGTCGTCAGCCTCGGACTCGCGATCGTCGGCATCGCCTCGGTGCTCGGCGACTTCGGGCTCAGCCTGGCGGCATTGAGGGAGAGTTCGCTCAGTCAGCAGCAGAAGAGCAACCTGCTGTGGATCAACAGCGCGATCGGTGCGGCGTTGGCCCTCGTCGTCGCCCTGTGCGCGGCGCCCATCGCCGCGGCCTTCGGCGACGAGCGCCTGGTCGGGGTCGTGCTGCTCGCGGCACCCGCCTATCTCCTGCGGGCGGGGGCGGTGCAGTTCCTCGTCGAGCTGAACCGTCGCGAACGCTTCTCGCGACTGGCCGCCGCCGAGGTGGGCGGAGACGCGATCGGCGTGGGGACGGCGGTGGTCCTGGCTCTGGCGGGATCGGGGTACGTCGCCCTCGCGCTGCAGGGGACGGTCGCGGCGGCGGTCACCCTGCTGTGGGCCGCGGTGGCCGCGCGGTGGCGCCCGAGTCTGCCGCGGCGCGCCGAGATGCGCTCCCTGCTGACCTTCGGTCTGTCGACGCTCGGAGCCCATGCCGCGCAGTACGTGACGACCAACGTCGACACTGTCATGCTGGGCGCGTGGTATCCGGCAGCGATGGTCGGCTTCTACTCGCGCGCCTATCAACTCGTCATGCTCCCCTTGCAGCAGGTGGCGGCCCCGCTCACGCGGGTCGTGCTCCCCCGACTGGCGCAGGTCGCCGACGA
>Ga0065721_10006870_pt1 | contig 11514 bp, 17 predicted proteins | sample Mesricmetagenome_FD_59108 | JGI IMG/M metagenome (GOLD analysis project Ga0065721, IMG submission 59108) | Mesophilic microbial community from rice straw/compost enrichment Sample: eDNA_1 v2 (version 2) | ecosystem: Engineered > Solid waste > Grass > Composting > Bioreactor | place: USA: Davis...
TCGGCCGAATGGCCTCTCTGGTCGAGGCGCCTCCGTTCGCCCCGTCTGATGATGGCTCAGATGACCCAGAAGATGATGCTGCGACAGTCGTCCGAGGGCCTCCACCATCGTCCTACAAACCACTCCCCAAGTCCCCGTCCCCTTCTTCAACCTACTCCCAGCAAGGGTTACCCTCTCCTTCAGGCGCGAAAGGGCTGGGCAGCGCTACGATGTCCAGCTCATTCAAGACCGGTACCCTGATCTCTGGCTCTGGCCAAGACAGCAATCCAGTGGCCCCCACCGCAAAGGCTTAGGTCTTGGCCTCGAGAACCAATCCTTACATGGTATTCACTCCTTTCTAACGAAACCAACCCTCTGTATGATTTGGCGCCGGAACGCCATGCTCGTCAGTATAACGGGCGACTCTTCTGGAGTTTGCTCTTGCACCCCGGAATGTAGACTATACGTTCTACTGTATATGTAATACTAGTACCATGCTGATTGGCTGCGAGATCCTCTGGCCATGGCAGAATCGCCGGAATGCTGGTGAGCCTCTTCAGGGACAATAATGGGAAAGAGTGACGTCAGAAGGCATGTGCTTTTGGAAGGCGGAGCAGACGCCTCACCGACAACACTGGCCATGATGGGTGCATCCCAACTCACATTCGTACCAACATGGCCTCTTCCTCTTTTCCCGATTATTACAAGATCCTCAATCTTACCTCCTCGGCGACAGCTGAAGAGATTAGGCAAGCCTACAAGAAGGAGTCACTGAAGTGGGCGCTTCATCTTATGCGACGTCCCCTGAGCTGAGCGCTTGCCTGTGCAGGACCCACCCTGATAGGCTCTCCAATGCTACACCCGCGGAGAAGCGGTCGGCAACTGAGAGGTTCCAAGTAGGATTCTTGCGTGCTGTCAATGAACAGTAGCTAACATTCGGTAGGCTGTAGCGGACGCCTACTACGTTCTCTCCGACGACAAGCGACGGAGGGAGTATGATACACTCTACAAGACTCGCCGGAATAGAACAGACGACCCTTCGTCATCCTCAAACTTCTTCTCGCAGTTCGCTGGGATGTTTGCAGGAGGTACGGGGGGTGCTGGCGCCAATGGACCTGCTGCGCCTGGTGCACAGCCCAACGCTGATGGTGTATTCGCCGATGTCTTTGAAGAGGTCAGTCTCCAACATATCCAGTAGAGGAGACCTTTTCTGAACATTTGATAGTTGCTGAGGCCCGAGGTCGACCGAATCGTGCCTTTCTGGAGCTGGGTCGGCGCATTGAGCGGAGCAAGCCTTGGCTTCATTATCGCAAACTTCCCTGGGCTTGTCGCAGGCGCCGTCGCAGGAAATCGGTTGGGTGCCATTCGAGATGCAAAGGGAAAGTCCGTCGCTGCTGTATTCACGACATTGGGTGGAGATCAGAAGGCGGAGGTACGTAGTATGCTTAAGCTGTCTCCAACCATGCGCCCTTTAGTAACCAGCTTTCAGATTCTAAGAGCTTTGGCAATGAAGGTCCTGGGCTCTGCGTTGTAATGTTCATACCCTGTATTGTCTGGATAGGCGGAACTTTGAGGTCACACCGTTTGGGACGAATATCGTCACTTGAGCAGGATAGCCTTCATGTATGCATCATAATCCTTGTTAAAGTTACAATACAGCCCCATTTCTTTTTTTACTGTATGTCCAGACCAGAAAACGAGAACCAGTGGTTTTGGACTGTCCATGAGCTTTAGTCAATATATTTCGTGATGTGAGCTAATCCTCCGATGATAAACGAATTAGTGAAGTAGGTGCGGGTCTATGCCCAGGGGTTTTGCCTGGAAAACTTGTCCATGGGGATGAAAATGCGCTTCCAATTTTTGACGTTGGTGGGATAAAGCAGGGTGTTAGGCTGATCTTCCCTAACGCCATAGATCTCCAGCGTCGCAACTGTCGACCTCGCCAATGGTACCCTGTCGAGCAGCGTAGTAGTCGTTTATCCCGCCAGCCCCGTTAGCAAGGGCAAGACTCAGTTCGTCGACATCTTTCTCCGATCCAAAACAGTGGGATGCAGAGATTGGAAACTCGGCTGGAGCGGACTTCGGGAGAACCGGGAAGGTCTGCAGTGGAAGAGGGTGGGCTTTGGCTCCTTGAAGCGGGGTCCTGGGTGGAGAGCTGAGCGGGGATGACGAACCGGGTGTGTCGGAGGTTTCCCAGGCAGCGTAAGGGGTAGATACAGCATGGTTGAAGGAGATGTCGGTGGGGGGAAGGGCGTGGTCCATTTCCTCGTAATCCATCGAGACATCATATGATTGGTTCCTCTGCAAAGCCATGGATATAAACCTCGACGCATCACCAGAATAAATCTGGACATCTTCGTCGTCTTCGTCGGAAATATTTAACCCAGCGTTGTATGCAGGTGGAGGGGACCTGGCGGGGGAGCCAGGGATGCGGAGTGGACATCCTCTTTCATGGCTGAACGGGTTGTTCGAGCGCATATATTCAGCTTCTCGCATGCGTTGAATGAACCCCTCGCCGCTCTCTTCGACACTCCGTTCCAGTTCCCAAAAGGCATTGGAGCGTAACCGACGGAGGTTATCGTGGCTCTGGGTGTCTGAGACGTCCATGAGCGGGGAGTTGGAGGGAATGGATGAGCACCGTGCTCGGTCTTTCTTCCACTTCTTGGTGTTCCCAAGGGGCAAACAAAAGTCTTCTGGTGACACGGCGAACGTTGGTGTGGATGTAGACGGCCGCAACCCCATTGGTATCGTCGAGAACCCGCTCGATATTGAATTCCGAGAAGCGAAATCTGAGGGAAATTTGGTCTCAGTCTCGCGATAAACGCGGGTCAATCAGCCCCAATGCTCACCTGTTCCTGAGGGAGACCTTATTTTACTACGCTTGCCTTGCCTGTGGCATTCAATGTCCCGTTGCTGTGATGTAGATGATGAAGCCTTAGGAGAGGCGATGGCTTGGTATGCACGCTTTGTAGCCATTTTTCGGGCGAGCTGGTGGGAGGAGGGGGCGAGTGAGAAAATTCTGGAGGTTGAGTGGGATCTTCTGCGACGGGAGAAAGATCTGGAAGAAGACATGAGGGCAGCGAATGTCGAGGCGGAGGTGGAGGAGGCAATTTATCGTCAGGACGCGTCCCGAAAATGGAAATTCATTTGTCATTGATCGTCGTGACATCAGTGGCTCAAATGCAATCCTAGTCTTGTGCTACACATTTGCCTACCATGCTACTGCTTTCTCGAAGGTAAACTAATACGATGGTAGGATCCTAACGCGTCGCCATTATTTAATGTACTCGCNGATATCTTGAACTACTCACCTCGAACACTTCCGTCTTTCTGTGAATCCTCTTTCCCAATGCCTNTCCCAGTCCGCTTCGCTCCAATTGAGCTCGTAATGTANAACCGTATCCAGTTTGACACCGAGGATCATTTCCATCCATAATTTCCAAGAGAGTTGTTCCCAGGCTTGCGGACCAAGGTGAGGAGGTGAAGAAGCGGTCTAGAACCCATGGCTCAAGTCAGAGTATTTAGACCAGCAAAACAAGGAAGACCCACTGAGTTCCATGTTATACCTCGAGAGTTTAAGTAAGCCAAGGCACACAATCGGCGCTACTATTAGAGCCAGCGTCTCCTCTTCGTAGTAATGCCTTCCCGATAGTATCGTCGACAGTGTGTTGCGAAGGTAATCCATCGTCATGAACAACACGGCCAGGCTCGATATGTGGGGGTTCTTCACAATGTAGAAAGCCAAGGCAGCTGGAGAATGGGTTGTATCATTCGACGGGTCGGATCGTCCAGGGCACTCACAAGCATATGTCAAATCCGGAGGACCAGTTGCTATTTTGAACATCAAACTCTGAACAGAGATCGAATGGCTAGGATTTAATAGTCCTTGTATCAAGGCGGCGGCTGTGAGTAGAGAGGCGCGATACGGCACGAAGAAGCCACATCGACAATCCAGAGGTAACTCGAGCCCTCTCTCTATCAGTGATTTGCCAGAAAAGAGGTCAACAAGACTTTTGTCAGTCTGCCAAAGCAAGATAATGAAATTGTTCAGGAGAGTTATAGACTCAAGTCGAGCTCCGTCGTATAGGCGCTGCGAATCTTCAAGGACGCTGGTCATCATATTAGATGGCATCCTTCTGCTCCCATCGTCGGAGGCTTACACACCTTGTGGCGGAAGCGATGACTGCAAATCTCGTGAGATGGATGAATCGGCAGTCACTGTATAACCTCCTCACCTGCATCCAATTGACAAAGAAATTGAACAGATTTGTTCTCACAGACCGCGCGAGTGGCCCGCGCGAGCGTAGGTAAATCGATGAAGGAAAATGCCTCGAGCATAATCTCTTTCGCTAGCAAGTAAGGTATCAGCGGAGCTGACAAGGACAATTTCTGGGTTGTGACCCACTATCAAGCCCATGAGCATCATCACCCGCAAGACAGAAGAGACCTAGCATAAACTCTAATATTCTTGTCGTCGCATCAACTCTTAGAAATTCATGGTTGAGGCGTTGCGAAAGCAGGAGATAAAGAAACGAATCGCAAGCCTGGCTCAACACCATCAGGGCCAGCGATTTATGCCTCCCAGAACCCTCTTCGACGGTTTGAGAGGACAATAGATATTGGCTCAGCGATCCAAAGAGAATCTGTAGGCCTTGTGAATATGAGGTGTAATCGCTGGTGGACGAGAGGTTACTACCGTGATGGCGGACATTGATGCATCGATATCCTGATCTAAAGCTAACTCGCGACGTCTACCTGTGTGGCGACTTAAGGCTGCTGGTGAATCGACGTGCAAAAACCAGGTAGATGTCTGCGAGAAGGAGTGAGACAAGCCTTTGTGTGGGCTCCAGACAGGTACACACTAAGAGTCTGATCACCTCCGAGTTGGCCGTTCGCTGATCCGGCCAAGTTCTCCACGCCCAAGGCACAACATCACCCCAACGCAGGATGAGTGTTTGAGACGGACTCAATGAATCCAGAGGTATGCAGTGATTCTCATAGGGCTCGCCCATGACGAGAATTATTAACTTGAGAAGGAACCCATACGCTCGAGGACGCATAGATGCTTCTGCTTGTTTTCCAGTGGAGCTCTGAACTCTCTAGTAATAAAAGATAAGTCAAGGACCATTGGATTAGCAGTCATCAACAAACCGCAAAAATACAGAGAAACATTGAGGCAGTGACCTTGCTCACTTCCGGGTTTGCTGAAGCGAGGAGAAACGATTGCTGGTGAATGGCGTCCTCGATACATCTATACAATGCATGGAGCAGCGACTCGTGATGGGCCCTGCGAGAAGCAATATGAGGATCTCGACTGACGAGTTAAGGCTTGATGCATACCCTTGAACCGTTTGTTTCCCCAATTGCAGACCAAGGACATACGCGATGAAGAGGATTTGGAGGGCGCACCGTTGTGTCATCGGTGCTGAGCTTCTCGAGCAAAGTATCTCAGGTAACAAGGTAAGACAGCCTGAATGAGATGTTAGTGAGATTACCTCGCACTGAGGCAACGTGCATGTGCTGACCGGGAAGTCGCCTCAATGCTAAAAGCACGTCTCGTTCCTGCAAATGACGCAAGGCATTCGGCATGGACTGAAAAGTGGTAGATAGCGCCTCTGTTGCCAGAAAATTTGCGATGGACATCAATTCCAGAAAGAAGTAGCAGAGCAAGTCGACGGTGTCATTGTTGCCCCTTTGTTCTTGGTCGCTCTTAATCTTCAGGAGGTGCTGTATGAAGGACTCCCGGGCTGTGAAAGGATCAGAACCAACGTTACACGGAAGTCCTTGTGACGCACTGAGAAGCGCAAGAATAAACAGCGTGTCTTCATCGAAGACATCGTACCCTGGAACAGCACAATGAGCTAGTACCTCCCTCATGCAGCCAAGGATGATCGCGATATTTTTGGCCACTTGTTGAACGTCCTGGATAGAATTGTCAGTCAGTTAGTAGGAGGAAGGGAGACGGCAGCGAACTAGATGAGCACTGAATACTTCGCCAGATTCGATATCATGAATGGCAAGTAAGACTTGCTTGCTACCCCAAGGCGTATCGTGGTGGTCGGGTGTAGCTTGCACCGTCAGAGGGGTGGTGGGTGTGTACCTCTCCGAGTCTGACCCAGAATCTGGCTCTGTGTGGCTGCTCTGGCTCATGGTTGGAGAGAAACCAAGAAAGGGCAAGGAATCGACAGCGGAACGAAACTTGATTGAGCAGAGAGTAAGAAGGAAGACTGATAAAGGATGTCACGTTGACAGCGGCATTGCGCTTGGTCGTTCCCTTCTACCAGAATCAATCTGTATTAAACCTGTTTTACAGGCCTTGAATGTCCCTGATGAAGGATGTAATGGTACTTTTACATTGTAGAGGCTCGTCATTCGTCGAGAATATCGATTCGAACGCAGTCCCGGAGATATCTTCCTATAAAATATTTCAGCACCGTGTGGAAAACGATGGGGAGAACATGACTTACCCCAACATCGCGAAAATCCAAGTTTTCCCAAGCCTCATCGTCTTCTGCCCGCAAAATTTGCAGCATTTCTCGTCTGACAGCAGTCATTCCACCAATGCCTCCCATCCCAGACTTGTCGTCTGCGCGTTTGGCAGAGACTTGAACCTCCCTCGCTTCCCCGGCGGGTTTCTTTTCCTTCTTGACCACAGGCACTGGAGTGGGGTCATCTGGATCCGGTGGTGGACCGTCATCAGAGTCAGAGTCGTTTCCACCACCACGCCTATTTTTTCGCGAAAGAGCGTCAAGGTAAGTGAGGGTGGGGCGGAACTGATGCGTCTCTGAGACGTGATGCAAATGCAATCTACCTATGTGACAATGAGGTCAGATTTGAGCCCGCTTGAAGAGGATATAGACCTCACCGTCTCTGACGACTCCAATCATGTAAACGCCTCGATGGGGGATTTCCTCACTCCGCAACCTGACCTCACTCAACCGAGGTTCCTCTCCTTCTCGGAGCTTCATCTTGGGCTCCTGGCTGTTTTCCCTATCATTCTCCAGACGTGCGGCGCCTAGCTCCTTTGCCTTTTCTGCATTCCAGACTTCGGGTCGCACATCAGCAGGGACATGGATCTCCAGCCTCCGGACGCCTGGCTTGATTCGTGCAGAGATGCGTTTTCCCGCATTCCGGGCGGATGGGGGTACCTCGAGTGGGCGGGTCAGGAGGGGGAACTGGTGCAGGTGCACATTGTTGCCAAGATTGTTTGTCAAGTGGATCGGAAGTGAAGCAAGCAGCTCATCGTCTTGGTCAATGTCCATCACGAAATGACAGTAGTTTTATCAACTCTCTGTGTCGCGCCTTGCGCTAACAATTTCTGGCCACTCGTCATGTGATGACTCGCTGAACCTCTCTTTGTGGGTTTCTCTAATATGTATTAATACACGATACAAGATGGTAGTACATTTACGAATAACAATAGGCATAATCTAGGGTCTCTCATGCGGTAGATAGTGTAAGGACAGACTGCAGCAAAAGGTCCCATTCCATTACGAGTTACGCCTCTTCAGCTCATAGTTCGCTTGTGGTACATTCAATGCTACTGGGGAGTACCAGGAAACCCGGCCCTGGGGGGAGCCGGGATCGGCAAAGGGATCCTGAGGTTCGCTAATGCGACGAGACATCGGGCGCGATAGCGGGCCAACTGAAGAGCTCCGCCTACCCAGCCGATTGATGCTGTTGCGAGCTGAGATGGTTGTTGCTATCCGGAGGGATTGTGCGGCGGACCGCTGGATCCACGCTTCCCGTTCGTGCCGCTGGATGACGCGCCCAAAGCTATGGACGGTGAGAAGAGACATGATAGCCCCTGCAACTTGTCAGCGAAGGCTTGCAACCCACATTGGAAAGCCACATACAATTGATGTTGATCCATCCCACGACGTTGAGGTATGTCTTCTGGTTCAGGCCTATCACGGCGAGAAGGGCGATTATCACGCATGTGGACATGATAAAGGTAGTGTAAAGGAGCTGGGAATTTCCAATGAGAAGAGTTCTGGCAACGAGACAAGTCATGCGACCATACCTCGTCCTTCATTACTTGGCGGAACAACTGCCGTCCGAACAACCTTTGGAACTTGCGCATACTGCTGGTCTTGGACAGCGTCGGAGACTGAGCCCCGTTGGGTCGCAGCATTTCCATTGAGTTGTTGTCCGGTGCATCGTCGCTTTGGGTACTGTGTATCCGGTTTCTTGCAGTGGTGTAATTGTAGGGGTATGGCCGATATCTTCCCCGTTGCTCCCCCTTGCCCAGGATGGGGATAAAATTCGTCGGTAACTCGCTCAACCGGTCGCCGAAGGAAGGTTTCCGTTGGGACGACTGTTCCTTCATTTCCGGTTGAGGGTCTGGTGGATCCGCCCTGGGCACATAGTCCCACCATCCTCTAGGCTGGGATGCGACGTTATCCTGAAGAGGTGATATGGGAATCCGCATATCGTCCATGGACAGCCGAACAGACATTCGGCCGCGCGAAGCTGGTGACTTGTGTGATTTCCAACAGGCGTAGAGAACTGTCAAACGCAACAGGTTATTCCGACAATCCACCCGTGTGAAAGGAGGAGTCTGCTTACAGCAAAGGAACACCACGAAGGCCTGTATGCACTGAACCGTGGCGTAGTGCCGGGTATACTTCTGATCATTGGTCTGGATACAGCTGCCTGTGTAACGGAGAACGTCAGTCGGAGCGGGGTTGAGAGAAAAGACATGATCGCACTGGAGAGTCGCCGAGAGGCCTCCATTTTCCTGAGGTCAAATCCGACAAAGACAAACGCGCATACTTGCAGCGCCCCGAACACAAAAAGCAAAGGTCGAGGATTCTCGAGACATTTGTATGCCTTCATTGCCCAAATTCCTGTGATCTGCAGAGCCAGGGTTAGCTTGGAGGAGAGATGGGAATGTATGACGAGACACACCAGGATTGAAAGGGATATTACGGCTGCCCCGTACGTGAGGACGAGCACTCTGGTATCATGTCAACCACAGAGAAGAGGGAATCAACATAAGGAAGCACTCACGCAGCACAGTGAGGCACATCCACAAAAAACGACACAATGATGGGGACGACGCTGAATGGGGCAAGCGCTTGACTGACTAGTAGGAGGTAGAACAGCAGTTTGTTCTTGACCTTCCCTCGCCAGATGTATTGCACGGAAACGATGATGTTGCGAAGGAAGAGGGCGAGGAGGAACCCAGTAAGGAGGACGTTGAAGTAGGTTTTCATCAAGTCCTGCTGGAAAGGCGGGGCAAGGAGGCTGCCATCTGGATACGAGCGGAACTTGGGGGTCCAGGAGGCGATGGGTGTCTCCGGGTAGAAAGAGGCGTAGTCAACGACCATTGAGGTCTTCAAATCGATGACGACCTGGCATGGTTGGGAAGGGTCTGCTCGACGTTGTAAAGGAGCGTGTTGGGTTCTTGTTGGAGGCGGGAAAGGAGTGGGGAGGACAAGTTCCTGCTCATCGAGAGTTGCCAAGGTTGGAGTTGGCCTTGAACCAGCAGGCATGGCAGGGTATCATGAAGATGCGCCCAGGTCAGAGAGAGGAAAGAAGAGAAGGCTGGTTGCCTCCGGGTTCGATACACTATAGCCAGACGATTAAGGTTAGAGTTGGGAGAATTCGGAGGCAGAAGGACACGATCATGAAGTCCGGGGCAAGTGGTTCCCAGCGATGGATGATGATCGAATGGGCTGAGAACAGGGAGACGGAACCTGAGAGGAGATGATCTGTGTGGGTTTTCATGGCTACCGTGCGATGCGGAAGTCATAATTTAGAGATGTCGCGTGGTTCGCACTGGGGAGCGCCGACTGATGGAATGCCGCGAACTCTCTTCCTTCCCAGCGTTTACCACAGAATTTGAACATGGACGCTGCAGAGCATGATAGAGAGCAGACGAGTTCGCACGCGCCGCTTCATGATTGACCGGTTTCCCCTTTCAGTCGCCACCCTCTCCTTCACTCCAAAATCTTCTCGCTCGCTCCCCTCCTCAGTGCACCCGGCACTCCACAATGTCATTCAAAGGCCCTGTCATCGTTATCACCGGCACGCCAGGAACCGGGAAATCCACACACGCACAGGTTCTTGCGAACGAATCACCCGTTCCGTTGAAACACATCAATGTGGGAGATCTCGTCAAGGAAAAGAATCTCTACGAGGAATACGACACGGATTGGGAAAGCTACACAGTGGATGAGGATAAGGTATGCAAGCGGACATATCGCTCCAGCTTCTGATCCATTCAGGCCGTCTCTGTTCATTCTAGTTGCTAGACGAGCTGGAGGCGATCGTCGCAGAGGGCGGTGTGATCCTGGACTGGCACACCTGCGAAATCTTCCCAGAGAGATGGCCGGATTTGGTTGTCGTCCTCCGCTGTGACCACACGAAACTCTGGGATCGTCTCGAGAAACGGTGCGACTCCACACGGCTCCCTACGACCGCCAAGTCTAACAGATGGTTTCCAGAAACTATCCCCTTAAAAAGATCCAAGAAAATAACGAAGCAGAGATCATGCAGGTCGTCTTAGACGAGGCTCGGTCTTCTTATCCCGAAGAGATCGTCGTCGAGCTCAAAAGCGAAAGCACCGAGGACCTGGAGTCCAACATTGCACGAATGGTCGAATGGATTCAGCAGTGGAGGCAAAACCAATTGGATTAGATTCCAGCTCATCACTCCTGACCTACCCCCACCCTCCCGTAACCCTCTTGGAGTGAACAAAAAGCGCTTACGTAGTGCACCGACTTAATGCTACGCACACAATCCGCGTCCTGCTGTCCCTAGGCAATCTATTTCGCACTCTCGCCAGGGCGAACATTTTGCCGAGGTCAAGAAGAGGTGAGAACCACCACTGTCAAACTCATGATGAAGCTGTATAGAGTCAATTGACAGCTGAGAGTTGTGGCGGCACTGGTGTTCCCATCCAAGAAGGGTGATTGGGCTGCACTTGCATCAACCTGGGGTTGAGGAAGAAGCTCATTCACCCCTTCCCCGCACTCCTCAGAGGAGGGTGAAGTGTTCCGAATCGTTATGGGAATGGGTGTGATCACGAATAGCGGTTCCTTTTTCCAGGTAGACACTTCATAGAAGGTCATCTGCGATAAAGAAAAGGTGCACAGATAATTGGGAGTTTGGTCAAGACACAGATGGGGATTGCACAGGTCAAATGGTACGCACGTTGTATTTCCCCGTTCTGACACAGCTCGGTATCACATAGTCCAAGTGGCGAACGCTCCCCGTTTCCTTGGTCAGGAGGCTTAGTCCACTTGACACCGTGAGGTTCGTCTTGGTTTCTGCGGAGACAAGGAATATGTTGAGGCTCTCAAATGTGGTTTCCAGACCGGAGCCCGGTTGCGTGGCTTTCTCTGGAATCCGCCCGTTTCCTGAAACCTGGCGCGACGGGACGTCAGTTGGCAGGTACCAGACAATTGACAGGAGCACCTGACAGACACACCTCGATGGAGATTGGGATGTTGCCGCCATAATTATGTTCCCTAGTCGACCCGGCCTAATGAGCGCAAGCTTGGTGAGGGCTCGTCATTGCAGGACGCA
>Ga0065721_10052631_pt1 | contig 11514 bp, 9 predicted proteins | sample Mesricmetagenome_FD_59108 | JGI IMG/M metagenome (GOLD analysis project Ga0065721, IMG submission 59108) | Mesophilic microbial community from rice straw/compost enrichment Sample: eDNA_1 v2 (version 2) | ecosystem: Engineered > Solid waste > Grass > Composting > Bioreactor | place: USA: Davis...
TCGACGAAGCCCACCACTTGGAAGAAGTGGCGACCCAGCATCTCGGACAAAAGACCTCCCACGGCTCGCTGGCGATTCCGCTTCAGCGCATATGGAAAGACGCGCGCAACGGATTGCTTCCGCAATTGATCTCGGCCGTTGAGGCCATGGGGACGAGCCAGTCCGCCGTATGGGCGGAAAAGCTGGAGCTGGCCGCGCAGAAGGTGCCCGAGCTGCGAGAAGCATGGGAGCGTTGGATGGAAGGGCTGTTTCAGATGCTGGCGGCCAATTCGCCGGCGGACGAAACCGGAAACCTGACGCTGCGCCTCAAGCCGGCCTCCCTTCCGGAGCAATGGACCGGAATCGAGACCGACAGGAACAACGTGATCCAGCGCTTGTCCGATCTCATTCGGCCGCTGGAGAAGCTCTCGGCCGATATCCGGGAAGAGAGCGACGAGATCGGGCTGCAAGGCTTGCTGACCGACCTTGGAGGCCTGGTGAAGGATTTGTCCAACGTACGATCCGATACGCAATCGTTCGTCACGCTAGGCAAGCCCGAATTCGTCTATTGGATCGAAGGCCACTCGCAATTCAGGAGCCGGTCCTTGCAGATCAACGGGGCTCCCGCCGACGTTAGCGAGCTGCTCCGCGAGGGCGTATTCGACCGGAAGGCGAGCGTCGTCATGACGTCCGCGACGCTGACGGTAGACAAATCGTTTCATTTCGTCACCGAACAGCTCGGTCTGGACGAAGCGGAGAAAAACGGGCGGCTGAAGACGGCCATGCTGCCTTCGCCGTTCCGATACAGAGAGCAGGCCCTCGTGCTCATTCCGCGCGATTTTCCGGCGATCAAGGGAAGGGACGGGGAAGCCGTCTTCGTCAAAGCGTTGATCGAATCGCTTCAAGAAGCCGCCTTGACGGTCGGAGGAAGAATGCTCGTCCTGTTCACTTCTTACCGGATGCTGAGAAACGTGTACGGCCCGCTGAAGGAACGCCTGGAGGAAAACGGAATCCAAGTGCTCGGCCAGGGCATGGACGACGGCAGCCGAAGCCGGCTGACGAGTCAATTCATGAAGCAGCCGGCCTCCGTGCTGCTCGGCACGAGCAGCTTCTGGGAAGGAATCGACCTGCCCGGCGACGCTCTCACTTGCCTGGCGATCGTCCGGCTTCCCTTTCAGCCCCCGAACCATCCGGTCGCGGAAGCCAAATCGGAAAAGCTGCAAGCGGAAAACAAAAATCCGTTCATGAAGCTGTCCCTTCCGCAAGCGGTCATCAAATTCAAGCAGGGGTTCGGACGCCTCGTCCGCACGTCGTCGGACAAAGGCATCGTCATCCTGTACGACACGCGGGTGATCGAGACGAATTACGGCAAGTATTTTCTGTATTCGTTGCCCGGACCGAAGATGGAGCATTTGCCGACGGCGTCGCTGTCTTCGCGCATTCGCGAATGGATGGCTCCCGATGCCGCCGCGCAGCAGAATGGAGGAACGAGATGAAGCCGATCAAAATATCCGAAGCGGTCGTCAGGAGATTGCCGGTGTACCTGCGTTTCCTGAACGAGCTGAGCGCCAGCGGCATCCAGACGGTATCCTCGCAGGACCTGGGCGAGAAGCTCGACTTGAATCCGGCGCAAATCCGCAAGGATTTGGCCTATTTCGGAGAATTCGGGCGCAAGGGAGTCGGGTACAACGTCGACTACCTGATCGAGAAGATCCGCCAGATCTTGAAGCTGGACAGACCGATGAACGTCGCTCTGGTGGGTACGGGCAACTTGGGGCGCGCCTTGTGCAATTACAATACGTACGTCAGGGACAATATGAAGATCGTCGCGGTATTCGACTCGGACAAGCGCAAGACCGGAACCCTGATCAATTCGCTCACGGTTCAGGAAATGTCGGAATTGAACGCCTCGGTGCGCAAGTTGGATATTACCGTCGGGATCATCACGGTTCCCGCGGCGGAAGCCCAGAACGTCGCCGATCGATTCGTGGCGGCCGGCATTCGGGGGATATTGAATTTCGCCCCCGTCGTGTTGAGGCCGGTTCCGGGCGTGCGAATCCACAATGCCGATTTCACGGCGGAGCTGCTTAGCCTTGCCTATTATATGGATTATTCCGGGGACGGGATGAACGGGGGAGAAGAAGAATGACGCAACGATTGTTATTTCGGGGGGGCAAGTTCGTCACGGTAGACGAACGGCTTCCTTTTTACGAAGGCTGGCTGTCCGCGGAAAACGGAACGATCGTCGGAATGGGCGAAGGGGAAGCGCCGAAAGAAGAAGTCGAGAAAGCGACGGAGATCGTGAACGGCGACAAGCTGCTGTTCATGCCGGGACTCGTGAATACGCACGGCCACGCCGCGATGTCCTTGCTCAGAGGATTGGCGGACGATCTCGTCCTGCAGGACTGGCTGCAGAACCATATGTGGCCCGCCGAAGCGAAATTCGCCGGGGACGACGTCTATTGGGGAAGCGCGCTCTCCGCGGCGGAAATGATCAAAAGCGGCACGACGACTTTCGTGGACATGTACGACCATATGGGCAGGGTCGCCGAAGTCGTCGAGTCCTCCGGCTTGCGCGCCAGCTTGACGCGAGGCGTGATCGGCCTCTGTCCGGAAGACGTGCAGAAGGCGAAGCTGGCCGACGCGATCCAGTTCGCCAAAGATTGGCACGGCAAGGCCGACGGACGCATCCGCGTCATGATTTCGCCGCATGCGCCGTATACTTGCCCTCCGGACTACATCCTGAAGTTCGTGGAGGCGGCGCACGAGCTCGATTTGCCGATGCATACGCACATGTCCGAGACGCTTGCCGAAGTGGAGCAGAACGTGAGAGATTACGGCGTTCGCCCGGTCGAGCATTTGGACCGCCTCGGCATGTTCAGCCGTCCGACGCTCGTCGCCCACGCCGTGCATCTGACCGACGAGGAGATCGCTTTGCTCGCGGAGCGCAAAGTCGCCGTCTCCCATAACCCGATCAGCAACCTGAAGCTTGCCAGCGGCGTGGCCCGGGTTCCCGACCTGCTGAAGGCGGGGGTCACGGTTTCCCTCGGAACCGACGGAGCGGCCAGCAACAACAATCTGGATTTGTTCCAGGAAATCTCGACGGCGGCGCTGCTGCATAAAGGCGTATCCGGCGATCCGACGGCCGTCCCGGCCGCCGAGGCCCTTCGCATGGGGACGCTGTACGGCGCCCGTTCCATCGGGCTAGAAGGCGTAACGGGGCAACTCAAGATCGGCATGAAGGCGGACTTGATCGCCGTCGATATCGCCCAGGCGCATTTCGTTCCCCGCACGGACTACGTGTCGCATCTCGTGTACTCGGCCAGAGGCTCGGATGTCGCGCACGTCTGGGTGGAAGGCAAGCAGTTGCTTCGAAACGGCAAGCTGACGACGCTCGACGAAGAAAAAATCATGTTCGAAGCGGAGCGGTGCTTCCGGAGGATCCGGGCATGAGTTTAAGCCGCAGCGCAGGCAAACGGTCGGTTCCGCGAATTTCGCCGGGCAGATGGTTCATTCTGATCGCGGGATTCGTCTTGTTCGCGATCGTCTGCTTCGTGCTGTTCATCCGGTCCGCGGATTCCGATTACCGGCGGGCGGAAGAGCAGGCGATTCGCATCGCGAAGACGGAGGGCGGTCTGAAGGATATCGACGAGACGGTACGCCATACTTGGGACGAGACGGTATGGATCGTGTCCGGCAAAGATGCGGAAGGCGAAGCATGGACGGTGTTCCAGCGTCAGGACGGAATCGTTCGCCTGAAAGCGAGCGAGCATCTGTCCGAAGAGCAGATGCTCGAGAAATTCGCGCAAAGCCACGGCGGGGAGCCGATCCGGGTCATGCCGGGATGGTTCAAGGACGGTCCGGCCTGGGAGATCCGGTATTGGCGCGAGCAAGGCGAAGAGCATCAATCGCTCGACTTTTATTCTTTTACGGACGGAGCGATGTTGAAAACCTACGTGCTGTCCAGTTCGTAAACTCGGAATCATCGAACGGAGAAACGCCGCCGCGGGGCGGCGTTTTCGCTTTTAAAACCGAAGCCGGCGGAAGGATCATGGTTCGTTTTCCAGACATCGTCTAACGATTCGTCTATCCATTCCTGCTATACTCATAGATGTAGCCGGTCAACCGGGAAATCCGAGTCGCCATCGGTTTGACCTTATCTGATCATTGTATCGCCATTATCCGGACGATTCGCGTCGACATCTTATTTTCAGGAGGAGGATCTACGTAGTGAATAAGATCAAATTGCTGCCTTTGACGATTACGGCGGTCATTACGGCCGCGATTTTGTTCGGCGGATGGTCCGCCTACCGCTATTACGGCTTGGAGAAACCGCTCGATAAAGTGGCGAACGCGATTCCCGGCGTCGATGCCGCGAAGATCGCCATGACCAACGAAACCGTAAAGATAGACGTGAAGCTTTCGCCCGACGCCGATCTGGGAGCGGTCTACCGCCGGATCATGGAAGACGGAGCCGGAGAGATCGGAGCCCGTCAGCTGGAGCTGAAGGCAACGGCCGAAGGCGCAAGCGAGCGTTTGGAAGAAGCATGGAGCCAGTCGTTGTTCGACGTGGCCGAAGCGATGGAAAACCGCCAATATTCCGGCGTTCGCGAGGCGATGGACAACCTGACCGTACAATATCCGGGCCTCTCGGTGAAGACCGACATGGACGACAAGAACGTCTATATCTCCATGAAAGACGGAGAGGCGGCTAAGTTCGTCGTTCTCCCGAGGCAGCCGGCGACGTTGGGGGTGTGGCCGAATGCGTAAGCTGAACGAATACGGCAAAGAAATCGCGATCGGATCGATCGTCGTGCTGCTCGCTTTCCTGATCTATATCGGATTGCCGCCGGCCGTTCTGGCCATGGGCTTGATCGGATTCGGCGCAGTCTACCTGATTACCCGTTCGCGCGGGGGACTCGCGATGGGCGCGGCGGGGAAAAAGACGATCACGCGCAAGCCCGAGTATTTGACGTTCGACGATATCGGCGGCCAAGACCAGCCGAAGCGCGAATTGACCGAGGCGCTCGATTTTCTCGTCTACCGGGACAAAATCGAGAAGCTCGGCATCCGGCCGCTGAAAGGCATTCTGCTGACGGGCCCTCCGGGGACCGGGAAGACCCTGCTGGCGAAAGCGGCCGCCCAATATACGCACTCCGCGTTCGTCGCGGCTTCGGGCTCCGAGTTCGTGGAGATGTACGTCGGCGTCGGCGCCGGGCGCATTCGCGACCTGTTCAAGGAAGCCCGGGCGCAGGCGGCGAAGATGAAACGGAACAGCGCGATTATTTTTATCGACGAGATCGACGGCATCGGCGGCAAAAGGGACGGCGGACAGCATCGGGAATACGATCAGACGCTGAACCAGCTGCTGACCGAGATGGACGGCGTGCAAGGCAACGAGTCGGTACGGGTGCTTCTGATCGCGGCGACGAACCGCAAGGAGCTGCTCGACTCGGCGCTGCTTCGTCCGGGCAGGTTCGACCGGCACATTCAAGTGGACCTGCCGGACAGGACGGGCAGGGAGCATATTCTGAAGCTCCACGCCCGGAACAAGCCGCTCGCCGACGACGCTTCCCTGGCGAAGGTGGCCGAGGAAACTTTCGGTTTTTCCGGCGCGCAGCTCGAGAGCGTCATGAACGAAGCGGCGATCTACGCGATGCGCGAAGAATCGGAGAAGGTGTCGATGGCGCATCTGACGCAAGCGATCGACAAGGTGATGATGGGCGAGCGGATGGACCGCGAGACGACTCGGGAAGAGCGGGAGCGGGTCGCCATCCACGAGCTCGGGCATGCCATCGTGGCCGAGAACGTGCGGCCGAACAGCGTGGCCCAGGTGTCGTTGACGCCGCGCGGCCAGGCGCTCGGCTACGTTCGCCATCACCCCCGCAAAGACAGCTACCTGTACACGAAGACGGTGCTTGAAGAGCAGATCATGATCGCGCTCGGAGGCGCCGCGGCGGAGGAGATCTTCTACGGAGGCCGAAGCACCGGCTCGAAGGGCGACTTCGACCAGGCGACGCAGATCGTCCGCACGATCATCGAATCGGGCATGTCCGAGCTGGGCATCGTTCATCCGCAAGCGCTGACCCAGGAGCAATGGTCGGACGAGAACGCGAAAATTTTGAACGAGCTCACCGGAAAGACGAGAGAGCTGCTCGGCAAGCATAAAGCTTCGTTCGAATTGCTTCTGAACCACTTGATCAGCGAGGAGACGTTGTCCGGCAAGCAGCTTCGCGACATTTTGGGCCATGAAGCCGCCTGATTCCGGATAGAGACCGGCGTGGATTACCGCGTCGGTCTTTGTCGTTTTTAAACCTTATTTTTATCTTAAATTTAAGGATCGGCGCGCTCCGCACGGAGAAATCGGACGCAAAGTGTGATAGCATTGAACCTAGCAAGCGCTTGAATCGTCTATTCGAATAGAGGTGGCAAGTTTGGAGTCCCAACGTAATTTCGATTACCTTAAATATATGGTGGAGAGCGACGATGCCAAGGGGTTGCTCAACGAGCTGATGACGGCTTACGGCAAGGAAGTGTGGAACTACGCCTACAGCATTACTCGCAGGTGGGACTTGGCCGACGACATCACGCAAGAAGTATTTATCAAGGTTTACCGCAATATGCACGCTTTTCGAAGGGACGCCTCCGTCAAAACCTGGCTGCTCACCATTACGCGCAACACGGCCATCGACTTCAAACGCTCCGCCTTTTTTCGCAAGGTGACGTTGTCGGATTTCGTGGAGGATAACGGACAGCAGAGGCATTCCGTCGAACAGGACGTGATGGCTCAGGAAACCGTCAACGACATGTGGAGAATGGTGCTGGAGTTGCCCAAGAAGTACAGGGAGGTTATGATTTTATTCGCGCATCATCAATTGTCGTTAAAGGAAATCGCGCAGGTGCTGGACGTGACGGAAGGAACCGTAAAGTCGAGAATGTTTCACGCCCGGCAAAAATTGGCGAAGATGAGGGAGGCGAGCCGCGATGGACGATAAGGAATTGTTCGAACAGCTAAGAAGCGGACCGCTTCCGCGGGACGGGTTCGACGAATCGCTGCGCCGGAAAATCGTCGCGAGTCTGGACCATCCGAGACGCTCCGCGAAGCGGCCTCCGTTCCTTCGTATTACCGCGATCGGCGCTTCGTTCGCCGTTATCGCCGCCGTCGTCGTCGCGCTGTGGGGCTGGAACGATTTCGACCGGAACAAAGCGGAGGAGCTTTCCTTGCCGACGAGCCAAGCATCGGACAGCGGGGGCGCGACGGAGGACGCGTTCGGCGATCCGAAGCCGCATTCGGCCGTCGTGATCGGCCTGCGCAAGGACGATGCCCAGGGCTTGCGAAGCAGCTACCGGACGGTCGTCGTCGCGGCGGAGAACGAGCGGCTGAAGCTGATCGGCAGCGGTGACGGGATATGGATGCCGTACGGCCAAAACTTCTGGAAGATCGAGACGGTGGAGGATTCCCTCGGCAAAGGCGGACAAATGCTGGTCGCGAACAAGGTCGGCAAATCCGAAAAGGAGCTCGTCGAAGATCGGCCGCCTGCTCCGGAGCGCAAAACCGAGAAACTGCTATATGCGGGAGACCGTTACGTCTCCATCCTCGAGACGACGAACGTGGACATAAAAGGGGAAACGGTCGAGGAGAGCCGCGTCGTCGTCAATGCGCTGCCGACGCTGATGCCGAGCAACCGGGTGAGCAACCCGGACGCCTTGGAGGCCGAGAACGTCGCCTTGAACGAAGCCCTGATGTCGGAGGCCGAGAACGCCAAGATCGACAGATGGACCGTAACGAGGGAAAACTTCGCTTGGGTGGCGAAAAAAGCGAACGACGATCACGGCTTGTTCGACACGGACGACATCCGGTCCTGGCCGACGGTCGACGTCCGGCTGGAAGGCACCCCCGTCGCTAAAGACGAACCTCTCGCGATCGACATGTCGGAGGTGCGAAAGCTGGAGCCCGAAGCGGTCGACGCCTTTACTTCGCAGGACGAGGACGTTGCGCTGATCTTGTCGGAGGACCGGATGACCTTGGTTCCGTACCGGCTTCCCGAATCGGAAAGGGTACCGCTCACGGTCGAGCTCGAGGCCGGGGAAACGGTCGTCATGGTGCATTGGGCGATTCAGGAACAATACGTCAAGAACTGGAGAAATTGGTTTGGCGAATGGTTCGCGGCTTCGCCACGATAGCCTGCATTTATGATAAGATGAGAGTATCCGGACGCAAAACGTTCGCAATGTGAGAAATCTCCATGCGACCCGGATGCTCTTGTTTTATGATATAGACGGATATAAATCGCAACAGCCGCTTGGAGGGAACCGAATGTTTAGAATCGTCGGCGTCGTCGGCGCGGGCACGATGGGGCAGAGCATTGCCGAAATGCTCGCCATGAAGGGATTGGACGTGCACGTCGTCGAGCAGACGAGCGAAAAGCTGCAGCAGGCGCGGGAATCGCTCGAAGCAAGCCTGGATCGCCAGATGGAAAGATGGGCCATCACGGCCGCCGAGAAGAAATTAACGCTTAACCGGATACATATGGAGACTTCGCTGCAATATTTGACGGAATGCGATCTCGTCATCGAGACGATCAGCGAAGACCTCGAGAGCAAAAAGGAAGTGTTCAGGCAGCTCGACGGGATCGTCGGGCCGGAAACGGTGCTCGCCAGCAACACGTCGACGCTCAGCTTGACGGAGCTTGCGGGGACGAGCGGCCGCCCGGAACGCGTCATCGGCATGCACTTCGTTTATCCCGCGATGCGGATCGACGTCGTGGAGATCATCCGCGGCCTGCAGACGTCCGACCGCACGTTCGACCGGACGAAGTCGTTTATCGAAGACGTCCTGTCCAAGAAAGGCGTCATGGTCTACGAATCTCCCGGCTTCGTCACGACGCGGCTCATCTGCCTGCTCATCAACGAAGCGCTCCATTTGATGGAGGAGGGGGTCGCGTCTCCGGAGGATATCGACGCGGCGATGAGCATCGGATACCAGTTCGAGCACGGACCGCTCGAGCTTGCCGACCGGTTCGGCCTCGATTCGGTGCTGGCCGCTCTGGAGAGAATGTTCCGGGATTACGGAGAGCTCAAATACCGGCCGTCTTTCCTGCTCAAGAAGAAGGTCCGGGCGGGCCAGCTCGGCGTGAAGACCGGAACCGGATTTTTCAAGTACGGCAAGGACGGTGAACGGCTGGCATGAACATACTCGTTATCAACGCGGGCAGCTCGTCCCTGAAATACCAACTCTACGATATGCGGAGCGAAAACGTGCTGGCGAAAGGCAGGGTCGAACGGATCGGCATGGACTCCTCGATCTTGACGCACGAGGTCGACCATCAGCCGGAAGTTCGCGAAGTCAGCGAAATCCTGGACCATACGACCGCGGTCAAGAAGGTGCTGGACATGCTGACGCACCGTAAATTCGGCGTGCTGAGGAACATCCGGGATATTCAGGCGGTCGGCCACCGGATCGTTCACGGAGGGGAATCCTTCAGCAAATCCGTGCTCGTCGACCAGGAGGTCAAGCTGGAAATCCGGAAGCTGTTCGATCTGGCGCCGCTTCACAACCCGGCGCATATGATGGGGATCACGGCCGTGGAAGCGAATCTGCCGGACGTCGACCAGGCGGTCGTCTTCGACACGGCCTTCCATCAGACGATGCCGCCGATCTCGTATTTGTACGCGATCCCGACCGTGCTATACCGGAAGCATAAAATTCGCCGCTACGGCTTTCACGGAACTTCTCACGATTACGTCAGCCAGCGGGCGGCGGAATTTCTGGGGAAACCGCTCGAGGAGCTGAAGCTGGTCACCTGCCATATCGGGAACGGATCCAGCTGCGCCGCGATCCTTCACGGCGAGTCGTACGACACGAGCATGGGGATGACGCCTCTGGAAGGGCTGATGATGGGCACGAGAAGCGGCGACCTCGATCCAGCCGTCGTTCCGTTTACGATCAACAAGGAAGACTTGACTTTAAACGAAGTCAACTCCATGCTGAACAAGCACAGCGGCCTGATCGCGATCTCGGGCATCAGCAGCGACATGCGGGAGATCGTGGAGGCGATGAACGAAGGCCACGACAAGGCCAGACTCGCCTTCGACATGTACGCTTACCGGATTCGCAAGTACATCGGGGCATATATCGCCGCGATGGACGGCGCGGACGCGATCGTCTTTACGGCCGGCGTCGGGGAGAATTCGGACGTGCTCAGGAAAGCCGTCTGCGAGAAGCTGACGTTTTTCGGCGTGCATCTGGACGAAGCGCGGAATGCGGTCCGGTCGTCCGAACCTCGCCGAATCACGACCGACGATTCGAAGATCGACGTGCTGGTCGTGCCGACGAACGAAGAGCTGCTTATCGCCAGGGACACGTACCGGCTGATCCAGAACAAGGCGCAGAAGGAGCGGAACGGATCGGAAGAAAGGGGATAATCGAGTATGGCAAAAGCGGATTTGGCGTCTATCGGCGAATACGTCGGCCAGTCCGTCACTTTCGGCGGATGGCTGACGCGCAAACGGTCGAGCGGCAAAATTCAGTTTCTGCAAATCCGCGACGGCACGGGTTTCATTCAGGGCGTGCTGGTCAAAGCGGAAGTCGACGAAGCGGTATGGGAGCTGGCCGGTCGATTGACCCAGGAAAGCTCGTTTTACGTCACGGGAGTCGTTCGCGAGGAACCGCGCAGCCCGTCCAGCTACGAGTTGGCGGTAACGGGAATAGACGTTATCCAGATCGCCAAGGATTACCCGATCACGCCGAAGGAGCACGGCGTGGACTTTCTGATGGACCATCGCCATCTGTGGCTGAGGGCGCCGCGCCAGCGCGCCATTTTGCGCATTCGCGCCGCGATCATCTCGGCGATCCAACGCTTTTTCGACGACCGGGGCTTCACGTTGGTCGATCCCCCGATCTTGACGCCTTCGTCCTGCGAGGGAACGACGAATCTGTTCCATACGAAATATTTCGAAGAGGACGCCTACCTCACGCAGAGCGGCCAACTTTACATGGAAGCCGCGGCGATGGCGCTGGGCAAGGTCTATTCGTTCGGGCCGACGTTTCGGGCGGAGAAGTCGAAGACTCGCCGCCATCTGATCGAATTCTGGATGATCGAGCCGGAGATGGCGTTCGTCGACCACGAGGAAAATTTGAACGTGCAGGAGCAATTCATCGGTTCTATCGTCGGGGAAGTGCTCGCGAAATGCCGGCCGGAGCTGGCCGTGCTGGAGCGGGACGTCGCGGCGCTCGAGCGCGTCAAGCCGCCGTTTCCGCGCATCACTTACGATGATGCGCTGGAGCTGCTGAAGGAAGTCGGAATGGACCTTCCTTGGGGTGAAGACTTCGGCGCGCCGCACGAAACCGCGATCGCCGGAAAATTCGATCGCCCGGTGTTTATTACGCATTATCCGGCCAGCTTCAAAGCGTTTTACATGAAGCCCGATCCGAACCGTCCGGAAGTCGTGCTCTGCGCCGACATGATCGCTCCGGAAGGCTACGGCGAGATTATCGGCGGCTCGCAGCGCATCGACGATCCCGAGCTGCTCGCG
>Ga0065721_10052632_pt1 | contig 11514 bp, 13 predicted proteins | sample Mesricmetagenome_FD_59108 | JGI IMG/M metagenome (GOLD analysis project Ga0065721, IMG submission 59108) | Mesophilic microbial community from rice straw/compost enrichment Sample: eDNA_1 v2 (version 2) | ecosystem: Engineered > Solid waste > Grass > Composting > Bioreactor | place: USA: Davis...
GCGGAAGTAATGGAAAACGCGGAAGCCGCGGGCGATGCGTTTGGCCATCTGGAGCAGGCCGTTGACGGCTTCGATGGCGGCGTTGGTGAGGCGGGTTTCCATGAAGGCGATGATACCCTGAAGGTGGGTTTTGATGGTGGCAGCCAGCTTGCGGAAGGGTTCGAGTCTGGAACGAGCGGCCCAGCCGCGCCACCAGTGCAGGGAGTCGATGTCGGAGTCGGCGAGCACATCCTGGAGGGCTTCGCGCAGAGCGATGGCGCGGCCGATTTTGGGATAGTCCCGGCAGAGGTGCTGGCGGCGGGAGAGTTGTTCCGCGGAGCGGGTCCACGGGTTGCCGCGCAGGCTCCAGAGAGAGCCGGAGAGGTCAGCTGAGTTGCGACCCAAGCTCTTGCGCACCTCATCGCATGCCTTGCCGGCCAAGGCCATGAGATGGAAGCGGTCGAAGACGATGCGCGCAGCCGGAAAGTTCGCCTTGGCCCCGGCGATATAGGCCGCGCTCATGTCCATGACGACCTCGCTGATCTGGTCGGGACTGGCTCCGTGAGCGGGCATGGTCGCGGCGAACTCGGCCAACGCCCCGGCCTGACGGCCCTCGACCATGAGCAGCAACTCGCTGGTATCCCCATCGAGCACGACGGTGACGTAACGATGGCCGCGACGCGCGCTCGTCTCGTCCACCAGAATGCGGCGCACCGCGCTCCAGTCCCGCGCGGCATGGGCACCCATCACGTAATGGTCGATCACCCGCCAGAGCCGCTTATCGCTCTCCCCGAGATGCCGGGCCGCCGCCGAAACACTCATCTGCTGGGCCAGCAGCATGATCATGGCCTCCATCATCAGCGTGAATCCACTGCCGCCTCGCGCCCACGGCACGCTGACTTGAAGAACCCCATGCTCGGCGCAACTCACCCGCGGCACCCGCGCCGCCAGTTCCGTGCGGTGCTGCCAGAAATCCAGATGCCTCCACTTCTTCTCCACGGTGTCATGCACCGGGCAGGAGGCCCCGCAACTCGGGCACCCAAACCGGCTCCCGGGCTCGAAATCCAGCTTCAAGCGCAGCTCCCTCCCCGCCGCGTTCATTTGGCTTTCCACCACTTTCCAGCCGCCCGTCAGCCCCAACGCCTGCCCAAAGAGAAGGTTCGCTTCCATCCCTCATCCTGTTCCCCCCGAACCCCCGCCTTCAAGTCTCCAACCCACTCACTTCGTCGAGGAGCCATCATTCGCGATTCGGTCCACTGGCCGAGTCCGGCTGTCTCGTATCTCCGATCACAATCGTTGCTCGGATGGAAACCGTTAAGATTTCGCTGGCCCAGTTGCTCCTCTGTTCGTCCCAAGAGCTCGTGCTGATCCATAAACACGGCCAGCAGGACGAACCAGAAGACAACGAATATGCGTTCCGTCAGCAGTGGTATCGGGCAATGCCTGGTCTTACGGATCGAGAGGTCCGCTTCACCTTTTCCATCGATTTCCGGGGACGTCGCTTTGAGCTCGGAGTCTGCCGCTTCTACCATCACAACGGAGAGCTTTACCGTCTGACATTGGTTGATCAGGACGGTGCTCGAGTCCGGCGTAATGGGCCGAAACAACGCGAGGTCAACTTGCTGGCAGTCGTGGGTTACCTTTGCGGGAAATACTATCGAACGGCTCCAAAGGCTCTCAATTATCTGATGTATGTCCGGGGCAACAGCGACGAGGTTCCGATCCAGCGCATTGAGTCGTTCTCGATTGAAATGCCAACGGACTCCGAGGTTGAAGCATTCCTTCGGGAGCGCTTGGTCTCCCTTTGTGATGCCCTCGACAATCCGAAGAGTGCGGAGCGTTGCGACATTGATCAACAGCATACGGTTGGTCCCGACGCACGTGGATGCCTGTCCGCTCCAATGCCGTTTCGATTGCAAACGGCACCACCGATTCGCCATGGAGCGGGTGTTCCCCGGAAGTGCATCGATTGGTGTCCGGTGCGCCATCAATGCAGGCAGAGAGCTGACTACCTCACAGCGAGCGCATCGGTCCTCACGGGAGTCGAATTGCGCTAGGCCACCCCTTCCGGGTTCGCAAACGAGACCTATACTCCCTCGATGAGAATTCCAGTTTCGACACTCGCTTCCGGGGATACCTTGGCGTTGCTCGTCAAAAAGCTACCCGCCAAGAAGATCCAAAACCTTCGTCGCTCCCTCGAATCCCACGCACTTAACGGGGAAGGCACGGCTGGACAAAAGTCCGTTACGCTCAAGCGTATCGTGCTTCAGAACGACGGTCAGTCCCCCCAACTCCGTGCTGTCGTAACCGCTCGAGATTGCGAATCACTGCTCGAGTTATTTGCGTCGACGATGAGTTCCGATGACGCGTGCAACCTCGACGCTTTGCTGTTTCGGACATTGATTCAGACCGGCTCAGGAGATTCTTCAGGGGAGGATATCCAATTTGCACTCCCGGCTACGCTCCCTACGCAATCGGCGAAAGATATCACCGGTTCGCTCGATGGAGCTTCGCCAGATTTCGTGAAGACCCTCAAATTGGATCTCGTAAATCTCCTTGTGGGAGCACCACAGAAGAGGCCTTCGAACCCGGCTCTTCGCGGCGATCTTATCGCCGATTCAGAGGGCTACGGGCTCGTTTTGGATGGGTCTTCCGCGCATACGCTTGTGCGGGAGTGCCTTCATGCTCTGCCCAAGAGTCAGCTGGCAAAGGTCGATACCGCCCTTACCGGACTGATGATGGCGCATGTCTAAACGTCGGACGAATCGAAGTCTCAAGGCGTCTGATCGCGCCCTACTCCAGCACGTCCACGCGTGGGGTATGGGCGCGGCTCGGCCTCTCGCGTCGATCCTTGGACTAGCCTATAGCACATGCACGTATCGTCTACGGCGGCTCCGTAAACTGGGGTATATCGAACCGGTTGGATATGCACGCGTGCCCACCACGGACTCAGCGATGCTGCTCTACTATCGGCCTGTTCTTACAAAGAAAATGATATCGGAGGAGTTTCTACCGAGGCGCCGTCACCTCGATTTTTCCACACCCTCACGCTACCAGACTAGCCCCGGTAGGTTTCTTCCGGCACACGCTTTGTCATCATTCCTGCATGCAGAGTGGGTGACTTTTGTCCTGCGACATTTCGGGAAAAGTCCGCGGATTATTCCCGAATTTATTCTCCGCTTTGGATTGGGTTGGTATGGCGGCGGCACCCCTCCACGGCACCCCTCCCCTGTCATCGCAATGGTTCCAGACTTCCTGCTCGAAGTTGACCAGGTTGGAGTTCACTTCGAGGTGGAATTAACCGTGAAGAAGGCCCGCGTTTATGAACAACAGCTTCTCCGGCTCCGTCCTGCCAACCGCTTTGTGATCTATCTCGTGGCGGATGATGCGATTGCCGGCAAGCTTCGGATGCGACTTCCGCAAGGGCGTCCGAATATCAATGTTGTCACCACCGGCGATGACGCAGCGCTTTGCGATTGCCTAGCCCGCGCTGGCGTTAGCGGGCTTTTGTAGTTCGTTTGACGTAACGCTCGACGATTCGCGCCGACCTTGTAACGAGCCTTCTACGGGCGTCGTCGATCGTTAAAGGAAGAGAAGTAATTCCCGTCTGAACCTGACACGGAATTCGCAGCATCAGGCATTTTCGCTGATCGTTGTGGAGACGAGCGATGCGGTCTTGAACCGTCGCAATGAGATAGGTCGCGTCCACGTGATCCACTTCCTCAACCCCTCCGATCACTTCCGCATACGTCATCCCTTCATAGTCCCCGCCCGCCGGTTCATCGAGGGAAATCGTCCGTGACAGAGCCGCACCTACCGTCTCTCGAGGAACGTCGAGCATCTTCGCAAGCTCATCGTTTGACGGTCGCGGAGCCTGTGCCTGGTCGCATTCCAGATAGATTTCCGAGATGCGTTTGCGGACGAAGAACGTGCGTTTCGGAACCTTCAGCGGCTCCTCCTTTTCCATTGCGCGCAAGGCGGCCTGCCTGAAAGACCAGGTCAACGCGGTGAGCACCCCAGCGCCCCGGTCCGGGTCATAACGCTCGATAGCAGCAGGGATGATCAAGATCATTTCGGAGACCAGATCCGCCACGGATAGAGGTGTCCTGCCGTGATATTCGAGAGCAATTTTGTGCATCATCGCTCGGTGCCGTGACACAAGAACGCCCACGATTTCACCCAACTGTTTCGCGTATTGTTCCCACTTTTCCCGGCCACGGTCGTTGCATTTGTCCACCGCTTCGCGCACCCGATTCCAGTGCGTGGAGTTAAAAAGACGCAACGCGTCAGCGGTCATTGCGTCCCGAATCTCCCCCAGTTCCGGGGATAAAGTTGCGACGCTGGCGATGAGTTCCTTGGGGGTAATCCGGCGCTGCCGGGAGCTTTCTTTGAAGGTCATTAGCTCCTGAATCGCCGCTGCACGACCGGCACTTGTCGCTAAAAGAGCCTCCCGTTCCGATCGGATTATGGACTGTCCCAAAGCGACAACTTCCACATCGGAGAGCTCCGAATAATCGTTCATTCAAGAGGGTAGGAACCCTCTCGACCATCAGCAAGAGGCCCGGCGAAAAATCCGAAAATGGATTTTTCAAAGTTTAGCATCTTGGGGGGGTAAGATGCTAAAGTGAACAAAAATCCGTAACAGAGTAAAACATGGGGTTTTTGGCGTTTTTCAAATCGGGGACTAATGTATCTCGGTAGGTGATTGTAGGTTTTCGCGGTTGGGAACGGGAGTCGGGTCGGTTTGGTATGCTGGATGCCAGGGCCAAAGCGGCGCTCCCGCGCGTGTCTGCTGCTTACCCTTCCGGCTTGGCTCCGCATCAAGTGGAAGCTGCCGCTTTCCTGGTTAGTCGGTTTGGTTGCTTGCTTGGCGACGAAATGGGTCTCGGTAAAACTCGATCGGCGCTGGCTGCGGCCTTACTTGCCGGCGGGCGTGCGCTGGTGATTGCCCCTGCCGGTGTCCGGTCCGTTTGGCGTGCGGAGATCCGCTCGTTTGCACCGACGGTAAGCGTCTCGATGCCGACCACGCCGTCGGAGGTTCGTGCGGACACTGCCCGCATTGTCATTGTCGCCTATTCGCAGCTCGCGAAGCTCTCCGGGGCCCTTTGCGCGGCGCGGTTCGAGACAGCCATTCTCGACGAGGCACAGTTCGTGAAGAACGCACGCGAGAGCCGACGCGGCAACGCACCGGACACTCATCGCACGGCACATGCCTTTGCCGCCTGTCGGACGGTTCGCCGCGTCTACGCGTTGAGCGGCACGCCCCTACCATCCCGACCTCGCGAACTCTTCAACCTGCTGCGAATCACGCGGCATCCGTTGGGCCGCCGCTTCAAGAGCTTCGCGTATCGCTTTTGCGGCGCCGAGCGCACGGAGTATGGGTTCAAAGCCGATGGTTGCACTTCCCCGGACACGTTGGCTGCGAACCTGACCGGCTGGTTGTTGCAACGTCGAAAAAGCGATGTCCTGCCTGAGCTGCCACCGAAGCGTGCGGTTGCCCGGAAAGTCCGTCTGAGCCCGGCGGAGATGACGGCATACCGTCACCACTGGTTTGCTTACATCACCGAGCGCATGAAGTCGGGCAACTCCGCGTGGCTTCGTGGCCACCAGATGGTCAAGATCACCATTCTCCGGCAGCGGCTGTCCGAGCTGAAGGCGGCAGCGGCGCTCACCCTCGCCCAGAGCGTGGAGGGCAAGGTCGTCCTGTTCACGTCATTCCGCACCACCATGGCGGCAATGGTCGCCCAAATGCCGAAGGGTTCGTTCGTCGAGTATCACGGTGGACTTACTGAGAACGCGCGCGCAAAGGCGGTTCAGAAGTTCCAGAACGACCCGAATGTGCGTTTCTTCGTGGGATTGCTCGAAGCAGCAAAGACCGGCATCAACCTGACGGCCGCTCGCACTGCGATCATGGTCGACCTTGGCTGGGTTCCCGCGGATATGAAGCAGGCGGAGGATCGTATTCACCGCATCGGTCAGACCGAGCCGTGCAAAGTTTTCTACCTGGTTGCGCCAGACACGATCGACGATATGGCGCTGGCCATCCTTGCCGAAAAACGCCGCGTCACACGCGCGGTTCTTGAGGGCGGCACTTGGCTGGCGAACGATGTCTCCGAGACGGACATCACCCGCGAACTTATCGCTCGCTTGGGGCGAGTCCCTGTGGGTTCAACGAATGCGCAGCATCAACCCGGACTGCTTTAGCGGGGGCCGGTGCCGTTGCAGGACTGACGTTGGCAGCGACCCGTGCAGCACTGATCGCGGCCCGGATGACCGTGACGATGCGAACGATGTTCCGTAACCACAACGGCCGGTCCTGTCGCAACCGGACATAACCCCGCTCGGCGACATCCACGATGCCCGGCAGGTCCTGAAAGATGTTCCATTGATACCTCATACGGTTACTACTGCGGCGCTCACGTTTTTTTCTCACAGGTGCGCTCTTTGATGCGTATCTATCCACGTGGCTCTTCGCTTGGCAGCATCCTACAGGTTGTGGCTCCGGACTTCGGGAGTAACCGTTGCTGCACCGGTGAAGGGTATCCCAAGAAACCGGACTTGTCACCTTGGCTTTATCCCTGAAGCCTCCAGTTCGGATTTTTCCGCCGCACTCATTCGGGTAACACGCACTGACGGTCCCGCAACCCGTCGCTTTGCCTTGATACACCCTGCCCGGAAGGATCCACCCCCGACACTTGCCCGCTACGATGCGTATGCCACAGAACATGGCTGGCACCGCCGGCAGTGGTTTCCCGTCTTCACGGAAGATCACGACGTTCCGCTTCGCCTGACTGCCGGCATCGCCCTTTACGAGTGGACTCCGGACGGAGGCTTTCCGGCCGTCGAACAGCTCACGTTCGACACTCCGCTACTCAGCATTCCGCGCGGTATCGACCGGCGTGAGGCACTGACACGCTTGCTGCTCCGGACCTGCACAGCACCCGGCCAGGGGGTCGCTGAATTCTTTTCCACCGATCACCGATTCGTCGACCAATGCCTCTCTGCCGGCCGCTACCCCATCTTGGTCACCGCTGATGAGGACGCGTTCGTGCGCATCCATCAGTCGCTAAACACGACGCCGCTTTTGCTCTGACTGAGACTGACGCGACGGGTGCCCATAACCTGGACCCCTTGGCGTTTTGCACGGGATACCTATCCTTACTCATGCCGAACGCCTCAACGGACTGTCGCACCAACCCACTCCTCGTTGTCGCACTCTCCCTTACCGCCCTCGTCTGCTTGGTCGCCTTGGGTGCCATCACCTCGACCGAGCGTCGTGCGGCTCGTGAGGAGCTTTCCACCACCGCTACAAAGCAGGCACAGCATCCATGAATCCCACCGCACCACCCGTCCCTTTTGACATTGGCCAGTTGGCTGACCTCGCTCTTCGGTTGGGCACTCCCGGCGCTGTCGAGCTCGTCCGCACAATCGAGGCGGCGGGCGCTCAACTAGCACGTGGCATTGCCGCGGATCTTGGCGTTTCGAGTGGGGCATGTCGCCTCGCTGATGGGGCTTTCGTTGCCCTCCTCCACGAGAGCTTCGAGGGTCAGGCAATGCCTGCAAAGCTCGCCGAACTGGCGCCGAGCGCACCATGGCGCATCGCGCCGGCACGAAGAGAAACGCCGCCACCTTTGCCGAATACGGGTCGGACCTTTTACCGCTCGGTATACGAGATCGAGGTTCTCTCAGACGGCATCCCCGGTGAAGCCCTTGTTGATGGACTCCAACGTCACCTTGACGGTGACGGAATGTCCGCGGAGGCCCGCTTCGTTGGTTCTGAACGGCTCACCGGTGGCGAGTTGGCTGTCCACCTCCGAGAGATATCCGCATCACCCTCGGCATTCGGTCTCGACAGCTATGGCAATGAGTTGCCGGCAGTATTACCCGTGCCGTGATGGTTTGGCTCTCGAGGAAGCTACGCGCCTGCGGCGCCCATGGTCGTCGCGCGAACTGACTCACGGCCACGGTCCATCAGAGCATGACGATCGCTCCGCGCCATCGTGGCTCCCCACCCAAGGCGGGGAGCTCGCGCTGTCACGTCGCTAGACTGGCCGCCCCTGCGCTGGCCCACCGCGCGAGCACGCTTCGGCCGAGGCCTTCGCGTTCGACCTCGAGGAAGCAAGCCGCGCTTGCGCGCGGTGTCGGCGGCACCTCGGGCATTTGTGTCGCACGGTGCGCGACACGGCACCGAGGCGCACGTGCTTCGCGGCAGGGCCGCTTCGCACTCGCCACGATGGGCGCCGCTTCCGCCTTGTCGGTTCGGTGGAAGGTCAGGACAATCGTGCCGGCGTCGGGCGGGTTAGAGAAAGCAAGCCTTCGCGCCCTCGCATCCTCTCGGATGCGTTGCGCTACGGTTGGCAACAGGCTGCCGTCGCTTGACGGGAAGGCACGGCCTTCCCGCCGCGCTCTGACACGCCTGCCGGCTCTGCCCTTTGCGGGCGTCGCCTTTGCCATCATGGATAAGCTACCTCCAAGGAGCCTCACGGCTCCTTTTCGCGGCTCTGAACGAGGGCCCTTGATGGGCGGGCTCTCGCCCGCCCATCCACCACCCAGTCACTCTCGCTAACCTAGACTGACTCTGGCGCGGACCAATAGAGTGCCTTTCTCGCCGATGGCTCGTGTCTCTGCGATGTCTCTCCTGCGCCCATGTGGCGTGTGCTCTCCTATACCCAGTATGCCCTGCCTACCCACCCTGACGGTGATTATCAGGGCATTCCCTGGGGGCCACCGGTGACATCCATTTTCGTTGCGTTTGACGGGTGCTTATGGCATCCGTCAAATACTCCACCGCGCAACTCTCACGCCTCTGTGACTGCAACAGCTGACCATCCCTCAGTTCTGATCGTTGATGACGAGGCCACGGTCCTGAAATACATCCGGCTACATTTCGAGCGCGATAATTACCGGGTCTACACAGCAACATCTGCCGCCGAGGCAGCCACGATTCTCGAGGAGATGCATGGGGAGGTGGATGCGATTCTGACAGACCAAAAGATGCCGGAGGAGACGGGGCTGGAGCTGTTGGAGCGGATCAGGCACCGGTTCCCCAAGCCTGCGAGGATTCTCACCTCAGCATTCGCCGAGCACGACGTTGTGCAGCAGGCGTTGAATGCCGGCATTGCGGAGCGTTTTGTGCCGAAACCGTGGAACTATGCGGAGGTCTCTGCGCTGATACAGGAGACGATTTCGGAACACGCCTCGCGAGGGACCCAGCCCGCTCTACCCGGAGAGGTCGAGTCAGTTGCCGAGTTGGCGAGATACGTTTCGGAGGGACTGTGTCCGGTTGGAGCGTTGTTCGACATGCTCGTTGATCCCGCCACTGGGGAGGTCTCCGAGGACTTCGTTCGCGAGCTCGCGGACCACGTCAAAGACCTGATGATCACGATGCGCGAAATAGGCGGTGCTGCATTGCCGCCCGCTTCCCATTCCCAGAGGATCCCAGTCGACTTCGTTGCCGCCTTGGTGAGGGCGAAGCAGCGAGCGAAGCTATTCCTATCCCAGTATCAGCTGAATCTCGAAACCGAGGTCGCGCCTGGAATGCATCTCGGCCAAGCGGACCCGCGCCAGATCGACACTTTCTTCCGCCTGTTGCTGGCCTCTGCGATGCTTTTCTCGCCGGCAGGGTCGACGATCCAGGTTCGTCTTGCCCCCGAGGTTGTCGACGGCGAATCGCTTGCCATCAACGTCGATCTGAACCACGAGCTGGCCCTGATGACGGTGAAGAATTCCGTGTTCTTCGACACCAAGGAAATGCAGCTGCCTCGCCTCGGCTTGTTCCTTCGCGCTTGCATGCGCATCGTCCGCGATCACGGCGGAACGGTATTCACCGAGCAGCAGGGCAAACCTCCCGGCTGGCTGCGGTTCTCGTTCCCGGTAGGCGCCTGAATATTCTATTGCGCCGATATCCCACTTGATGTTGGGTATCTCTACCACAACGCGGATCGTCTATGGGAATACCTTCGGCATTTAAGGTGAACAACGAGTCGGGCGGTGCGGATGTGGATTATTGTGCTAGTGGTCACTTTCCTCTTTGGAGCGGTAATCGCCCTCTATACCGTTACAGAAATCCTCCCAAACAATGTTCAGGCTGCGGTCGAAACGGGGCTGTTCAACAGCGGGCATATTTGCAATGAGCCTTGCTGCAAACAATTGAGGGAGGATCGCGAAAGGCAGGAAAGAGTGCTGCGCGAGCTGCGGTAGCTCAACGCCTTTTTGTTACCCTCTTCCCCCCAGCGGATCCTCCGTCGGAACAATTTTCGGCTCAGGCGCCCTTGGCTGCCCGTTTCTCGATGATGACGGTCAATCGCTTGCGCGGAGACCCCACATGTCGTTCGGTATCTCTGAGACCACATCAAGATATATGAATACGTTTATTAAATTCTCTCTGTTATGCGCCGCCGTTTTGGTCGTAGCCATTTACGTCCTCGAGTTTCTTCCCTTACAGTTGAAGGAGGCTCAGACTAAAGCGCTGAAAGAGGCTAAATTTGAATGCCCTGAGGCTTGCTGTGCCGGCAAGTTTCCGCGACCGACACTTCAGCACTCTAGTCTCTAAAACCCTCCCTGCCGCCGGGTCGCAATTCACCTTTATCCGAGGCAGCAGGAGGAGGGACAGGGGCCGATGCTTTCCGCATCGGCTCGTTTATGGGCTCCCCACTTGAGGCGGTATCTCCCTGCATGGATATTACCGCGACAGCCCCACAGACAGCTCCGCTTCACTCCATCACTCTTTCCAAGATCCGCGGCCTCCTGCCAGAAGCGGCCCGTGTTACTCGAGTCACGAGTCAGATCGGACGCTCCATTGAGCAAACCCGTTACTTCGCGAGCGGTAAACTTATCGCCACCGCTAACCTCTACGGTCGTGGCAGTTCGCAGATCCTCTACTTCCGCACCGTTTCCGGGCGTGAAGTCGCTGTAACCGATGGCAATGACCTCGAAAGCATCCTCTCCGAGGAGTTCGAGGCCTTGGCGCGGAGTCCCGTGTTCGCCCAATGGCGTCAGCAAATCCAGAATCCTCCCAGCCAAGAGCAGATCGATGCGTGGCACGGTCGGTTGAAAGAGCTCCAGGAGTTTGTCGAACGCTCTTTCAGGGTTCCCACACATCTCACGTCTCCTAGCGAAAACCTCTGGCTGCGTGTCGGGCCTCAAGATGAAGCGTCGATCCTCGAAATCCTCGTCGAGGAAGTCGGCCAGCCGAACGCGCTCCTCCGCACTGGCAACGTGAGCAGCCGCATCGTCCTCGACGACTACGACGCTGACTTTCTGGCACTCATCAACCGCGCCAAGGACTACCTCCAGTCAGCTTGCCAGCCGCAGGACTGGAGGAAATGGGAAGTCCAAGCAATCTCCACTCACTTCGAAACGGTCGATGAGAGTCTGTCGACTGAAGTCAGGATCGCGGTCTCCGCGCCAGATAAACCCAAAGTCTCCGCCATCCGCGAATGGGCGATCGAAAACCGCCACCTGATCGTTCCGCACCTCAAACAAGCGCCGTCCCTCAAGTTTGACGGCGACGGCATCGACTCTCCCCTTCCATCC
>Ga0065721_10052620_pt1 | contig 11513 bp, 18 predicted proteins | sample Mesricmetagenome_FD_59108 | JGI IMG/M metagenome (GOLD analysis project Ga0065721, IMG submission 59108) | Mesophilic microbial community from rice straw/compost enrichment Sample: eDNA_1 v2 (version 2) | ecosystem: Engineered > Solid waste > Grass > Composting > Bioreactor | place: USA: Davis...
CCCCGCCGATGCCGGCGGGGATGCGCTTTTGAATAGGCATTCTATCAGGTGTGGATCAGTAGCCTGCGCGAAGAATGATGACCAGCAGGATGAACAGCACCAATACGAATGCAGCCGTGCTCATGTAGCCGCCGCAAGAACCGCCGCCCGTAACGCCTGCAACCGGATAACCCATCGTCGAAAACCTCCCGTGATTGGTTTGTGTGATCTCGGCGTATCACAGTCTCAGCATATGGCGATGGGCAAAAGGAATCCTGTACGTTTGTACCGGAGGGACGAATATTCCCTTGTTTTTCAGCGGGTGTCCCGATCGTTGAAATACCGGATATGCTTGATTCTGGAAATTCCCTCCACCGGACCTCCGCAGCCGACGCGAAGGGTGGAGCTGCTGGAGACGCCGAGAGAATAGACGAAATCCACTTGGATCGTCGGCCAGGGAGACTCGCTGCGGAACAAGACCGGTACGTTCTCCTCCAGCGCAAGCTTGGGCTTATAAAACAGGGCGTAAGAGGCGAACCGGAACTCGTCGTCTTCGTTGTTCGGAACGGCTTTCTGCACGGCCAGCGCTTTGGAGGCCATATCGGTCTTGCCTCGGATATCCCCCAGATGGGTCACTCCCGACGAGCTGACCGTGTTGACGTACAGTCCCAGCATGGCGGCGCTTCTGCATGCGATCGTCATTGCTGCTCCTCCTCCGGCGGAATCGGAAGCGGGGCGAGCGGAGCGACGATGACCGACTCCGGCGGCGTGTCGAAATAGGAATAGAGGGTGATCGATTCGGTATCCCCGATCAGCAGCGCGGAGGAGCTGGATACCCCGAGCAGGCGGATGCAGCCGACCGATACCGGCCCGTTCGTGACGTTCATAACCATTGGATCGCTCATGGCCGTTCCGTGCCTCCTGTCGCATCCGAGTGTTGCCGCTTGGCCAAATAGGCGGAGAAAGCGCCCTGGATGTCGCGAATCGTTTTCCGCTTGACGTTTTCCCGCCAGGCCCGGCGTTCTTCCTCTTTATCCTTCGGCGGATATTCTTCTTTCCTGGCGTAATAATGAACGCGCTCGCCGAGCTGCCGCTTGACGTCCTCGATCACCTGCGCCCGATGGGCTTCGTCGAGAGCGATCCCGAACCGCTCGAGCATATCGGACAACAACCGGGGCGCCTGCGAGTCCATATAGGAGAGCATCTCCCCCTGCAGCTCGCGGATCGGCTCGGCGGCCTCGTCGGCCTGCTCCGTCGTCACTTTCCAGCAGGACGCGTCGGGGGTTTCGAGGGACTCGATCCCTTGAACGCCTTGAGGGGAGAGGCCGACGTTTAGCGTGCCTTCGAGCCGGTTGATCTTTAATTGGTCGAAGTGATATTCGACGTTCATCGGGGGCCGGCTCTTCGCTTCGTCCACCTGCTTCTGCAGATCCGCCATCCGTTCCGTGAGCAGCTGGATTTTCAGCTCGGCTTGCTGAAGGCGGAGAGCCCAGTCCTGCCAATACGCTTGAGGATGCTGGAAGGCCTGTTGCGGCGCGGCCTGATAGATGTCGTTCCAGCCGTTCGGTCTCTGCATGCTGCTCGCTCCTCCGGTCTAAGTTGGATTCGGAAGCGGAACGAGCGACAGGGTGCTGCTCGCCTCCCCGATCTCATCGAGCTCGGGAGCCGGCTCCGTGAATCCTCCGGTATTATAAAGCTGCGACAAGGAACGAATGCTTCCCGCGCTCCCGATCTGGAGCACGGAGGAGTTGGTGATGCCGTCGATGCGAAGCTGACCGATCGTGATCGTCTGGTGAATGTTCCAATTCACGCTAGATCACCCCCGAGTTTCCGACCGTGTTTTCAGAGGAGTCCTGCACGTCCGGATCGTTCGTATTGGTCGCGCTCACCGCGTTATTGCTTCTGGACAGATCCCCGGTCAGGAAGGACCCGGCTCCCGCGTAGGTTTTGGACGTGCTCGAAGGAGAGATTTGAATGGCATCCCCGAATTGGACGACGCCGCTGCCGCCGACGCTCAGGATTTTGACATTGCCGATAATGCATGGCATGGGCGCAACGACCCCTTCGCTATAGGCTCTTGAACAGTGTATGAAGGCTTACGCCCAGAGGTGCTCCCCTTCGGGACGCGAACCGGCCGTCCGGTAACCGGGCGGCATTCTCCTTCATATGTTGGGATGGAGGAATCACGGCGTTCGGAAGAAACTTCCGGGCGGCGAGGGGGAAGAAAATGAGCTCATTTTTCGAGAGCGGACCGCTTCCGGACTGGAAAGACGTGCAAAAATGGCTGGGCAAGGACATCCCGTGGAATCTCGTGGATTCGTGGGACCGCAAGGACGACGCCAATTGGATCAACGAGTACGTGAAGAAGCTGATCGCGCAGGCCAAACCGACGGTCGACGCCCGGGAGAGCGGGCTTGTCCGGTTCGAGACGAAGCAGGACGCCAAGACCGTCCTTTTGCGTTTGAACCTCTCTCCGGACATCGACCTGAAACGGCTGCAGCTGTTCGCGGCCTCGGACCGTCTCAAGCTGTGCGGTCTCCCCGGCGACAAGACGAGAGTCATCCGGTTTCCTTGTCTCGTCTACCCGCGATCCGGCAAAGCGGCCATGAAAAAAGACGGGCGGATCGACGTGCGCTTTAAGCGCAGGCCTCGGGAAAGGTCGGAATTCGAATTGTTTATCCAACCTTGAACCGTTATAATGCTTAAGTAAACGTTCTATGAGCGAATATCACGGTACCGGAAGGTTGGAGGTGGCAAGGTCGTGGGTCAGGTTGACGTGACGCAGGTTTCCGCGGGGCTTTTTATCACGGGGGTCATTTTCATTTTGCTGGTCGGGTCGTTCTTGAGCTTGGGCGTTCTTCGTTTTTTCCAATTAAGGAAAAGACAAGGCGGCGTCTATCTCGGGCTGTCGGCGGCATCGTTCGTCGCGATGGTGCTCATCGTGAATACTTGGTTCGCCTAGGGGCAACCGCCGCCTGAGGAAAGACTGCCCCGGCCGCGGCCTGGCGAACGGGACAGCCTATCGGAAGAAGCTCGGATTATCCGCGTTTTCCTCTCAGGCCGGCCGTGCGGGCATCGTAGCCGCCTTCGAAATCCCCGCTGTAGACGTCTTTGACGGAAACGGTCGTCTTATGGTGATAGACCGGAACGCAATGGTGTCGGCGGATCACCTGCACCTGATGCACGACATCGACGTGCTGCGGGTGATAGTAATCTTCGTAGACGGTTTGCGGAGGATCGAACACGGCTTTGCTCTTGCACTTCGGGCAATCGGACATGCAGATCATTCTCCTTCCTTGGGATGTCGTACATTATACGGCATCTGTTCCGTCTTGCCTGTATAAAGGCCTAAGGGCTCGCCCACATGGGCGGAAGATTTGACGGAAGACCTCGTTTCCTTCATAGTTAGAGGTATATAGGCTTTGCAGGAGGGAAAAGGCATGGGCGCGATGCAAGACATCATGCAGAGAATGTCGAGGAGCGGTCTGCGGATTACCGAGCAGCGCAAGACGATGGTCAAACTGTTCGACGGCGCTTCGGGCTATTTGACGCCTAAGGAAGTGTACGAGCGGATGCAGCGGGAATATCCCGGGCTGAGCTTCGACACCGTCTACCGGAATTTGCGGCTGCTGCTCGACTTGGACGTCGTCGAACAGATCATGTTCGAGGACGGCGTGAAGTTCAAGCTGAGCTGCGAGGAGCAGCACCATCATCATCACATGATCTGCCTGAATTGCGAGAAGACGCTCCCTCTCCGCTTCTGTCCGATGACCGAAGCCGAAGTTCCGGGCGATTTCGAAGTCGTGCGCCATAAATTCGAAGTGTTCGGCTACTGCGGAGATTGCAAGGAGGCGGCCGTCGCGGCCGCGACGGAGACGCGATGAACGCCGCGAGGAAGACGGTACAGGCGCCGATCCGCTTTTACCGGAAGTTCATCTCTCCCTTGAAGCCGCCGACGTGCCGCTTCTATCCGACCTGCTCCGCGTACGCGCTCGAAGCGATCGAAGTGCACGGCGCCGCGAAAGGGTCGTACTTGGCTGCCCGCCGCATTCTCAAGTGCCATCCTTTTCATCCGGGCGGCATCGATCGCGTTCCGCCGAAGCGGACTTGACACGAGCGCTTTCGTTCGGTTATATTTGGCCGTAAATAGCATTTCCTGCGAAAGGATAAGTACAAAGATCCGCGCTAACCCAGAGAGCCGGGGAAGGTGAAAGCCGGCATAGGGCGACTTTGGAAAATGGTCCCGGAGGAATCGGCTTCGAGCAGCGGAGTTAAGGATGCTGTAAGGGGACGACGCGAGGTCGGCGTTAACGATCGGACTTCATGAGCTTTCGCGGCTTGGCGGCCGCGGGAGGAAATTGGGTGGTACCGCGTGAGCAGCAGCTCTCGTCCCATACGGACGGGAGCTTTTTGTTTTTTTTCAAACGCAATGAAGGAGCTGGTATCGATGCCGGAAAACAACAAATCGTTTTACATTACGACGCCGATCTATTACCCGAGCGACAAGCTGCACATCGGTCATGCCTACACGACGGTGGCGGGAGACGCGATGGCGCGCTACAAGCGGCTTCGCGGCTATGACGTGCATTATTTGACGGGGACCGACGAACACGGGCAGAAGATCGAGCGCAAGGCGCAGGAAGCGGGCAAGACGCCGCAGCAGTTCGTCGACGACATCGTCGTCGGCATCAAGGAACTGTGGCGCAAGCTGGAAATCTCCAACGACGACTTTATCCGCACGACGGAGCCGCGCCATAAGGATGTCGTTCAAGGCATTTTCGCGAAGCTGCTCGAGCAGGGAGATATTTATAAGGGCGAATACGAAGGATGGTACAGCATCCCGGACGAGACCTACTATACCGAGACGCAATTGGTCGACGTCGAACGGGGCGCGAACGGCGAAGTCGTCGGGGGCAAAAGCCCCGACAGCGGGCATCCGGTCGAGCTGGTCAAGGAGGAGTCGTATTTCTTCCGGATGAGCAAATACGCGGACCGCCTCCTCGCGCACTACGAGGCGCACCCGGATTTCATCCAGCCGGAATCCCGCAAGACGGAGATGATCAACAACTTCATCAAGCCGGGGCTGGAGGATCTGGCGGTCTCCCGAACGACGTTTAATTGGGGCATACCGGTTCCGGGCGATCCGAAGCACGTCATCTACGTCTGGATCGACGCGCTGTCCAACTATATTACGGCGCTGGGCTACGGCGCGGACGCGGACGAAGCTTACCGCAAGTATTGGCCCGCGGACGTCCATCTGGTCGGCAAGGAGATCGTCAGGTTCCATACGATCTATTGGCCGATCATGCTCATGGCGCTCGGCGTGCCTCTTCCGAAAAAGGTGTTCGCCCACGGCTGGCTGCTCATGAAAGACGGCAAAATGTCCAAGTCCAAAGGCAACGTCGTCGATCCCGTGAAGCTGATCGATCATTTCGGTTTGGACGCGGTTCGTTACTATCTGCTTAGGGAAGTGCCCTTCGGCGCGGACGGCGCGTTCACGCCGGAAAACTTCGTCGAGCGGATCAACTTCGATCTGGCGAACGATCTCGGCAACCTCTTGAACCGGACGGTCGCGATGGTCGACAAATATTTCGGAGGCATGCTGCCCGAATTCGCCCTCGGCGGCTCCGAATTCGACGCCGATCTCGAGCGGACGGCTCTGGCGACGGTGGAGAAAGCCGAAGCCGCGCTCGAGAACATGGAGTTTTCCGTCGCGCTCTCGGCGATCTGGGCGTTCGTCGGCCGCACGAACAAATACATCGACGAGACGAAGCCGTGGACGCTGGCCAAGGAAGAAGCGGATCGTCCGGCGCTCGCTTCCGTCATGGGGCATTTGGCAGAGAGCCTTCGGTTCGTGTCGATCCTGATCCAGCCGTTCTTGACGCATGCGCCTCGCCGGATCTGGGAGCAGCTCGGCATCGCGGAAGGCGATCTGACGGCTTGGGAGAGCCTGTCCGCCTTCGGCGCCGGGCTGGCGGGCACGAAGATCGCCAAGGGAGATCCGATCTTCCCGCGGCTGGAAGTCGCCGACGAGGTGGCTTGGATCGCCGGATCGATGGGCGGAAGCGGCGCAGCCGCGGCTCCTTCGCCCGCGCAAGCCGAAGGAGGCTCCGCAACCGCCGGCGCATCCGCGGATGAAGAGCCGGAGACGGCTCCGGAAATCACGATCGACGACTTCATGAAGGTCGAGCTTCGCGTCGCCCAAGTGATCGCCTGCGAGCCGGTGCCGAAAGCCGACAAGCTGCTGAAGCTGCAGCTCGACCTCGGCTTCGAGAAGCGGCAGGTCGTCTCCGGCATCGCCAAATTCTACAAGCCGGAAGAGCTCGTCGGCCGCAAAGTGATCTGCGTGACGAACCTGAAGCCCGTCAAGCTGCGCGGGGAGCTGTCCCAGGGGATGATTCTGGCGGCTTCCAAGGGGGAGCAGCTGACGCTGGCCACCGTGCCCGAAAGCATGCCTAACGGCGCGATCGTAAAATAAGCCGCATCGGATTCAAAAGCACGCTTCCCGCTTCTCTTCGAGCGGAAAAAGCGTGCTTTTTTCTCCGGAAAGTTTGAAGTTGCAAACGCTAAAGTAAAACTATCTATTGGCTGGCCCGGGTTCCCCGCAATGTACTTGATAAACCTCGATGATCCAGCCCCGCGTTGTGCAGGGTTATTTTCACGTAAGTCTCATTAGGGGCGTTCGTCCGCGTGCAAGCCGAAAAAAACGGCTTAAATGAGGCAGACGGCCGATAATCCGGGGCGCAAGCCGAAAAAATCGGCTTAACGCGCCAAACGGCCATTGCTTCTTCGGAGTCAAAGGACGCCGAGGGCGTTATTGCGTGGCGCATCGTCCGCCATAGATAGGATCGCCTGTCGCGTTGTCCGAACGATCTTCTCAAAGGTCGCCGGCTCAAAGGTCGCCGAATGCGTTTCGGTTCGGTTGGCGCTAGATAGGTTCAAGCGCGTGGTCGATGGAAGGAGAATCGTTCGATCCGGGAATCGTTCGGTCCGGGTTGACAGATCGGGAGACGCGCGCCTATAATCGGATTTGTTAATAAAAATGATTACGATTAAGGAGTTCCCGAATGAAACCCAACAACAAAACGTTATGGACCTTATTGCTGATGATAACCGTCGTCCTATTGGCCGCTTGCGGCAATAAAACTTCTTCCGACGCTCCGTCCGAGGGGAAAGTGAGCGTCGTGACGAGCTTTTACCCGCTTTTCTTTTTCGCCCAACAGATCGGGGGAGAGCACGCCCAAGTCGTCAATTTGATCGCCGCGGGAGTCGAGCCGCACGATTGGACGCCGAAAAGCCGCGATCTGGAGACCGCGTCCAATGCTCAGCTGTTTCTCTACAACGGAGCCGGATTGGAAGGCTGGGTGGACGATTTTCTGAAGGGGCTGGGCTCGGGCAATCGGTTGCTGACCGTCGAAGCGAGCAAAGGAATCGAACTGATTCGCGGAAATCCGGAGCATGCGCATGAGCACGAAGGAGAGGCGCAAGCCGGCGAGCATGAAGGCGAAGCTCATGCCGACGAGCACGAAGGAGAGGCGCAGGCCGACGAGCATGAAGGCGAAGCTCATGCCGACGAGCACGAAGGAGAGGCGCAAGCCGACGAGCACGAGGGCGAAGCTCATGCCGACGAGCACGTAGGAGAGGAAGACGGGCACAATCACTCCGATCTCGACGTCGATCCGCATACGTGGACGAGTCCGCGCTCCGCGCTCGTCATGGCGGCCAACATCCGCGACGCTTACATTCAAGTCGATCCGGAGCACCGCGCGGACTACGAGGCCCATTACGCGACCTTGGAGGAAAAGCTGAAGCAGCTGGACGCCAAGTTCACGCAGGAACTCGCCGCTTTCGAACGCCGCGATATCGTCGTCTCCCACCAGGCGTTCGGCTATCTGTGCCGGGATTACGGACTGAATCAAATCGCGATCATGGGCTTATCCCCGGAAGCGGAGCCGCGCGCCCAGGATCTGCTGGAGATCGCCAAGTACGTGAAGGAGCACGACATTCCGTATATTTTCTTCGAAGAACTCGTGTCGCAGCAGCTTGCGGATACGCTCGCCCGCGAGGCGAAAGTGGATACGCTCGTGCTGAATCCCCTCGAAGGACTGACCGTCGAGCAGGAACGAGCGGGGGAAGATTACTTCTCGATCATGGAAAGCAACCTGGAGAACTTGCGCAAGGCGCTCGGTTAATCTAACATAGAAGGGATGCGGGGGATACCCCGGGACAAGGAGTGAATCCGATGATCGGAACGGCAAGCTTGCCGGAGACGGGGTGTCATCAAGAGATCGTCCGGCTGGACGGAGTGTCGTTCTCTTACGACGCGCAGCCGATTCTTCAAGACGTCTCCTTCCGGATCATGGAGCGGGATTTCGTCGGCCTGATCGGTTCGAACGGGGCGGGGAAGACGACGCTGCTGCGGATGATCGTCGGCCTGACCCGGCCGCAGCACGGAAACGTCACGCTGTTCGGAACGCCGGCGGAGAAATTCAAGGAGTGGAATCTGATCGGATACGTGCCTCAGCGAAGCCATTTTAATCCCTTGTTTCCGGCTACCGTCAGAGAAGTCGTGCTGTCCGGCTTGTACGGAAGGAAGAAGATGTTCCGCCGCATGAGCAAATCGGACATCGGACGCTGCGAGGACGCGCTCGGGGCGATGAAGATCGCGGACCTGGGAAACAAGAGAATCGGAGCGCTGTCCGGCGGACAGCAGCAGCGCGTCTTCCTGGCGCGGGCGCTGATCAACAATCCGAAGCTGCTGATTCTGGACGAGCCTTTGACGGGCATCGATCTCGAGACGCAGACGAACTTTTTCCAAATGGTCAAGCATATGCATCAGAGGCATAACATCACGTTCCTGATGGTGTCGCACGACATGGACATGGTCAGGTCCTACTTGGGCGAAGAGCCGAAGGAGAGAGTCGGCAAGCTCAGCTTTTACGTCCGCCATTCGCACGATCTGGAGGATTGCCGCGGAACGGATTTGCTGCACTCGTTGCGGAAAGAAGGTTAACCGGGTTGGATCTATTATCGGCCGAATTTTTTCAAAGAGCGTTGATAGGGGGGGCGTTGATCGCGATCACCGCCCCTCTGATCGGATTGTTTCTCGTGCTGCGGCGCCTGGCCATGATCGGAGACACGCTGGCCCACGTCAGCATCGCGGGCGTGGCCTTGGGCTTTCTCATCAACGTCTATCCGGTCGCCGTCGGGCTGGCGTTCGCCATCGTCGCGTCGTTCGCGATCGAGGCGCTTCGCCGGACGTACCGCTCTTACGCGGAGCTTTCCATCGCCATCATCATGTCCGGAGGCATCGCGCTCGCTTCCCTTCTGTTCACGATGGGAAAGAGCTTTAACCTGAGCGTTACGTCCTATCTGTTCGGAAGCATCTATACGCTCGACTATACGGACATCTACGTCATTGCCGGCGTAACGGTCGTCGTGCTGGCGATGGTGCTCGTTCACAAGAAGGAGCTGTTCCTGCTGACGTTCGACGAAGACGCGGCGGCGGTGAGCGGTTTGCCCGTGAAGTATTTTAATATTATGCTTAGCATATTAACGGCGCTGGTCATCAGCGCGGCCATCAAGATCGTCGGAGCGCTTCTCGTATCCGCCCTGCTGACGATTCCGGCCGCCTGCAGCCTGGCGCTGTCGAGAAGCTTTAAGCAAGCGGTCGTCTACGTCGTCGTCATCGGGGAAGCGGCCGTACTCGCCGGCTTATGGATCGCCGGCATCGGCAATCTCGCCCCCGGCGGAACGATCGTACTGCTGCTGATCGGCGTATTGGCCGTATCCGTCGCGACGTCGCGCCTCATACGGTCGTAGAATTTCAGGGAGGGAATCCATTGGCGGATCTAAACGTAGGAATCGCCTTCGCGGCGGGCTTGGCTTCATTCATCTCTCCATGCTGCCTGCCCCTCTATCCGGCCTATCTGTCTTACATTACGGGCGTGTCCGTCAATCAGATTCGCACGGACAAGAGCGTCAGCATGCGCCTGAAAACGATGAGCCACACGTTTTTCTTTATTCTCGGCTTCTCCGCCGTCTTTTTCGCGCTCGCTTACGGAACGAACGTCTTTTCGGACTTTTTCCGGGACTATCAGGATACGATCCGTAAAATTTCGGCCATCTTTATCGTCTTGATGGGGCTGTTCCTGATGGGAATCTTCCAGCCCCAACTGCTGATGAAGGAACGCAAGCTGAACATGAAATGGAAGCCCGGCGGCTACTTGGGCTCCTTTATTTTCGGCATCGGCTTCTCCGCCGGATGGTCTCCTTGCGTGGGTCCGATCTTGAGCGCGATCCTGCTGCTCGCGGCGAGCAATCCCGGAACGTGGGTTGGGCTGACGACGGCGTATTCGCTCGGCTTCGCGGTTCCGTTTTTCGTATTGGCGTTTTTCCTGGGAACCGCGAAGTGGATCTTGAAGTATTCGAACGCGCTCATGAAGGTCGGCGGCGCGATGATGATCGCGATGGGCATTCTCCTCTTCACCGACCGGATGACGCACATTACGATCTGGCTGCAAAGCATTACCCCGAAGTGGCTGTTCGATCTTATGTGAAATAGTCCAGCCGGACTTCGGGAAACGCTTCGAAGATGCGCTCCGCGAGAAATTCGCGGAGCTCTTCCGCTTGCTCGTCCGGATAGACGTATTTATGTTGGCCCCAGCGGCCCATTTTTTTGGCGTTTCTCCTCGTCCATCTCCAGCTTCGTCTTCGGGTACCGTTTCGCTATAACCGCCTTGGCCGTTCTCGTAAAGCGGTGCTGGATCAATTCGAACGTCAAATCTCCGGTCGCCTCCGGGGGGAGAGCGTCCTTCGGCTTCTCCAGCAGTTCCCCGTAACTATCGCGCCAACCGTCGTACCGGATGATCGGAGCGATAATGAAGCCGAGAGGATAACCGGCTCGTCCGATCTTGCCCGCGGCTTCGATCCTTTCGCGAAACCGAGACGTGGCCGGCTCCCGATTCTTGTTTCGGGACGGGCAGATCGGACTTGCCCCGTCCCCGCCGCGCGGTGTATGATATGGAAGGAAAGGGGGACTAGCGTTGCCTACCCCAAGCATGGAAGATTATCTGGAACGGATTTACCGGTTGATCGACGAGAAGGGATACGCCCGCGTGTCCGATATCGCCGAAGGGCTGGAAGTGCACCCATCCTCCGTGACGAAAATGATCCAGAAGCTGGACAAGGACCAATATTTGATTTACGAGAAGTATCGCGGACTCGTCTTGACGAACAAAGGCAAGAAAATCGGCAAGAGGCTCGTCGACCGGCATCATCTGTTGGAGTCTTTCCTGACGATTATCGGCGTGCAGGAGGACAAAATATACGGCGACGTCGAAGGCATCGAGCATCATCTGAGCTGGGATTCCATCACCTGCATCGAATCTCTCGTCGAGTATTTCAATCGCGATCCTTCGCGGGCGAAAGAGCTCGCCCGAATCCGTTCCGAGATGGACAACGAATAACCGAACCGAATACGAACCGAACGAAGCTGCCGGCTCCCGGACCGAAAGGGAGGGCGGCTTTTTGAT
>Ga0065721_10052633_pt1 | contig 11513 bp, 10 predicted proteins | sample Mesricmetagenome_FD_59108 | JGI IMG/M metagenome (GOLD analysis project Ga0065721, IMG submission 59108) | Mesophilic microbial community from rice straw/compost enrichment Sample: eDNA_1 v2 (version 2) | ecosystem: Engineered > Solid waste > Grass > Composting > Bioreactor | place: USA: Davis...
ATAATATCCATTCAATACAGTTTCAAAATCTCTGATCTTGTCAATCATTGCAGGGGTGAGCCACGGCGTAAGCGGATTCTTGCGAAGATCGAATGACTCCCATTGAGGACTGATCCAATCTTCAAGATGTTTGGGAAATGAGAATCCCGACTGCAATACCTGATTATACATATCTGAACCTTCAGTAGGCACAGGACTGTACACGTAAATGATAATCTCCGTATCGGGATTGATGGACTTGATTTCGCGAATGAATGCAATATCGCGATCAATCTGCGCCATTACTTTTTCAGGAGTTTCAGCCGGCGTGCCGAGTACGAAAGAATATTCAGGAATGATATCGAATCGTGCCATGCGTGCGGCAAATTCTTTGATTTGCCGGGCAGACTGGGTTCCGCCCTTGTCCATTTTTTTCAGGATCTCGTCATTTCCGGTTTCGGCGCCGAAGAAAATCATCTTGCATCCTGATTCGCGCATCAATATCAGCGATTCATCTGAGTACTTATCAATTGTATCGATCCTGCCCTCGCCCCACCATACCATTTTATCGTTGCGAATCAGGCGGGAAAATTCAACAGTTCGTTTTTCCGAAACAAAAAAATTGTTGTCGTGAAATTCTATTGCATTACCTCCATGATGTTCACGAAGCCATTGGATATCGCGATAGATATTGGCAGCAGATTTTCCTTTCCATCGTGCATTGTAAATTGGCACTACCGCGCAGAATGCGCATTTGAAAGGGCAACCCATACTGGAATGGTATGCAATTGTTTTGGTTCCGAGATATGTTTTCCCCAGATATTTTTTTAGCGGATAAAATTTGTTCAGCGTTTCATAAGGAAGTGGCGGCAATTGATCCTGATCATACAGTTCATCTTTTTTTGTTTTGACGATCCTGTCGCCGTCGCGGTAAACAAGATTGCTGATCAGATCATAAGGAGCTCCTGTCTCAAGTGAATTGAGTAGCGCCGGAAAACATTTATCTCCGGGACCATTTACAACAAAATCGACAAAACCCGATTGCAGAACAACAGCAGAATGATTGGACGCAAAATATCCACCCCAGATAACTTTAATATCGGGAAAGGATTCCCTGATCATTTTTGAAATCGGAATGGCCTGGCGCAGTTGCGGGCCTGGCATGGTGGTGCAACCGAAATAAGAAAAATTGCCGTTGCGTAAATAATCGACAATTTTGGACGCAGGGTCTTCTTCCAGATTACCATCCACAATCACGTATTCGAACCGGCCTTCGATGGACGCAGCCACGCTCAGGATCGAGTTGGGAATACGCGGTTTATAATTGGCACTCCTGGGGTTAAAAAGCAGGACCTTGCTCATCTCTATGAAGATAACGTTTTAAGGCATAACTGAAAACGCAGACGAACTCGTGAGAGTTGCCCCGCAATCAAAAGAATTTGTGTTCTTTTTCGTTGAAATCCAGACCAAAAGGAAATGATTGAGTCTGTTTCAAATGCTGAAACCCAAAATCCGCAGATAATCCCTGATCAGCCGCTTGAATGTTTGCCGAAAGCGCTTTTCTTTGAACTGCTGACGACTACCATCGGGTTGAACCATCAATGAAAGAAAACGAACAACATAAAGTTAGCATCATCATGCCCACCTGCAACAGGGCGGAATTGATCATGACCTCTGTGAACAGCATTTTGCATCAAACCTATCAAAATTGGGAACTGCTGATCATGGATGATGGTTCGACAGACGACACGGCTCAAATCATCCAGTCGGTGGATGATCCCCGAATTGTTTACCATCGGCTGGAACATTGTGGAAGTCCTGGCAGATTGAAAAACGAAGGTTTGCGACTTTGTAGCGGAACGCTGATTGCCTTCAACGATTCCGATGATCTTTGGCATCCTGACAAACTTCGAAAACAGGTGAATGCGCTGGAATCCAATCCTGATGCTGGTTTTTGTGTGGCGAATGGTTATAATTTCCGCGACAATCCTGCCCTTCCTCTAAATTTTGTTTATCCCCGCAAAGAAGGATTCAGAAGCGGGAATTTATTCCTCGCCTGCTTTCAGTCCGAACTTGCAGCTTTCACGCAGGCGCTGGTTTTTAAAAAATCATGTCTGGATAAAACAGGTTATTTTGATGAAGAGAGAATTCACGACAGAACCTTCATCGTATCATTAGCCTTTCATTACGCGGGATTGATCATTTACGAACCCCTGTTCTTTCGTCGTCTGCATGACCATAATTTCAGTAAAACGAAATGGCAAAAAGACTACCGTTATGAGCGCGCATTGATTGAATCGTATAAGACACATCTCCCCAATAAAATTTACAAAAACAGTCTTTTTAAATTGTACGTTCAGTGGGGCGAAACTTACGCGAAGCATCAATACAAATCACTGGCAGCAAAGAGCTATTTCAAAGCATGGAGGTTCAATCCGCTCAGTCTTGCACCGCTGAAAAAAATTGGGAAACTGATACTTCGTTCTCATTAGAACAATTCCATCATCTTCTTCACTGTATCTTCCATGGTATAAGGAATAACAGGTTGGTGTACAAGCTTGGGTGATGAAAGCAAATCCAAAGCTTTCTGATTCATTTCCCCAATTGTTGACACAATATGCCATTGCCGGATGTCATGATCCATTGCACGGACAAAACTGATCACATGAGCGCCCGATGCAAGTGCTTCCTGACACACGCCCGAAAAGCCTTCATAGCTGGATGGATGAAGTAAAATTTTCGCACGGGACATCAAATCCAGAACTTCCGGATATGGCAGCGCTCCTGTAAAATAAATGTGATCCTGCGTGCCATAGCTGCGAGCCAGCTCTTCCAGTCGCCCGCGTTCAGGTCCATCGCCCACGATAACAGTCCGCAGATTTGAAATATGTTTTGCGAGAAAAGCTGTGGTTTCAATAAAAATTTCAAACCGCTTTAGTGGAATCAAAGATCCTACGCTCAATAAATCGATATCGCGGTGTCCCGAACTGGAAAAATCATCCGGATCAACACCCGGAGGTATTAAGTGTTGGGGAGAAACATGATGGTTTTGATAAAACTCGTGACGAATATTGTCAGAAAGCGCGATCAGTTCTTCTGCTGGCAAATGTAATTTGCGCGGATATGGATTGATGTCTCTTGCATCCTGACCGAGTATCCAGCAGCGATGAGGAATATTAAACTTTGATGCAAATCTTTTTGCGGTAGCTGAACAGGGTCCATACCAAAAACTTAAAAACCCTTTAATGCGCGAGGTTGCATGAATTTGATCCAGTTGATTTTTTACCAATTGCTGCAGCATCAAACGGTTTGACCAGCCTCTGTTCCGGCCATTCAATGGAATCACCCTGGCATTATTCCAATAATATTCTTTTCGATGAAATGGATATTGAAATGCAAGAACAGTGACGGAAAGGCTCGAATATAATCGACACAATGTTTTTACAAATCGTTGATGCATGGGAAGGCAACTGGTATCATTTTCACTTTCAGCAAAACCGGGTGTCATGATCACTATGGTTTCAGGCTTGTTCATCAAGCGAAACGATTTTTGTACACGCGGACAAACTTGCTAGGTGATGCGTGATCATGATGATGATCTTTCCCTCATCTGCGAGTTTTCGAATAGACTGCAATAATTTTTGTTCAGAACCTTCATCCAGTTCATTAAAAGGTTCATCCAGCAGGATCACGTCTGCGTTTTTATATATCGCGCGTGCGAGCGCAACTCTTTGCCTTTGTCCGCCACTAATATTCGTTCCATTTTCGGTAATTGATTTTTCCAACCCTTCAGGAGAGGCCGCCACCATTTCATCCAAACCAGAAAGTTCAAGTGCTGTCGCAAGTCTTTGGGCATCGTAATCTTTTTCGCTCAGCGTAATATTTCTCAGAATGGAATCATGAATCAAAAAAGGTTGTTGTCGCACATATGCAACACCGGGCCAGAAAGATCTTCGTTGTTCTCCATCAGCTTCTCTACCGTTGATACGAATTTGGCCAAATTCCGGTTCAAGAAATCCCAGGAACAAATTCAAAACGGTTGTCTTTCCCACTCCCGATCTTCCTGTCAAACCCAAAAAATCGCCGGCGCTCAAATGAATATTAAAATTTCGCAGGACATGCATGGCACCATAGGAGAAGTTTACCTGGGAAAATTCTATGGACCTGATGGAATGATTGGAAGGGGGATGTTGCGGAATCTGCACTTTATTCTTCAGACTCTGCATGCTAATTTCGTAGGCTTTAATTTGTCCGCCTGTGTTAATGATCTTTACCAAACCGGGAATGATTTTATAGGCTGCGGCCATAAAAGCGCCCAGTGTGACGAACGTTGTTCCACCGGTGTAATAAGATCTTGAAATAAGGATCAGGAGAAACAATCCCAGCACCAGAAATACCTCAATAAAACGCGCAGGCAAACTTTGCCAACTCAGTGAATTAAAAAAAGCCCTGCTAAAATCGCTTCTCTGTTTTCTGAATCGGGAAAGAAAAAATTCATTTCTGCCGTAAACATTTCCTTCTACATAACCTTTCAGTGCGTCCATCAGATAACGAAAAGACTGACGGTTTGCCTGAAGTAAGCCCGCTTTGATTTTCCCCAGCTTTTTTCTCACGAGATAAAAAACAATCAGTGCCGGAGGCAGGAGGATCACTATCAAAAGAAAAAATACTCTTGGGTTGAACCAGATGATAGCGATGCCAGTAAACACGATCAGCGCAGCCTGCGTGATGATCTGTTGCGCTCCTCCCAGTAAAAACTGGCAAAATTCATTCGGTTGAAAAATGATCTCGCGTACATAATTCGAAGAGTCGCGGTTGACAAAATCAGTAAATGACGCATGTTGAAATCTCTGGAGATTATCGGTTGAAATTCTCAGTGCAATGCCGGCAGCAAAATCGTTTTGCAATTTTGTGATGTAAAAAGCTGCCGCATTTTTGGTGCTGAATAAAATAAAAAAAATTACAATCAACATTGAAGGATTCTGATGCAACCATAAAGGGAAACAGGAAGGCAATTCAATCGGACCATCGCGGAGACAGAGATGAACGATCCACACGAGGCCTGCAAGAAAAACGATATCAAGAATATTGACGATGATATCAGCAAAAATCAGAAAGCTGTATTTCCTTCTTTCTTCCGGATGCAGTACAGACCATATGTGACGCAGGGTTGCTTTCACTTTTAGTATTTAAATATAACTGTGAATCCAGAAAATCGTTGCAACTCATTTATTGCGGCCGGGAGGAAACATCTTAAAAAGCGTTTGTCCCAGAATGTGCAGGTCCATCAGAAAGGACCAGTGATGAATGTAGTAGATATCTTTTTTCACCCGTTCTTTCATTTCTTCCACATCGCGAACAGCCCCTACGTGTCCGTGAACCTGTGCGAGTCCCGTAAGTCCAGGTTTTACCTTGTGCCGATATGAATAAAAATTCATCAACTTTTCATAACGCGCATTGTCGCTCAGCATATGTGGTCTCGGGCCGATCAGAGACATGTGTCCAATCAATACATTGAAAAGTTGTGGCAATTCATCAAGGTGATTGCGGCGAAGAAATGCGCCAATCTTTGTGATACGATGATCGTTAATAGCAGCGGGGCATGAATCAGCTTCGCTGTTTACGATCATGGTTCGGAATTTGATGCATGTAAACAGTTTGCCGTTGCGTGAATTTCTTTTCTGCAAAAAAAGAACCGGACCCTTTGAATCCATTTTGATCAAAATAGCGATTAGTGGCAACAACCAGCTAAGCAGGGTTGCGATGAGGATGATGGCTACGATGAGATCAAATGCCCGCTTCCCCACCCGATTCAGTGTTTTATCGAGTGGTAAGCGATGGCTTAGAACAAGTGAAGGGGGAAGGTTTTGTTCATACACTACGGTCATCACTTCCGAAAATCGCTCTCCTCTTTGCGGAATCGATGTGACCGCGCTGCGTGAAGTAAAGTGTTTCATTGCAAACCATTCTTGCATCCCAGCAAAAAATCCAGTTCCATTATTAGAACAGCTTTCTCACAATTCCTGCACGAACGCCGGCACTAAGCATAGGCAGCTCGCCAAATCCAACTCCTCTGAGCGGTATCTTCAGATAAGGTTCAATCCTGAACTGTCCGAGGCCGCCCAACCTGTGAGAATATCCTACCGACAGATTGGCGATGGAAAGAATATTACGGGATTCATTTTTATACGTGGCTTCGTGTACATAAACATATCCGGTGACCGGATAGTAATAGGTGAACGAGTAGTCTTCTTTCTTCATGAAATAAGAAGATACTCCTGCGGTTGCAAACCATGCAGATCTTGGTCCTGATACAAAAGTGTAACGCGCACCAAGCGACAGATCGATCATACGACAGGTTCCGGTAACATCGGTAATTTCTGCATCAGAAGGTCTGTACACTTCATCAGAGTGCAGGTACCTGCCGTGAGTGTAGTAAGTTTTCTCTGTCATGAAAGCTGCAGCTTCCACACTCCATTTTTTATTCAGCTCATATCCGGCGATCAGGCCGTAGTCAAATCCTGCCTGTTCAGTTTTTTGAAAACGGATGGTCGTAATGTCTGCACCAGCCATCGCTCCAACATAGAACTTCTTGTTTTTTTCAGGTCGCGGGAATGTTTTGGAATTTGCATCAACAACATCCTTTCTTTCAACATTGAGTTGATGACCGGTATTTTCTTTGGTTTCTCGTTCAATATATTTTGTATAGAATGAACGAATCGGAGTTTCTTCAGCAGTGATGATATTGTGATCATCATCCCAAGGTTCATCCTCAACGGTGGTTGTGTTTTTCAGAGCAGCGTTGTTGTTTCCTTTTGTAGCAAGAGACGCGGAATTTTCGTCATAGGAAAATGGGTTAGCAACGGCTCCGTTATCCTGGTCTTTCGGGCTTGTTCGACTGGAACTAGTTGAAATGTGTTGCGACTGCACCGGATGAGAATCTGCAGATTCGCTGACTGCCGGACCACTAACGGGAGCAATTGTTTTTTGATATCGGTGTGCATTTGATATGGTCTCCTGATCTTCTGCATCCTGATATTGATCATCCTGATCAATCAGATCATTCTGAATTGATGCTCCATCAGATTTTTTGGCCGAAGAGGTTTCCTGAGAATTTGATTCTGATACGCCTGCAGTTTTTTGATCACCCAGACCAAAAGGCCGGCTGCAGATCAGATACAATGGTAACAACAGGAGTAACCAGGAAAACTTCCGGTAATCTTTTTTGCGTTTGGGTTCTCTTCCCGGAGGAACATCATTTCCATTCAGGGCATTCAGCACCTTGTTCCAGTCTTTGGAATTGGTGTCTAGCGGATAGTTTTCAGCCGCTCTCCGGAAAATTTCATCCATATCGTCGTTCACAAATTGCATACTTCTATTTCCTCGTCATTTTTTTTAATGATCTTTTGAAGGATCACGCGGGCTTTGGACAGATTTGATTTCGACGTTCCGACAGAGATGCCCAGTTTACTGGCAATTTCCTGGTGGGTAAATCCGTCGATCACGTACATATTAAAAACGGTACGGTAAGAGGGCGGGAGTCTTTTGATCTCCTTCACCAGCTCTTTATACAATAACATGTTGTCTGACATCTGGCTTCGGTCCTCATGTTGCCAGACATGGTCGGAAATGTCGCCGATCTCGGGAAGGAAATTGTTTTTGCGGAGTGCATCAATGGCGGTATTAATCATGATCATCCGCATCCATCCCATCAGGATCATTTCCAGATTTTCTGCATCACGAACTTCAAACTTTGAAAAATTCCTGAAAATCTTTACAAAGCCATCGTTCACTACGTCCACGGCTTTATCGTACCGGTAGATGTACCGGAAGACCGTCTTCAGACAATAACCATAATACCTGTCATAGAGGCACTTCTGGTACCTCTGGTCATTCTGAACGCAGCCGGCTATTATGTTTTGCAGTAATTCCAAATCCGATAAAGATGAATACGGTATTTATGGAAAGGGGTTGCCTGCCCTTATTTTAAAAGTACAATTAGCCCTGCGAAGCGTGAAACCGGTTTTAACACATCAGGACACCAGCTGGCTACATCCCCGCACATCGGAATTATCGAGCCGGCCCAGCACTTCGAAACTTTGTCCGGGTCCCATTCGACCCAGATCATCGGTGGCGATAAAACTGCAGGAATACAGATTGGCGAGATCGGTTACGTTAATAACGCCCGTACTGTTTTGGTTTTCAAGAAGACAGAGTGGATCTGTTTCATCGCGTAAAACAATTTTCATCCACGGCGGACAATGGAACAGTCCGTTAGCGCCATAGGCCTGAGAAAGCAGCTCGGTCATTCCATACTCCGAATATACCTTGTCGATGCCCAGACCTTCCCGGAGCAGCGTATGCAGTTCAGACCTTGTCAGCTCCTTTTGCCTGCCTTTCATTCCGCCGGTTTCAACAACCATGGTGTGTGAAAGTTTGCGGGGAAACTGGCGGGCAAAATCAAGAAGAGCAAAGGTAACGCCAAATAAAACGGTCTTTTGCCCTGATCGTTCAAGAAGGTCGAGCGTGTCGGATAAAGCCTGAAAATTATAGAGGTAAAAACCGCTTTGAGGATGTCCGCTTTTTCGAATGAGGTGATCAACCATATAGACAAGTGAAGAATCACCTCTTTCCAAATAGGATGGCAGTAATCCGATAACGCAAAATTCTTCTACCGGTCCGAAAAAAGATCTGAAAGCCTGGAGAAAACTCTTCTCATACAAGGCAGGGTCTTTCACATAATGAGAGCTGGTGTTTGCTCCGGTGGTGCCGCTACTTTTGAAGGTCAGAGCGGGCTGAAATGAAGTGGTAGTAATGGCGTGGGTTTTAAAGAAAGAAATGGGCAGATAGGGAATCTGGAGAAAATTCCGGACTTTATCCGGTGTTCTTCCCAGCACCTCGCAAAATGCGCGGTACAGAGGGTTGTTAGCAAATTGAAAATGATAAACCCCCAGTGCAATCCGGGAGAAATCTTTTTCGTTATTGATGCCGAATACCTGTGCTTCCAGGTCTGATGCTTTAGGTATTTCGGTAGTCATCACGTAAATTTGGTTCAGAAGACATGAAAATGAGAAACTATTTGGCGTTTTGCCTGGCGATTGTTGTAATCGTGGCGTGCAGCAAAGATAAATTCGAAACTACACCTTCTCTGGTATATAAATCAGCAAATACAGAAGTTGTGCCCGTGGGCGGTATTCTTCGGCCGGTTCTTGAGTATACCGACAAGGAAGGAGACCTTGACAGTGTGTTTGTAGGAAGAGTGAGACTGAATAAAAAGAGTCCGGACACTGCCGCCACTCTTGAGTTCATCGTACCTGAATTTCAGAATGAATCAAAAGGTGAGATCATGCTGGAGTTGCTTTATTCAACCTACCTTACACTGAATTTCAATGCGATCCCGGCACCAGGTACAGGGGGCGGCAACGAACCTGATACGCTAATGCTGCATTTTCAGGTGAAGGATGCGGCCGGCCACTTCAGTGATACCGTTCGCAAAGAGTTTATCGTAATCCGATAAGTTGACCTTGTTATTTTTCCGGAAAGTCTTTGATTTTTTCGTCTTCAGCAGCCTTTTCATCGCCTGTTGCGCGGTGCTCATGGTGATACAGACCTGTCTGCTGTTTGATCTTCAGATTTCCATACTTCTTTGCGGATTTGTTTTTTGCGGCACAGTGGCCAGCTACAATTTCCACTGGTACCTCATCCCTCCCGCCATTGAAAATCCCTCAAGGAAAACAGCATGGAATATATCCAATAAAACATGGCATTTAACCCTTGCCACTACGGGTTTATTATCTGCAGGTATCATTGTTTTTTTTCTCCGCGAACATTGGCCATGGTTTGCACTGATCGGACTGGCAACATTCATGTACTCCGCTCCGATGATTCCACATCCGTTATTTGTAAAACTGCGAAAAATAGCTATCGGCAAAACGATCTATCTGGCAATGGTGTGGTCTCTGGTTACCACCTTTCTGCCTTTGATCATCGAACTTGAAAGACTGGGTCCATCACAAATCCTCTTCTTCATCAACCGCTTTTTCTTCATCTACGCGATCTGCGTTTTATTCGACTATCGGGATGTTGCAGGCGATCGCGCGGCAGGCATCCGCAGTCTGATCACTTATTTCAATGAAAAAGGAGTCAACTGGTTGTTCTGGATTTCGATATTAGTGGTTATAATCACTTCCTGTCTGCTGATACAACCACTGGGATGGCTGATGATTGTATTGCTGAATCTTCCGGTTCTTGTCCTGAGTCTGCTTTACCCCAGGGCGAAAAGAGATTTTTCTGATTATTTATACTATTTCGTGCTTGATGGACTGATGATGATGTCGGCTCCATTGGTAGTTTTAGCTAAATTTGCCGGATAATTTTCTTTCATGGCAAAAGGGAAAAAGAACAAGTCTATTCTGACAGAACAATCATTAGGTTTTTTTAGAAATTATATCAACACTCCCTCTCCCGTCGGATTTGAATATACCGGACAGAAGTTGTGGATCGACTATATACGACCATTTGTAGATGATATTTTCACGGATCCATATGGAACTGCCGTGGGCGTGGTCAATCCCAGTCATCCTTTCAAAGTGGTCATTGAAGCCCACGTGGATGAGATCAGCTGGTTTGTCAACTACATTACCAGCGAGGGTTTGATTTATCTCAAACGCAATGGTGGTGTAGATCATCAGATTGCGCCGGGACAAAGAGTATTTATTCACGGAAAAAAAGGGCCGGTAAAAGCGGTGTTTGGATGGCCCGCCATTCACACAAGAATCAGCAATCAGGAAAAAGAACCTGTTGCCAAAGTGGAAAATCTCTTTCTCGACTGCGGTGCAAGGAACAAAAAAGAAATTGAAGATCTCGGCATTCATATCGGTGCTGTAGTGACTTACCAGGATGGCTTCGACGAACTGGCGTATGATTATTATATCGGCCGCGCGTTCGATAACCGCATTGGCGGATTTATGATTGCGGAAGTAGCAAGACTACTCAGGGAAAATCGCAACAAACTTCCCTTCGGCCTTTATGTTGTGAATGCCGTTCAGGAAGAAATTGGCCTGCGTGGTGCTGAAATGATCGCGAGACGCATCAAACCAAATGTTGCCATCATCACCGACGTTACACACGACACTTCCACTCCCATGATCAATAAAGTGATTGAAGGTGACACAAGCTGCGGCAAAGGTCCTTCCCTATCATATGGACCAGCTGTGCACAACAAACTCCTGCAGTTAGTAGAATCAGTCGCTGAAAAACATGGCATTCCAGTTCAACCACGTGCTGTTTCGAGAAGTACAGGTACTGATACCGATTCATTTGCTTATGCAAACGATGGTTGTCCCTCCGTGCTCATCTCCATTCCATTACGCTATATGCACACAACGGTGGAAATGCTGCACAAGAGTGATATCGAACAAACGATTCAGCTCATGTACCAGACTTTGCTGGCGCTGACACCTCAAACCAAATTGAGCTACTTCTAGTTCACTCCAGCTGTTTGAGGATATAGTCCACTGCATTATTATTGTTCG
>Ga0065721_10006170_pt1 | contig 11510 bp, 10 predicted proteins | sample Mesricmetagenome_FD_59108 | JGI IMG/M metagenome (GOLD analysis project Ga0065721, IMG submission 59108) | Mesophilic microbial community from rice straw/compost enrichment Sample: eDNA_1 v2 (version 2) | ecosystem: Engineered > Solid waste > Grass > Composting > Bioreactor | place: USA: Davis...
GGGCGCCGAAAGCCTGTCGCTGAACACGCCGGAAGAGCTGGAAGCCTTCGCCAAAAGTCTTGCGTGAGTCGTGACTCGTGAGTCGTGATTGGAGGCCCCCCGATCATGACCCGCCAGCCCGACCGCCATTCACCATTCACGACTCACGACTCACGAGTCACGTCCCGGAGCCCCCCATGTTCAACCTCACCGGCAAGACCGCCCTCGTCACCGGCGCCAGCGGCGGCATCGGCGGCGCCATCGCCCGCGCCCTGTACGCCCAGGGAGCGGCCGTCGTCCTCTCCGGCACCCGCGAGACCGTGCTGCAGGACCTGGCGAAGGAACTCGGCGAGCGCGCCTTCGCCGCCGCCGCCAACCTGTCCGACGCGGAGTCGGTCGACGGCCTGATCGCCCGCGCCGAGGAGGCCGCCGGCGCCCCGCTGGACATCCTCGTCGCCAACGCCGGCATCACGAAGGACGGCCTGCTGATGCGGATGAAGGACGAGGACTTCTCCGACGTCCTGAAGGTCAACCTCGAGAGCTATTTCCGCCTGACCCGCGCCGCCGTGAAGGGGATGATGAAGCGCCGTGCCGGCCGCATCATCGGCGTCACCTCGGTGGTCGGAGTCACCGGCAATCCGGGCCAGACCAACTACGCCGCCTCCAAGGCCGGCATGATCGGCTTCTCCAAGTCCCTGGCCCAGGAGGTCGGCAGCCGCGGCATCACCGTCAACTGCATCGCGCCCGGCTTCATCGCCAGCCCGATGACCGACGTGCTCAACGACCAGCAGCGCGAGACCATCCTGTCGAAGATCCCCGCCGGCCGCCTCGGCCAGGGCGACGAGATCGCCGCCGCCGCCGTCTACCTCGCCTCCGACGAAGCCGCCTACGTCACCGGCCAGACCCTCCACGTCAACGGCGGCATGGCGATGGTATAACCTCTCCGTCGCGCAGCGATGGGGAGGGGGACCGCCCGGGCGCCAGCCCGGGGGGTGGAGGGGTGAAGCGGCAGCCCCGTCGTCTCCTCCCCACGCCGCAGGCGAGGGGAGGGGGACCATGCGAAGCCGCAGGCGAAGCATGGTGGAGGGGTGAAGCGGCGCCCCCGTCCGTGGGGACAAGCCCGCTCACATCTCGCTACACCCTGTTTCCCTCCGCCCCGCCTGTGCTAAAGCCCACGCAACCGGTCGGGGTGAGTCTTCGTTGAAGGCTTGCGCCGCCGTCGCCGTCGTCATACGGCAGAGATGAGACAACCGCCGGCACAACGGCATCACAAGGCAGACACAACATGTCCGACACCCTGGAACGCGTCCGCAAGATCGTCATCGACCACCTGGACGCCGATCCGGAAAAGGTCGTTGAAAAGGCCAGCTTCATCGACGACCTGGGCGCCGACTCGCTCGACAACGTCGAACTGGTCATGGCCTTCGAGGAAGAATTCGACATCGAGATCCCCGACGACGCCGCCGAGCACATCCAGACGGTCGGCGACGCCGTGAAGTTCATCGACGAGAAGCTGGCGGGCTAAGCCCCGCCGGACATCTGGCCCGGATCGGAAAGAGCCGCCGTGGCGCGACAGCGCTGCGGCGGCTTTTTTGCGTGCGCGGGAGAGTCCGAACCTGACTCAAAGCGGTCTTTGGCACCATCCGCTTTCGGGCGAGGCGTCGCCCAGCGAGCGGAGCCGCCGTCCTACCGCCTGATGTTTCGGCGGACCAAACCAACATGTGAGTGGCGTCGCGACGGCATATCGTCCGCCCTTGCGTGATATCGGCGAAAGCGCCGCAGGCTTCTCGGAGAGCCTGGGGCGAAAGCCACGAGTCAGCGGCTGTGAGAGCGTCCTTCTCTAGGCATCCCCTCCGCCGGACAGGGGTGGCACGTCCCGGCCGCCCTCGAGTCGGTCCCGCGCGAGAGCGGCGCGAACGATGAGCATGAGACTGATCGGGGTGGTCAGGCTCAGGAAGATGGCGATGAGCGCCTCATGGAAGACGGGCGCTCCCCTCGTCGCGGACAGGTAGACAATGGAGCTGGTCAGGATGAGGAACATGCCCATGCTCGAGCCAAGGGTCGGGGCGTGCACGCGCTGATAGAAGGTGCGCAGCCGAAAGGCGCCGACGGCTCCGGCAAGGGCGAAGCCCGCCCCGCAAATCAGCACAACTGAAATGCCGAGAGCCACGGGAAGCGGAAGGTCGGCGGGCCTCACTCGATCACCTCGCCGCGCATCAGGAACTTGCCCAGGGCCACGCTGCTGGCGAAGCCCAGCAGGGCGATGATCACGGCAGCCTCGAAGTAGAGGGTGCTGCCAGTGCGCATTCCCAAGGTGATGATCAGCAGCATGGCGGTGACGTAGAAGGCGTCGAGCGCGATGACCCGGTCCTGGGCGCGGGGGCCCCGGATCATGCGGAACAGATAGAGCGCCATCGCCGCCGCCAGCATCAGCTGCGCCGCCAGGATGGCGTAGTTCAGGATGGCGCCGCTCATGCGAAGATCTCCTGCAGCGGACGGGCGTAGCGCTCGGTGATGGTGCGGATCCACTCGTTCTCGTCGACCAGGTCGAAAACATGGATCAGCAGGATGCGATCCTGCGATTCATAGCTCATCCAGATGGTGCCCGGCGTCGCCGTGATGATGCAGGCCAGAACCGCCAGGCCGTAGGGATTGGTGAGCTCCAGCGGAATGGAGACGAAGCCCGAGGTCACCCGGCTGGATCGGCCGCGGACGATGATGCGCAGCAGGGCGAAGTTGGAGCGCACGATGTCGCCGATCACCCGGATGAACAGTCGCAGGAGCAGGCGCCGTCGGCGAATGCGCAGCGGCGGCGGCTGAAGGCGGCGAAAGGCGAAGCCGAGCGCCAGTCCCAGCCCGGCGCCAAGAAGCAGATGGCCGGGCGCCAGGCTCTGGTTCAGCACAAGCCAGGTGGCGAGGATGAACAGGGTGAGGGTGGGATAGGGCAGCCAGCGCTTCATCGCGGCGCCTCCGGCTCCAACACGGAGCCCACATAACGGTTGGAGTCGAGCAGGTCGCGCGCGGTCGCGTCGAGGTAGTCGAAGGGGACGTTGACGGTGAAGGTCAGTGTCAGAAGCGCGAACAGCAGGGCGCCGACGGTGATCCCCTCATGCAGCCGGATGGCGGGGGTGATCCGGTCAGGCTCGGCCCACCACATCTGGATGCCGGCCCGCGCGAGCGCCGTCAGCGAGAACAGGCTGGAGGCGATGACGACGGTGGCCAGAATCCGGGCCGCGCCCGGCAGCGGCCCCACCGGTCCGTCGAGCAGGGGCGCGACCATCGCCACCTTGGCGAGGAAGCCGGGCAGCGGCGGCAGGCCGGCGATGAGCAGGGTGCAGATCAGGAACCCGGCGGAGAGCAGGCCCAGCGGGGCGTTTATGATCACGGCCCGCTCGTCCTCCTCGGTATAGAGGCCGTCGCCATCGGGATCGTAGGCCTCCAGCAGGGGCGGGTCCTCGAACTCGTCGTCGCCATCATCGGAGCCCACCAGACCACCGATCAGATAGAAGGCCGCCGCCGCGAGGGTGGACACGACCATGTAGAACAGCGCCCCCGCAACGACGGCGGGCTCGCGGAAGACCAAGGCCGACAACAGCGTCCCGGCCGAGACCAGAATGCTGTACCCGGCCAGCCGGCCGACATCGCGGGCGGCCAGCATGCCGACGAGGCCGACGCCAATGGTCAGCAGGCCGGCGACGAAGATCGCCTCTCCGCCAAAGCCCGCCGAGGATCCGGAGGCCGGTCCGAAGCACAACATGCCGAGTCGCAGGAGGGCGTAGACGCCCACCTTGGTCATGATGACGAAGAAGGCCGCCGAAGGCGCCGTGGCGGCGTCGTAGGTGCGCGGCAGCCAGAAGCCGAGCGGCCAGGCCGCCGCCTTGATGAGGAAGGCCATACCGAGGATGGCCGCGCCGGCGTGGAAGATGGCGCGGGTGTCGTCTGCGAGAGTGGGGATGCGCTGGGCAAGGGCCGCCATGTTCAGGGTCCCGGTGACGCCGAAGATCAGGCTGACGCCGACCAGGAAAAACAGGGAGGCGACCAGGTTGATGACGATGTAATGCAGCCCCGCCTTGACCCGGCGCGGGCCGGACCCGTGCAGCAGCAGGGCGTAGGAGGCGGCCAGCAGGATTTCGAAGAAGACGAACAGGTTGAACAGGTCGCCGGTCAGGAAGGCCCCGTTCAGCCCCATCAGCAGCAGCTGGGAGAAGACCGGGTAGAAGGGACCCAGCCGGGCCCAGCGGCCCAGCGAGAAGACGGAATTCACCAGGCCGAGCACGGCGGCGAGCAGCACCATCAGGGCCGCGAGCCGGTCGGCCACCAGAACGATGGCCACGGAGGTGGGCCAGTCGCCCAGCCGATAGGTCGCCGCCGCCTCGCCGCCGCCGGCCTGGATGACGAGGGCGACGGCCGCGGCCAGCAGGCCGAGGGAGGCGGCGATCGAGATCACGCCGTGCAGCGGGCGGTTGCGCGCGCCGGTGAGCATCAGCACGGCCGCGGCCGCCAGCGGCAGCAGGATGGGGAGGATGACGAGGTGCTGGATCATGCCTCGTCGTCCCTTCGTCCGTCGACGTGGTCAGCGCCGGCGAAGCCGCGGGCGGCAAGGATCACCACCAGCAGCAGGGCGGTGGTCGCGAAGCTGATCACGATGGCGGTCAGGACCAGCGCCTGCGGCAGGGGGTCGGCATAGTCGATCAGCGAGCCGGCCGATCCGCGCAGCACCGGCTCGGCCCCTATGCGAACCCCGCCCGTCGAGAAGATGAACAGGTTCACCGCATAGGACAGCAGGGTGAGGCCGATCAGCACCTGGAAGGAGCGCGGGCGCAGAACCAGCCAAACTCCCGAAGCGGTCAGCACGCCGATGGCGAGGGCGAGCACGATCTCCATCAGGGCGTCTCTCCGGGTTCGACCGGGTCCGTTTCCAGGCGGCGGGGCCGGCGCAGGGACTGGTGGGCGATGGCGATCAGGATCAGGCTGGTGGCGCCGACGACGAGGATGAACACCCCGAGGTCGAACAGCACCGCCGTCGCCAGCGGCATCCGGCCGAGCGGCCCCAGGTCCGCATAGTCGAACCACGAGGTCAGGAAGGGATAGCCGAAGATCCAGGAGCCGAGGCCGGTCGCCAAGGCGATCAGCAGGCCGGTGGCGATCCACTGCACCGGCGCGACCCGCACGCGCTGCTCTACCCAGCGCACCCCGCCGGCCATGTAGAGCAGGATCAGGGCCACCGAGGCGGTCAGGCCGGCGGAGAAGCCGCCCCCCGGCAACTCGTGACCCCGCACGAACAGATGGACGGAGAAGAGCAGGATCACCGGCACCATCAGCTGGATGATCAGCCCGGGCACACGAAGGTATTCGGTCAGGGTCTGGCCGCGCTCCCGGTCGTCCCGCTGCCGGTCGGTGATTTCCTGGGCCAGCTTCTGCGGCGGGGCGGCGACGCTGTCCTCGGCGGGGCGGAACCGGCGGAGCAGGGCGAAGACGGCCAGCGCGACGATGGCCAGAACCGTGATCTCGCCGAAGGTGTCGAAGCCACGGAAGTCGACGAGGATCACATTGACGACATTGTGCCCGCCGCCCTCCGCGTAGGCCTGCGCTAGGAAGAATTCGGATATGGACCCGTCCACCGGGCGGGTCATGACGGCGTATGCCAGGATGGTCATGCCCATCCCCATCGACAACGCGATCGCCGCGTCGCGTCCGCGCCGCAGCCGGGTGGGCAGTCGCCGCCGTTCCTGGATCCGGAGCCGCGGCGGCAGCCACCTGAGGCCGAGCAGGATCAGGATGGTGGTGACCACTTCGACCAGCAGCTGGGTGGCGGCGAGATCGGGCGCGGACAGCCAGACGAAGCTGATGCACGACACCAGACCGGCGCCGCCGACGAGGACCAGCGCCGCCAGCCGGTGGAACTTGGCCAGGGACGCGGCGCCTATGGCGCAGGCGGATCCGATCAACCACAGGATCGCGAAGGCTGGATCGACCGTGCTCAGGGTTTCGGGCCCCGGACGCAGCCGCGCCCCGCCCGCCGCGGCGAGACCGACAAGGAGGGTCGCCAGCATGATGAAAAGGACCTGGGGCTGCAGGCGGTCGCCGGGGAAGAGACGCTTGATCCGGTCGGGCCCTTTGTCGCCGATCCATTGCAGCAGGCGTTCGAAGATCAGCTTTCCGTTGACGGGGCCGAACGGCGCCGTGCGGATCTCCAAGAAGCTCCGCCGGAGCGCGAGGTACATGGCGATGCCGACCGCGAGAGCGATAGCGCTCATCAGCAGGGCGGGGTTGGGTCCGTGCCAGATCGCCAGCTTGAAGGCCGGGGCCATGTCTCCGAGGCCGGCGACCGCAGCCCTCTGCAGCCCCGGGCCGACGGTGAGTGCGGGCAGCACGCCCACGACGACGCACAGGAGGGCGAGGCAGCCGATCGGCGCCACCATCCAGATCGGCGGCTCCTGCGGGCGGCGTGGGAGCTTGTCCGACGCCGGGCCGAAGAAGACGCCCGCAGCGAAGCGCAGGGAATAGACCACGGAGAAGGTCGAGGCGACGACGGCCACGGCGGCCGGCAGCCAAGCCGCGGCCATGCCCCGCGCGGCGGTGAGGCTCTCCTCGAAGAACATCTCCTTGGACAGGAAGCCGTTGAGCAGGGGCACGCCGGCCATGGCCGCGGCGGCCACGGTGGCCAGGGCGGTGGTCACCGGCATGTACCGGGCGAGGCCGCGGAGCTTGCGCATATCGCGGGTTCCGGCCTCGTGGTCGACAGCCCCGGCGGCCATAAACAGCGAGGCCTTGAATACGGCGTGGTTGACCGTGTGGAAGAGGGCGGCGACCCAGGCGAGCGGACTGTCGAGCCCCAGCAGGAAGACGATCAGGCCGAGGTGGCTGATGGTCGAATAGGCCAGCACCCCCTTCAGGTCGTTCTGGAACATGGCCAGGAAGGCGCCGAGGGTCAGCGTCGTCAGGCCCGCCAGGGTGACGGTGAAGAACCAGCCGTCGGTGCCGGAAAGCACCGGCCAGAAGCGCATCAGCAGGAACACCCCGGCCTTCACCAAGGTGGCCGAGTGGAGATAGGCCGAGACTGGCGTGGGCGCCGCCATGGCCTGCGGCAGCCAGAAATGGAAGGGGAACTGGGCGCTCTTGGTGAAGGCTCCGATCAGGATGAGGGCGAGGGCGAGACCGTAGACGCCGCTGTCCCGGATCGCGTCGCCGGCCGCCAGAATGGCGGCGATCTCATAACTGCCCGCGGCCCGCGCCAGCAGCAGCACGCCCGCCAGCAGGCACAGCCCCCCGGCCGAGGTGACGATCAGGGCCATCCGCGCGCCCTCGCGGGCTGCGGCGCCGTGATGCCAGTAGCCGATCAGGAGGAAGGACAGCAGGCTGGTCATCTCCCAGAAGACCACCAGCTGGATGACGTTGCCCGACATCACGAGGCCGACCATCGAGCCGGCGAAGGCGAGCAGCAGCGAATAGAAGCGCGGCACCGGATCGGCCGGCGACATGTAGTAGCGTGCGTAGATGCTGACGAGCAGGCCGATGCCGTAGACCAGCATCAGGAAGACCCAGTTGAAGCCGTCCAGCGTCAGGGCGAAGTCGAGGCCGAGCGCGGGGGCCCAGGGGATGGTCCATGCAAGACCCACGGCAGGCAGGTGGCCTGAGAGAGTGGCTGACAGCACGAGTCCGATCAGCATGGCGCCCGTCGACAGCGTTGCCGCCGTGTTGCGCGCATGGGCCGGCAGCAAGGCCGCGGCCAGACTCGCGACGAACGGCGCGCTCAACAGCAGCAGAAGCCAGACGTCAGGACCCGGCAACGGCGCCCCCGTCCGGATAAGGGCCCGAGCAGTTCGCCTGTTCTTCCGTAGCGGTTGGGACCGCGGCCACCATGCACATCTTCCTTCCTCAACTATCGGGATGAAGGGCCAAAGCAAGCCCCGTCTCCCGCCCGGAACCCTCCGCAGTCGCGGCGCGCGGAAAGGCCGCGGTTGAACCGGGGCGTGGGAGGAATAGTTCAATGAACAGAGATCGCCCGACTGATGAGGAGACCGATATGGCCGAGACGCCGGCGGGCCCGCCAAAAAAGATCATGTTGGCCACCGACCTGAGCGGTCGTGGGGACAGAGCCCTGGACCGGGCGACTGGCCTGGCCCACGCGTGGGGCGCGGAACTGCTCGTGGTGCACGCGCTCGGGGAGGGGGAACTGGCGGAGGCCAACGGGCTCCTGCCGTCGTGGCGCCGCGCTCCGGACTTCGCAGCGCGGGTGGAGCAGCAGATTCGTGACGACATCCGCGGGCCGTGCCCGGCCCTTCGCTTCCACATCGAGGAGGGCTCGCCTCTCACGGTGATCCTGGAGGCGGCACGTCGCGAACATCCGGACCTGCTCGTCGTGGCCATGGGACGCTCAGGCGCCATGGGAGGCTTGTCGCGAACGGTGGACGAGCTGTTCAGGCAGTCGCCCTGCAGCATGCTGGTGGTCAAGAAGCGGCCCCACGGCGCCTACGGCCACATATTGGTAGGCACCGACTATACGACTGAGGCGCGCAGGGGACTGGAGGTTGCAACGCGGCTGTTTCCGTCCGCCGCCGTGGTCGTCATGCACGCCTATGAGATGCCGTACCGGAACCTCTACCTGGACATTTCCCTCGCCGAACGGTTCGGCGGCGTGGAACAGGAGACGATGGCCAACTGGCTGGCCCAGGCGGAGATCTCAGACGACGCGCGGGCGCGAACCACATTCCTGATTGAACACGGCCCGCCCGAAGTCATGCTGGACGCCTATGTGACGGAACGGGGCGCGGATCTGACGGTGATCGGCGCCTACGAGCGCAGCCGCCTGTTCCACTTGATGGTGGGCGGGATGGGGCCGCGGATCGTCCAGTCAGTTTCGAGCGACCTGCTCGTGGTGAGGGCAGGACCGCCGGCCGGCTAGAGGTTGGCGGCGGCATGCGGAAGTTCTGCCAAGCCGAGCTAGCGTGGGTTGCAGGATTTTCCGGATGACTTCTGCTCGGCTTCTCGGTCCCGGTGCCGGCCCGATCTCTCGTGCGCTGTTGAGGGATGTCGTCTGGCGGCTGTAGCGCGTCAAACTCAAGCGTCTCGGCAGGAGTGTCCGCTTGAGGGTCGGTAGCGGTCGTTCGGCAAGCCTGGGCTGAAGGTCCGCTTGTCGGCGGCGGGCCAACGTCCGGTTCTGGCGCTCAACCGCCGTCGTCAGAACTTTGTCCAGCCGGCCCGTCGCAGGGCAGCAACCCGGTCTCTCGCAACTGGCACCTTTAGCTCGTTTTTCAATCTGAGTTCCAAACGACGACCCTCGCGCGCGACGCTCTCTAGGGCGGCCTCCGCCACCCACCACGAGCGGTGCACCTGCAGCCCCGGGACGCCGGCCAGTTCCGCAACCGCGTCGCCCATCCTCATCAGGACGAGGGCGTCTCCCGTAGCCGTGAACACCCGAAGATAGTGGTCCTCGGCCCTCAGGGCCCAGATCTCACGGCCGAGACGGCGCGGGAGCCGGGCCATGAAGGAAGCCTGCTGCGGCGGTTCAATCGGATCTGCCGCAGGGCTGATCAGGGGCTCGGCATCTCGCCGGGCTTCGCCGTGATTTTCCGCCTGGACAGCCAGGGAAGCGGCGAACCAGAGGCAGGCGACCACCAGTGCGCTTACGACAAGGACCTGCCCGGCGGTTTCGATCAGGAGCCCTGCGGACGGCGCTGCGCGGGAGAGATCGACCTCCGGGCCGAACCACCAGAGCCAGAGACTGAATGGCGCCGCCGCCATGACCAGCGCCCCTGCCCAGCCGGACCACTCTGGCAGCGCCATTCGCACAGCCGCTCCGCCCGCGAGCCTGACGAGAGGGCGATAGACCAGGTATCCGACAAGGAGAGTCCGCGCCCAGTAGGCCAGCCGTTCGCTCCAGCCGCTGGCGCCCAGGATGCCGTATGGCGCAAGGAGCGTGAGCACGACGCTTCCGATGGCGACGCCCATCAGTTCGATCGAGACGCCTCGCGCCGAAAGACGCGACCTCAGGCCGATTGGCGCTTCGTGAACGGGCATAGCCGTGGACCGCTGCACAGGTGACGAAAGGACAGGAGCAACTGACGTAAACGGCGTCACCTGATCTGCAAAGCTTCGGCTACCGCTAGGCCGCAAGCCCGGAGCCAAGTCATGCAGAACCGCCTATCTGTCCCACGCACCGCCGACCTCCTCTGTATTTTGCCCGGAGCCGTCGCCGCCGCATTCATGATCGGCAACCACGCCATGGCCTGGGCTCCTTGGATCGCAGTCCTCTTCACACTCAGGTTCGTGAGACGAACGCCAGCCGCGCAGGGTCTGGCATTGGGCGCCTGCGCGTGGGCCCTGGCCTATGTCGCCGGCTGGCAGGGGGTTCTTCCATTCAAAGGCTGGCTCTCCTACGCGGTACCGGCGGCGGCGGGGTTCGCTGCCTTCCTGCCATTCATCGCTGATCGCCTTCTATCGCCGCGCCTGGGACGCTCCGTTCGTTGGGTGGTCCTTCCGACCGCGTGGGTCGCCGTCGAGTTCGCCTTTTCCCATCTGGGGTACGGGACGTGGGGGGCTGTGGCCTACTCCCAGATCGCCCTGCTTCCACTTCTTCAAACTGCGGCTGTCGTAGGCTTGGCAGGCCCCGCCTTCCTGGTCGGAGCTTTCGGCTCGATCGCGAACGAGGTCTGGCAAAGCCCGCGTCGCGGCTGGCCGCTGGCCGCCGCCTTCGCTGGCGCAGTGGCGCTTATCCTGGGCGGAGGCTGGCTTCTGCTGCGTTCCACGGAGCCAAGGGCTACGGTCCAGATCGCGGGGATCGTCGTCGACAACATGCCGGTGTTCCGCAACACTTGGGGTCCGCTCAGCTACGGCGAGCCCCTCGATCGCGAAGCGGCGGAGCGGGTGCGACCGTCTGCCCGGGCTCTGGTCCAAGCCTTGTTCGACCGGTCCGAACAGGCGGCCGATCGCGGAGCCAGGATCATCGTGTGGAGCGAGGCCAACGCCCTGATCTTCGCATCCGACGAAGCCGATATGATCCACCTCGGCCAGAGCTTCGCAGCCCGTCGCGGGGTCTACCTCTTCATGGCTGCTGCCGTGATGACGCCCGGGGAGCCGCTGGCGGAGAACGTCATCATCGTCATCGACGATCGAGGTCGGGTGGTGGATCGCTACCTGAAATCGCACCCTACGCCGGGCGAAATGTCGGTGCGGGGGGACGGTCGGGTTCGCACGCTGCCGACACGGTATGGTCGCCTCGCATGGGCCATCTGCTATGACTTCGACTACCCTGGACTGATCCGTCAGGCAGGCCGGGCCGGTGCAGACATCCTGATCGACCCGTCTTGGGAGCACGCGGGGATGGCGCCGCTGCACTCCCAGATGGCGGCAATGCGGGCGATCGAGACGGGGGCGGGTCTGTTCCGGCCGGTGAATGGCGGACTGGGCCTCGCGGTCGACGGACGCGGACGCGTGATCTCGGCTCTTCCTGCTTCCCGATCTTTGGACGAGGACCTCATCGCCGACATGCCGATCGCCCGAACCTGGGCCCCCCAGGTCGCAGTTGGCGA
>Ga0065721_10052634_pt1 | contig 11509 bp, 9 predicted proteins | sample Mesricmetagenome_FD_59108 | JGI IMG/M metagenome (GOLD analysis project Ga0065721, IMG submission 59108) | Mesophilic microbial community from rice straw/compost enrichment Sample: eDNA_1 v2 (version 2) | ecosystem: Engineered > Solid waste > Grass > Composting > Bioreactor | place: USA: Davis...
TGTTTTTTTTTGATAATAAATAAAACCAGCTTTACCTCCTTTTTCCATGGATTTGGCCAGTTGTTCCAATTCACGTTCGAAAGTACTGGGATTACCAAGGGCGGCAATATTTTCTTCGGTAATTGGATTGACAATTGTTTTCCAAATTCTAGTCGCAATATTTAAATTATTGCCATATTTTTTTTGATATCGTTGCACAGATTCAGTTTTGTCATAGCGAGTTCTCAAGGGTATCCAACGATAGGCGTCATCAATGTCTGGTTTGGTCATATCATAAACAAATTCCACCACGGTTTTATCATTAATAATTCTCTCTTCAGAATCACGAGCTTCCCCATTGGTGACATAAATATTGGCTTTCTGTTCGATACCATCCACTTTGAAAGGGATTGGTTTTTCCTGGGATCCTTTATGTAATCCCACAAAGAGTCGACAAACTTTATATGGACTGGCATCAGCACTCATGGTGGCTTTATCATAAAAAATAGCATCATTGCCATGAACATCTTTGATAAACTCAATGTAAAAATCAATTGAATTCAAATATGAAGGTTTCCATTTATATTCCAAAGGCACCGAATCTAAATTTTCTGGACTAACTTTGATCATATAGGGAAAACTAATAGGTGTATAAATAATGCCATCCAAACTATATGGTGTTAAATTTTCGCGCACGGACAATCTCCAAATTAAATCTGCATACATGAAGACTTCGGCCGGATCAATACCAAATGGCACAAAATATAGTTTTCTGGAAATAAATAGTCCCTGATGTTTGGCGACGGTTTCGTTGAATAATTTCCAGTAATTTTTTAGTTCGACCTCATAAAATTTTTTAATTAAGTCAAATTCCACATCGGAATGTTTATCCAAATAGTTAGTGAATGGTACTAAATTACCAAAACATTTGTCTACAATTTGGTTCAAGACATTCAAACGATCCGTCAAAATAAATTTTTCGTTGTGACGATAATCAATGTTTCCAGCATAAACTACATCAAATGCCAAAAACAGATAATTATTTTCGTCGTGTATTAATTCACCGTCCAAAATCATATTGTAATATTTTTTGTCTGTGATTTGTAAATTAATTTTTTTGACATTCATATTGGTAGATAATAAATAGAGACCCTCTTCCAAACTAAACAAAAAATATCGTTCACCATCCGCCTTGTCGGTAATAGCATATTTGTTGGGGACAAATTTAATGACATGTTGAATTTCCAATGAAACCACATTTCGACTATCCAAATGACTAATGGATTTGGCATTCAGGAGTGTTTGATACTTGTGAATGATATTTTGGGTTTCCGTTTTACCCACTGGAATGTCACTATCCTGAATAATTTTAAGCATGGATTCAATTTCATTCATGATAAGATCAAAACTAATTTTGTTGTTTATGATTTCCAATTCGATTTCGTAATTATATGGTCGTCTGGACAAATTCCAAATGTTATTGGATTCTTGGACACTGGAGATATCCACACGGAAATTTTTTCCCGTGACAAAACTATAACGATTTTTATATCGATATAAAATTTTTTCACTCCCGGATAATTTGGGTTTATCATTTTCATTTCGCAGGGGAACTTCTTCGGTCATTTTGATAACAGTACAAAATTCGTTAATGAAAACTCGGTTTGCCGAGCCTCGATTTTTATAAATGATTTCTGTATCTTCTGATGGATTTAAACTGAGTAAATGTCTCTGAATTTCCGTGATACCGCTCCTGGAAAATTTACTAATGAAAACATCTATTTGTTCCGGATCCAAAATACTAATGCGATAAGTATTACCATCGGCCAAGATAATGGCAATGTCAAGTGAGTTTTTGGAACTAATTTGATTTTCATCCACCAAATCTACAAAATATTGACTAGTGCGAATAAATGTTTCATAACTGATTCCACGGAAAGAGATTTCCAATTCCAAATTTTTATTTTGGTTGAAAATATTAACCATATCTTTGATTTTATTGGATTCTTCCTCTTTTAAAACATTAAGAAAAGCATTTTTATTGGTCATATGATATATTTAATAAGTGATATTTTATTTATATATATCAAAATTTATATATAGGATATGGTTAATCAATTTTTCTCACAAAATGTAAGTATCATTATCTAAATTCTGTATTATTAATAATGTTATTTAAACATTGTGTCAATTATTTATTCACATCATGAATTCTTTTCACTTTTCCGACAAATAAAATTTCGGATTGTCCATATTTATGAAGTGTCATTTTGTTTGGAATTAATGAGAAATATTTGGTGCGTGAATTGATTGACAATTCATTTATTGTAATTGCACCACTCCAACAATTTGTTCATGGCCAAACTTACTCACAAATTCGGAACAATGTTTCGAAAGGAAAGCAAATTATCATTTTGAAGTTGGGCGACATGGAAAACACTTATCATGTATCCCAAATGTCGATTCCCATAGAATTATGCTACGAAAATGATTTATTATTTGGATGTAGTTTTTGACACCGACCAAAATATAATCAAATTAATCAAATCGAATTACTGCATGGCATAATTAACTACAATGGTAAAGTATTTTCCTATAATGATTATAGTTTGAAATTGGATTCAAATTTAGTTCATTTGCAAATTATTTCTGATACTTCATTAATAGAAATTTTCGTCAACAAAATTAAATACACCGGATGTGCCCAAAGAGATTATTCCTATGGTATCATGACCTTTAGTCAAATGAATGTTGTGACTTTGACACTATACGCGCCACTAGCTTTGTGAGAAATTACTGTTGGAATCAGTCAGTAACATAATTATTTTATTCTAATAAAATAATTATGCCCAGAAAAAATTATATTTCCGAAAAAATTATTTGCATTTTGGCTCACTCGGAAATGGGTGACCTAAAATTGGCCAAACTAATTAATTACGTCCAAAACTGTCAAAGTGTTAATTTGATGGTCCTGCTTGATCCAATAGATGCCGAGTATATCAAACATTTAGAATATTTAACCCTTGAACATAAACGTGTTAAATTTTTTGTTGATTCAGATAACCAAACCATCAATAAATTACTGACAAAATGTCATTGTTTTGTGGAAACAAGTTTTGACAAAACACATTATGAATTAATGGCCCATGTTAAAAATATTCCGGTCATTAGTTATCACAAGTTCCCATCCAAAAATGGCAAAACATATCACATTAACAGTATCAAATCTTTAGATTCACTTTTAGGTCGGATCATTGGTTATTTACGGAGTGGACGTGTTTGATCGAGTTAGTATAGATTCCAACATTATAAATATTTTTTCAGCAAAATATTATGTTATATTAGAATATAATGACCGACGACAATAAGGTGTTCTATGTTATTTTGGTGATTGCTATACTTTTCATTATTTATTTGTTCTGGTCCAATTCCAAGGAAAAGGCGTACGAATATCGACCTTTCACTCAGTTGTCTACAAATCCAGCCACCCAACAAAATGTTATTAATACCATGATTAACCAATTACAAAAAGTCGTGAGTGAACTTCGACAAGAAATCATTGCTTTGCGCCAAAAATTGACTCCCCTCATTGGACAACAAATTCCAGAAAATGTGACCACCGAAATTAATAACATTATTACGTCCCTCAACCAAAGATTCCAAACATTAAACCAACAATTGCCATCTCTGGAGCAACAAAATTTAACAATGGCCCAAACATCCAGACTCAACTTTATATTGACCGAATTCAATAATGACATTAGATTACTTAACCAATTACTAAGTAATTTCACCAACCAAAAAATTAACTTAATTAATATCCCATCCAATGTACCTAGTGCATCGGTGCTTCCTGTGGTAGCGCCTCCGATCAGCCAACCAAGTCCTAGTGCTCCTACATTTACCGGCGCACCTATCAATGCCAGTCCCCAACTTTTGTGTCCAGGTTGGAATAATAACACGAATAACATAAACAATATGAGCAACACCAATGATATTCCGCCTGTGGTTGAATTGTCCAATGTATATGAATCAGGGAGCTTAATGTATTAGTACTGTTCCTGAGGGAACACTTGTCTTTCTATTCAATCAGTGTTAATGAATTACCGCAGTGATACAAACTATTGATAATATGAATTTACTGAACGGTGATCTCGGTTGCCGAGAACCTAGTGTCTTTCTTCATTGATCGGCCAACTTCTGATGTTGTGAAGAAAAGTATATGGACCTTTATTCCAAAAAAAAATTGAAAAAATAATTTCCTGAATAATAAAATTATATAAAGTTAATATATTAACCAAAAAAAATGCAAATCTTCGTAAAAACTTTGTCTGGTAAGACTATCACTTTAGAATGTGAACAATCAGATACTGTGCAGTCTGTCAAACAAAAGATTCATGACAAGGAGGGTATTCCTCCTGACCAACAACGCCTGATTTTTGCCGGTAAACAACTGGAGGATGGGCACACTTTGGGAGATTATAATATTCAAAAAGAATCCACTCTTCATTTAGTATTGAGATTGCGCTAGAACCAGATATTATGATTGTTCCAATATAATGTTCATTTTTCGACCACGAAAATAGTGAATATTGGATTAAAAATTCAATATCCATTATTCAAAAAAAATGAAAAATATAATCTTAGCATATTCATTATTATTTATTTTTCGGTTATATTCAGAATGATGGACCAACTAGATACTATCAAACTAATTGATTGTCAGGAGACCACACACGATCAAATTGATGTCGAATATCCAGAAGCAATTCATCTGGGTCCATCATTTTCCAACGAGGAATTGATATCCGGACAAACACTGATTCCTGGAATCACCAAAACTAATGAAATTCTAACAAACAACATTGAACCTCCTTGCGACATTGTTATTGATTTGAATTCGCCAGAACAATTAATTGAGGACCCAAACAAAAAAATATTCGAAATTTCGGACACTTTGAAAAACATGAATATTGTTATGACCGAACAATATCAAGAAAATAATTCTTGTTTGTATAGTCTTGCTTGTTGTTTAATATGTATTTGTCTGGGAGTTTCTGGTATTGTGATTATTTTGTTGTGGCATGTTGGTTGAGAAAGTCGTCGATTTTAATATATATATTTTCATAAATTCTAAAATATTTCAAACAATATTATCTATGTCAAAAAAATTGAAAAAAATTTTACTCAAAAACTCATTCATAACAAATTATCACAAACTATTTCAAATTAATTGGTAGCACACATGGATTCCACCGAAAAAATTAATTTACTTCATCCATCAACTTTTCCTGAAACTCGACCACCGCAAATTGAAGACGAACATTGCCACCAAAAAATTGTCCCACCTATAGTTAAAAAACTGGAAAATTGTGTGAGAACTTATTTGATGCCTGTATCTGAAAAAAGTGTCCAGTTTGATTGTCAATCATGTGAAAAAAATATCGAGATAAAATCAGATGTGATTGCCCAAAATGTGGGAATTATGGGACACAATCAGAAGATCATACATATTGATATGGGAAACATGTATGCCATTATCATACATAACCAGAAAAAAATTGATAGTATTAATGATTTAATAAATTAAAACATTAATTCTATAAATTAAAAAATACATATTCACGATCATGACAACAAACATTTTTGACATCGCCGAACTAAAATACATTGTGATAAATTTACTTGATATCGAATCCATTGTCAGACTGACTAGTTTGGACAAGGCCACCAAAGAATTAATAGAATCAATGTCCATTTACAAAGAATTTATGATGATAATTCAAAATTATCTTCCCCAAAAAATGTCCATGAAAAAAATTTTTGAGAGAGCTTGTTCACGTGGTTGTTTGAATCTTGTCAAAAAAATTTATTCGGATTATTATGGTAACGTCATTGATATGTTTGTTTTGGATAATGGACTAATAAATGCTTGTATTAGTGGACATGTGGAAATTGTGAGTTTTCTTTTAAATCATGGTGCGAATGTAGATACACATTTTGAAGAACCATTGCAGCAAGCTTGTTATCATGGTCATTATCAGTTGGCATTATATTTGTTAGAACATGGTGCCACAATCAATGAGTGGTTATATGAAGGATTAATGCAAGCATCCAAAATGGGTAATTTGCCCATTGTACAATTATTGATTAATCATGGAGTTCCGTTTGGTTATTTCTACCATTGTTACAGAAGTCCAACTGGACATATTTTGTATGATCTGGATTATTACCGTATGTGTCCTTTGACGGAGGCCTGTGAATATGGTCATTTAGATATTGTTAAATTTTTGGTGGAAAAAGGGGCTGATATTCATTTTGGAAATGAGTTGGGCCTAACATTGGCATGTTCATGGGGCCATTTGGATATTGTTAAATATTTAGTGGAAAAAGGGGCTGATATTCATTGTGGAAATGAGTTGGTCCTAAAATTGGCATGTTTGTGGGGCCATTTGGATATTGTTAAATATTTAGTCGAGATAGGAGCTAATCCTAATTATAATGAAGAAGAAGCATTGCTCTTGGCTTTGGAAAACAATCAAATAATTGTTGCCCGTTTTTTGATAAAACATGGAGCCGACATTCATGTCAATAATGATAAACCTTTGCGTATGGCTTTGAAGCGTAACCAACTGATTGTTGTCCAATTTTTGATAAAAAATGGAGCCAATATTCATTCCATAACTGATAGTGAAATGTATGATATTTATATGCGTGGATATTTAGAAATAATTAAATTTTTGGTGGAGAATGGTATTAATATTCGCATGCCAATATGTTTGAAAATATTTAAATTGGCTTGCGAAAATGGACAAATGGATTTGGTAGAACATATGTTGAATGCCCATATTAATATTCATTACAATAATGATCATCCACTACGAATTGCTGCTTGGAATGGACATATAGACATTATCAAAACATTATTGGCCCACGGTGCCAATGTTAATGCCCTCGATAATGCAGCTTTGCGATGGACTTATCACAAAAAAAATTTGGTCGTGGCTAAAATTTTAATTGACCATGGTGCCAATGTGCTAGTGAATTATCAAGTTCATCAATGGCTTCGCAAAAATAATTTGATTCGATAACAAATTAAATTGAAATTAATTATTTAATTATCACAATTAAACAATTAATCTACTTCATCTATTTTGGGTTCTGGTACTTGATTACTATTTTCACCGTTTTCGTTAGCGACATTGGCTTCTTCTGTTTTTTGGGCATATAATTTGACGGCGATTGGATTCCAAAGATCTTCGAGTTCGCGTCGTTTGGATTCGTAGGAGTCAGCTGGTTCAGATGGATTTTCATCTATGAATTTCAGGATGTTGTTGCAAGTATCTTCAATCTTGACTTTGGTCTCGTTGTCTAAAACAGTAGTGGCTGTGGCTTCGTTGGCAGCACGTCTGACACTGTGAACGTAATACTCTAGTTCGTTCTTAGCATCAACAGCCATTTTTCTCTTATTATCTGCCTCTTCGAATTGTTTAGCTTCTTCCACCATTTTGTTAATTTGTTCTTCAGTGAAACGATTGCGATTATTTGTAATGGTAATATTTTTGCTCTTGTTGGTTGACTTATCTACAGCGGTGACATTTAGGATGCCGTTGGCATCAATATCAAATGTGACCTCAATTTGGGGTATGCCACGTGGTGCTGGTGGAATATCTTCCAAGTTGAATGTCCCCAATTGATTATTGTCGCGAGTGAATTTACGTTCGCCCTCAAATATTTGAATCGTGACAGAAGTTTGATTATCAGAATATGTGGAAAAGACTTTGGATCGTTTGCAGGGAATGGTAGAATTACGATCTATAATGTTGGTCATGATACCACCTGCTGTTTCCAATCCTAAGGACAATGGAGTAACATCCACCAAAACTAAACCATCTAATTTGTCATCAGTGTTGCCCACCAATATGGCAGCCTGAATGGCTGCTCCGTAAGCGACAGCTTCATCGGGATTAACACTTTCATTAAGTTGTTTACCACCAAAGTAATCTGACAAGAGTTGCCTAATCTTAGGAATACGAGTGGAGCCCCCTACCAAAACAATTTCATTAACTTGAGATTTATCCAATTTAGCATCTGTTAAAACTTTTTCCACAGGTTCGATTGTTTGTCTGAACAAATCAACACATAATTCTTCAAGTTTGGCACGCGTTAAATTAACACAATAATCACAACCTTCAAAAAGAGAATCAACTTCAAGTGTGGTTTGCATGGCCGATGAGAGAGTCCGTTTGGCTCGCTCGCAGGCCGTACGAAGTCGTCGCAATGCCTTGGAAGAAGTGGTTAAATCCAACTTGTGTTTTCTCTTAAAATCTTCAGCACACCAAGCAACTAATCTGTTATCAATATCTTCTCCACCCAAATGAGAATTGCCACTGGTGGCTTTAACCTGAAACAATCCATCTTCCAAACTTAACAGAGTAACATCATGTGTACCACCCCCACAATCAAATATAAGCACGTTAACTTCACCCGAAGCCGTTTTGTCCAAACCATAAGCCAGGGCAGCAGCAGTTGGTTCGTTAATGATTCGCAAAACATTAAGACCAGCAATGGTGCCTGCGTCTTTGGTAGCTTGGCGTTGGGCGTCATTAAAATAAGCTGGAACGGTAATAACAGCATCCGTTATTTCTTGTCCAAGATAAGTACTGGCAATTTGTTTCATTTTGGTTAGAACCATGGCAGAAATTTGTTCCGGTAAAAATTGTTTGACGTTATTTTCATGTGTCACCTGAAAATGTGGTTTGCCATTGACATTAATAACCTTGAATGGCCAATGTTTCATATCAGATTGGACTACTGGATCATCAAATCTTCTGCCAATCAAACGTTTGGCATCAAAAATGGTATTAGTTGGGTTGGAAGATAATTGATACTTGGCAGCATCCCCCACCAAATGTTCTGTTTCTGTGAATGCCACATAAGAGGGTGTAGTTCGATTTCCTTGATCATTGGCAATAATTTCAACTTTACCATTTTGATAAACGCCTACACAACTATAAGTAGTACCCAAATCAATACCTACGGCAATTTTTTTTGACATAATAAACTCTGAATTTATTAAATTAATATATCTTTAAATTAGAATTATCAACGCAATTCATTTCCAACTAAGTATTTGGACAAATACAGTTAAAAACAAATAGCTTTATCATATTTGGACATCAGAATGAAATTATTTAGTTCCGATAAACACATAATATAATCCTCGTAATTTTTGGCAATTAAATGATAATGGGATTCTTGTATTTTATTATTCATCAGAGCCGAAATGTAAGTTTTTCCTAACGTAAAAGTGATAGCATTCTCTTTTTTGTTATAAAAATAAATTGTTTCGAATGGATCCCTTTTGTTGCCATTGACAAATCCAATGCGCGTGGTCCGAATAATAAAATTTTCTCGTTTTAACTTGGGATACATAATTAAAACATGACACAAAAATTGTTCCAAAAATTCTTTTCCACTTTCATCATCAATAATTTGCGCAATTTGTTTGTAAAAATTTCTGGACAAAATACGTTGGTAAATCTCATTGGCTTCTTGAACAATTTCAAGTTGTTCTGGATTTAGGTCAATGGTAAATAGAGGCATGGGATTTATGGTGGATTGTATCAAAAAGAAAATACTATCATCGGTCAATTTACAAAATTGTTCCATATTGTCAATTGTTTCGGATATGTGATAAATGGGATCAATTTTGGTGAAAATGTCTGATATCATGAGGTCGACCAGTTGTGCAGTCTTGTGATGGTAAACTTTTTTGTGCATCATGTATCTGGTATGAAACAGTTCATAAATATCACTAGAACAATGTTTGGGATATGCAATGTTGCCGTTTCTGTCAATAATAAATTCATTAATCAATCTCTCAAGATTAAATGTGAATCGATGTCCCAAATTAATTGAATCTCTGGCCATATAATCAAATTTGTCTACATCAATGCCATTCAAATTATTGGCCACAATTTGATACAAAGCACCACGATGATAACTTTTTGGTTCAATTAATGACTTAATAAAAGAAATATGCTCCGGTCCAAAAAAATCCGCCAATTCTCTGTGACACAACATTTCTACGATCAAGCAGGATCTGGTTTCGTGATAACGATTTGGATGACTGGATGAACTCAGTAAAACATCGTCAAAAATATGACTGAATGGTCCATGTCCAATATCATGACAAAGGGCTGCAATTTTAATACACTCAGCTAATTTCTCATTTAATTTTTGTTTGGCGGGAAATTCCGGAATTTCATATTCCATGTCAGGATATTGTGATCTAATTTTTTCCACCATTTGGTCAGCCAAATGATAGACCCCGATAGAATGTTCGAAACGAGTGTGATGTGCCGTGGGATAAATAAAATGACATATACCCAACTGTTTGATGGACCGCATTCTTTGAAACTCCGGTGTGTCAATAATTTTCAAAGCGATCGGACTAACCCGGATGGTGCCATGAATATTGCACTCAAATAGTTTGGAATATATAATATCCGACATGATCGCGATAGTGATAATAATAATAATGTTCCAAAAAATTGGATTTTATCTAGCAAACTTTTTATATTTCAATTTTTTGGCAAAAAATATAATATATTCTAAACAAAAATTAATGAATGTAAAAACTATTTTACTTATTATTATTTTTGTTATTTTGTTATTAATGTTTTATTATGTTTATCGTGAAACAAATAATGTTATCAATCTCAATAAAAATATAACGAACAAAATCAAATCCGATCAAAAATTTTTGCCTTTGCGTGTTCTGCCTGCCAATGCCAAAGTTTTGACTGATAATTTGCATACAGTTTGGGAAGTGGCGAGCATCGGCAATGGAGAATATTTGGTCACGGAACGCCCGGGTAATGTCAAACTAGTTAGTCCAATTCCGGAGCGAAATAAAACTTTTCCCATTCCGGGCGTTTTTTATAATATGGAAGCTGGAATGTTGGGATTGGCTGTCCATCCGGATTTTGCCAATAATCGATATTTTTACATTTATTATACGACAATTATCAATGGTCAGATCACGAACCAAATTGTTCGGTATAGATTAACGGATGATTTAAATATCACAGATAGATATATTATTTTGGACCAAATTCCGGGAGCCAGTCAACATAATGGTGGGCGTTTGGCCTTTGGTCCAGATGGCTATTTATATGCAACGGCTGGTGATGCGGATTTGCCAAGATTGGCCCAAGACACTAATTCCCTCGGGGGCAAAATTTTAAGAATGACAGATGAGGGTGAAATTCCGCCAGATAATCCATTTAGTAATTTTGTTTATTCTTATGGTCATCGTAATCCACAAGGCCTGGCCTGGGACGGTCAGGGTGGTCTTTGGAGTACCGAACATGGACCACAAGGACATGACAAAATTAATTACATTGTGAATGGTGGAAACTATGGTTGGCCCAACGCTTATGTGGCTAGTGTACCAAGTGCCCCATATGTTGAACGACAGGGTCCTATCATCGCACCTTATTTGTCGTCAGGACAAAATACTTGG
>Ga0065721_10006261_pt1 | contig 11507 bp, 10 predicted proteins | sample Mesricmetagenome_FD_59108 | JGI IMG/M metagenome (GOLD analysis project Ga0065721, IMG submission 59108) | Mesophilic microbial community from rice straw/compost enrichment Sample: eDNA_1 v2 (version 2) | ecosystem: Engineered > Solid waste > Grass > Composting > Bioreactor | place: USA: Davis...
TATTGCCACTTACAATATGATCACGGATAATGTTCATGAAATTGGTATCGATCTTTGATGCCTGGCGAATCGCAATATAACGCTCTGCGAAAACATAAACGGTTATGAGAAGCATGATACCCAGCGGTATCATAATCCATCCCCCCATATAAATAAGATCGAAAAAACTGATGGTTTTTCCTGCGGTGCCGGACGGATCCTGTTGTAAGGCCTGTGTTAACGAATCACCGATCTGCAAAAGGTCAAACATAGATTATTCTCTTTATGGAGTAAATGTAAGGCAGGATGAATAATTCCATTTTCAAATATTATCAACAGCCCTGAATAACAATGCGAAGAACGAAAAAAACAGGGCCACGTTGTACATGACCCTGAAGTTTTAGAGTTATTTAACAGGTCGGGAGCAGCATATGTGACCGTTTTAGTTGATCGCAATCATACTAAAGTGTACCTGCCTGTTTTACCATCAAAGCCTGTATTTGCTTCATGGTAGCTTCCATTCCCTCTGCACTTCCGTCAAGGAAGATGACATTTCCTTTACCATATTCGGCGAAATTCTTGATTGCTTCAGTCCACATGCTAAACAGGATGACATTGGTGTCGAGATTCGCCTGTTTCATTTGCTCGGCAGCTTCTGTCATACCTGCTGCCACTTCTTTCCTGAATAAAGCCACACCCTGACCACGGAGACGGGCAGCTTCTTTTTCAGCTTCTGCTGAAATTTTTATGGCATTACCTTCTGCTTCCGCAGATTTGGTTTTTGTAATCAACAATGCCTGGCCTTCATTTTCGGCTGCCGCTTTGAGGTTATTACTTGCCACCACCTTGCTCATTGAATCAAGGATCATTTTGTCAAACGTGATATCGTTGATCTGCAGATCCTGCAAATGGTAACCCCAGTCTTCAAGCGTGTGGTCAATTTCCACTTTTACATATTCTACAATTTCCCTGCGCAGACCTAACACTTCCGCCTGCTTTTTTGTAGCTACAAATGAACGGATATTACCTTCAATGGTGCGAACAAGCGCCTGCATCAAATCGCGATCACTGATAAATTTGAAAGCAACTTTCTTGATGGTCTCTTCCTGTTCGTTCTGCACCGCGTAAAGCAACATGCTTTTGAAATAGACATTTGCCTGGTCCTGCGTGACAGCCTGGAATTCCAGTTCAACCGATCTGTTCTGAATCGAAATCTTTTTGTGCAGTTGTTCGATCAAAGGAATTTTCATTCGCAAACCGGGTCGCACAATACGCCGGTATTTTCCAAACATCGTAACCACGCCAATATAACCCTGGTTGATGGTAAAGAAAGAGGATATAACAATTAAGAATAAGACCAGCAGCCACCAGTAAGAGGCCAGAAAACTTGTGAAATCCATGTTAGCTTGTTTTTTCTAAAGATAGTATAAAAGCATACGCACAGGTTATTCCCGGATATAAACAAGTACCTCGACCCGCCGGTTGCGCTGGCGGCCTTCGGGTGTACTGTTATCAGCTACGGGACGATGCTCACCCCAGGCACGGGGTACGATTCTTCCGGGTTTAACAAATGCACGTCCTGCAAAATAATTCAGTACTGTTTGCACACGTGACGCTGATAACCGGTTGTTCATTTCAGTGGAGCCTGTATTATCCGTATGACCTTCTACAATGACCGAATCAATATTTCGCCCGGCAACGGTCTTACAAAAACTGTCCAGCATTGGATACGTGGCGGGCTGCAAATCCGCTTTACCAACGGCAAAAAGTATTTCCTGCAATACAAGTGTATCCACCCTGATCATCGAGTTAGACGGTAACACGACCGGCAGAGGTTGATAGGATCGTCGGTTGCGGATATTGCGCGCCAGGAACTCATGTCTTTCATCCTGGTCATAAATTTCCGTCCTGGCCGTTTGCCANTCGTCACAAAGTTTTTCCTGGCTNCTGAGAGGAGTCAGTGAAACATTATCGAGGTAAACAAAGAAATTATTTTCCATCGGCAGTCCGGTTTCACCCTTCAGGTCAAGATATGCTGCATAAGCGATGGATACAAAAGATTCATTGCCCTGTGCCGTGTAGACCAGGTTTACCTGCTGCCAGCCTGAATCTTTCAAAAAATCCTTTTTTGCATCGGCAAGGTATAACGATGGCTTTTGCCGGTAAATGGGTTGGCGGTCGTATAAGGGATCCGTGGAAGTAAAGTAGATTCCAATACTATCGAGTACCGGGTGTTGCGATTTTACATACATCTCAAAGCGATACCTGTTTCCTTTTCGAAGTCCGCATAACAGACGGGAACGGATAAATGTGCGCTTAAATCCGCCACGAGCATGACCAGCCTGTATGGATACACATTTGGAGCCTTCGAAACTTCGGTTGGGATCCTTGTAGTAGGTTGCAAAAACATCAATTGCATTGGTGAGCCACGCTTCCGGTGCGCAATCAACTTTGTATTCGAGGCAAATATTTTCATCCTCAAAGCCGCCGTTCAGCAATAACTGCTGGGCTTTGATTGTTAACGGCAAGTGCAACAATAATCCAATGCACAAATGAAAATATGGTTTCAAACGCATGACTTGTTTCGGCAATATAGCGAATGCAGGTCTTGCTGCATGCTTAAGATATCTTAAGATTTCTCTTCCCAGATACGCACCAGGTGAACCATTGTTTCCACTGCCTTATGCATATCCTGCACGCTGATGAATTCATGCTTTGAATGAATGGCGTGTTCTCCGGCAAACAGGTTGGGACATGGTAAGCCCATAAACGAAAGCCTGCTTCCGTCTGTTCCACCCCGGATACTATCCATTTTCAGCGTAAGTCCCGCACGTTCTATTGCTTCTTTGGCATTTTCAACAACCTGGGGATGGACGTCCAATATCTCTTTCATGTTGCGATATTGTTCGGCAACATGAAATTCAAATTGTGCCATGGGATGCACACGAACAGCTTCTTCAACCAGGGTCCTTAAGAAATCTTCTTTCTTCTTCAACCCGGCGGTTTCAAAATCCCGTATTATAAACTCGATCGTACATTTTTCCGCAATGCCTTCGATACGCACCGGGTGAATAAAGCCACGACGCCCTTCTGTGCTTTCGGGTGATAAACGGTCTTTGGGCAGTGCGTCCAGGATGCGGCCGGCAATCTTCATGGCGTTAACCATTTTATCCTTCGCATAACCCGGATGTGCGATCACGCCGTGAATCACCACTTCGACACCATCGGCACTGAAAGTTTCGTCTTCCAGGCTACCGGCTTCACCACCATCCAAAGTATAACCAAAATCGGCACCCAGCTTTTTCATATCAACATGCGATACTCCCCTGCCCACTTCTTCATCCGGTGTGAAGAGGATGCGGATGGTTCCATGTTTGATTCCCGGGTTTGATTGAAGGAAATTTGCGAGGTCCATAATTTCCGCAACGCCGGCTTTGTCGTCACTGCCCAGCAAAGTAGTGCCTGATGCGGTGATGATGTCATTCCCAATCTGTGTTTGCAGATAGGGATAGTCGGCTATCCGGATCACCTGTGTTTTATCATCAGGCAGTACAATATCATCTCCACGATAGTTTTTATGCAGAATGGGTTTTACTCCCGTACCACTGCAGTCAGGTGCTGTATCCACGTGTGCGCAGAAGCAAACAACAGGAACTTTTTTTTCTGTATTGGATGGAATGGTGGCGTATACATAGCCCCATTCATCCAAATGCGCATCGGCAATACCCATTTGCTTTAACTCCTCAACCAGCAGCCTCGACAAATCCTTTTGTTTGTCGGTGCTGGGAAATGATGAAGATTGCGGATCACTCTGCGTATCTATCTTAACATACCGCATGAACCGTTCGGCGGCGGTAAACTTATACGATGAAAACATTTTGTAAACTAAATTTTAATGGCCTCATCCAACCGGGACAAAAAAGCCTGGCTTTCTGCCAGGCCAAATATCGTCACATATAAATATTGTCAATGATGCCATAACAAAAAGCTGTCACAGCAAACTTAAACATTAATGCGAAAAACCGGTGCATCAGGGCATAATGATCAGCGGGCTGCCGCCAACGATCTCCACCAGTTCCAGGTCGAAGATCAGGTCCTCTCCTGCTAACCGATGGTTGGCATCAAGCATAACTGAATTCTCGCGGATCTCAGTGACAGTAACCGGTAATTGCTGACCCTGTCCGTCGCTCATGGCGAGGATCATGCCTTCTTCCAGTTCCATATCCTGTGGGAAACGGTCCTTAGGCATTTCAAAGATCATATCCGGACTCTTTGGTCCGTATGCTTCCTGGAATGGGATATGAATGGTCTTTTTATCACCCACTGCCATACCCATTACGCCGTCATCAAATCCTTTAATAACTGTGCCACTTCCCACTTCAAACTCCAGTGGAGCCCTGCCCTGGGAATTGTCAAATGTTTCTCCACTGGTGAGCCGTCCATGATAATGGACCTTGATCCTGTCACCACTTTTAACCTGTTGCATTGTGTTTATTTTTTATTAAAAAGAACGTGCAAGGTAGACAATTTGAGCCATGCAGCCGCCTAAATCTTTGCAAACAGTTATCTTTAACGGCCATCGTAATTTGGCTTTGAATTTTGACTTATTTCACGTTAAATCAAAATAAATCTCTATGACCATTTTCTCTTCCAGGAAAGAATTTATCAGATTCCGATTATCATTTATTATCCTGTCTGGTGTCCTGACCTTTATTTCCTGTCAGGGACAAAAAACAGGCCAGCAGAAAAATTCCGCGAATACAGACAACAACCGCATTATACCGGGAGCGGAAAGATTGAATGTTTATCTCCCATTGATCAAGGGGAAAAAACTGGGCATTTTTGCCAACCCCACCTCGATGGTTGGCAACACCCATCTGGTGGATACATTGAGAAAACTCGGAGTGGATATCAAAGTGATCTTTGGTCCGGAACACGGCTTTCGTGGTACTGCCGATGCCGGTGAGAAAGTGGGCAACTATATAGACCAGGAAACTGGCATCCCCGTAATATCTCTTTATGGAAGCAAGCGCCGTCCATCCGAAGAAGACCTGAAAGACGTGGATGTATTGCTCTTCGATATACAGGATGTCGGGGTCCGGTTCTATACTTATATCTCCTCTCTCGAAGAATTCATGGAAGCTGCTTTTGAAACAGGAAAGCCTTTGATGATCCTGGATCGGCCAAACCCCAACGGGCACTATGTGGATGGGCCTGTGCTTGATCGCAAATACAGGTCATTTGTGGGCATGCAGCCTGTACCCATCGTCTATGGCATGACCATCGCGGAATATGCTATGATGATTGCAGGCGAAAAATGGCTGAGTGAAAAAGCCAACGTACGGTATGATTACTATAAAAATCACGCGCAGAACTCTGCTGACACAGCTTTCCATTTTCAGATAATCAAAAATGCAAACTATACTCATAAAAGCAAATATGAGCTCCCGGTGAAACCATCACCGAATCTTCCAAATATTCAATCAATATATCTCTACCCTTCCACCTGCTTCTTTGAAGGAACGGTTTTCAGTGAAGGACGTGGAACCAATAAACAATTCCAGGTATTTGGACACCCTTCTTTGCCGGACACATTATTTTCATTTACACCTAATCCAAATGAGGGAGCGAAAAGCTCCAAGCATTTTGGAAAAGTTTGTTATGGCTGGGATCTATCCGGCACAAAAGAAGAAGTGCTTCAAAAAGTAAACAACCGTATTCAGTTAAAATGGCTGATGGAAGCGTACCGCCTTTTCCCGGAAAAAGACAAATTCTTTGTTCTGCCAAAATCTGGTAAGATGGAAGAGTCGTTTTTCAATAAGCTGGCAGGCAACAACGAACTTTGGCAACAGATTGTAAATGGAAAATCAGAAGAAGAAATCCGCCAGAGCTGGGAACCCGGGCTCTCAAAATTCAAAGAGATCAGGAAAAAATATTTGCTCTACGAAGATTTTTAATGCCATCCATGTTTGAATATATTGTTGTGCACGCCGGTTGTCACCACCGGTTGCACAACATTCTGTATGATGTCTTCCCCGGGCATCATTAAATTTGCATATGCTCGAATTTCAAGTCAAACAAAAAGATACCGGTCCCACCACTTTTAATTTAGCCCTTCATGCATTGAGAATTGTGTTTATGGGCACACCGGACTTTGCCGTGGCCTCACTGGATGCATTGGTGAAAGCCGGTTTCAATATTGCGGGCGTGGTAACCGCTCCTGATCGCCCTGCAGGACGCGGAATGAAACTGACTGAAAGCGCCGTTAAAAAGTATGCACAGGAACACAATCTCCGCATTTTGCAGCCGGAGAAATTGAAAAGTCCTGAATTTATTGAAGAGCTTAAATCATTACAGGCCGACTTGCAGGTAGTGGTTGCGTTCCGGATGTTGCCCGAAGTGGTGTGGAACATGCCCCGGCTTGGAACAATTAACCTGCATGGTTCGCTGCTTCCCCAATATCGCGGTGCGGCTCCTATTAACTGGGCAGTAATAAACGGTGAAAAGGAAACAGGGGTCACTACGTTTAAACTCAAACAGGAAATTGATACCGGTAATATCCTATTGCAGGAAAAAATTTCAATTGGAGATGATGAAACCGCCGGGGAATTGCACGACCGCATGAAACTTATCGGCGCGGAGCTCATTGTCAAAACAGTGAGAGGATTGGTTGACGGGACATTGGGGGAAATACCTCAGTCAACAATATCATCAGGTTCATTAAAACCAGCGCCCAAGATCTTTACCGAAACCTGTGAAATAGATTTTACAAAAACGACGGAAGAAGTACACAATCTCATCAGGGGACTCTCTCCTTTTCCGGGCGCATTTACCAAATTAAATGGCAAAATGTTTAAAATTTACCGAAGCGTGAAAGAAACTGCACCAATCACATTTTCTCCCGGCATACATGAAACAGACGGTAAGACCTTTCTCAAATTTGCCTGCAGCGATGGATTCATACTTGCCAAAGAAGTGCAGCTTGAGGGCAAGAAGAAAATGCAGATTACAGATTTTCTCCGCGGTTACCATTTTACCTGACCAAAACCAGTCTAGTGATTAACCTGGACAATAAATTTCCCGGTATCCATAATGCCCAGGGTGGAAGCGGCCGCGTTGCTGATACGAATATCCAGGCCTTCATTCTGGCGGATACCTTTCATTTCGCCCAACACTTTTGCATAAACAACACGACCATTTGCAGGATTGGTTAATCGGACAATGGTGCCTGATTCAACATCATCAATCAACAAATAATATTTTCCGTCCTGCCAGCCGCTGTTAGTTTTAAAGATACCAGATGTTACAGTTGCCTCTTTACGGGGAGGGATTTTCTTGATTTGTTGTTCAAAGGTGGATTTGAAATAACCCTGGTCCATATTGGCAGGCGCACTGCCGGCAACCTGTCCGGATACTGATGAAACAGGCTGGCTTGCCGGCGTGGCAGAAACCGGGGCATCTGCTTTCTTTACAGGTTCATTGTTATTTCCTGGTTTTGGTGCCTCTTCATTTGCTGCAGGTGCTACATCATCAATCTTTCCGGCCTGGCCATTTCCCGTTGCCTGTCTCTTCACAGAATTATTAATGGCAAGTGCCGCCATTTCTTTAGATTCAAGGAATCCAACAATCAGCCGGCTCCCGGCAGGAATATTATCACTGCTCAGTGCATTCCAGTCTTTGAGCTTTTGAACACTCACTTTATTGGCAATATTGGACAACTTAGTGAGGTTATCGCCGGAAGATGTTGTATAATAGATCGGAGTGCCGCTATATGACGATTGATTAAAATTGGTATCAGTCAGTGGTACTTGAATGATTTGACCAATGGCGAGACCCGCGTTTAAATCTATCCTATTGAAGAGTGCTATATATTTTGGATTGACATTATACAACCTGCCAATCGCGTAAAGGCCTTCTTTTGGGTTCACCTTATGATCGAGGTACAGTCCCTGTGACCCTGTTTTCAACATCAGCCTCGAATCCTGTGCATACAAAACGGATGTAATCAAAAAGAGCAGGACGGTGAAAGCAATACATCTTTTCATGAGTTATATTGATTTTCTGACCGGGCATTTACATGCCGCGATTCGGTTCATGATAAAGGATCTATGCAAATATGTGGATTTTTTGCTTCTGACAGGCCGTTAAATATCTTTTAATATCCTCAGCTCCTTCGGATAATAATTATTAATCCTGTTAGTTAAAATATTAATCCACCCTAGTGAAAATCCTTCGTATAATACCCTTTTCCAGCCTGTTTCATTGTTTGCCAGCTGTAAATCTTTTCTTTGCAAGTAAGCAATGGCTTGTTGAAGATCCAGTGAAATGCTGCCCTGGCGCGGTGTGATCGTTGCACTGAGTGCAAATGCATGTTCTGGAATAAGTTTATTTCTGATCAGATCACCGATAAGCGTTCCTGAATAAATCGTTCGCATTTCAGACAATATTATTTGCAAATCACCGGCAAGCGATGCGGGCCAGGCGTATACGGTGTTTTGATACTTTACAAATTCAAATGAATCTGTATCCATCCATTGCATCAAAATATCCTTCTCGGATTTGATGAGACCCTGTTGCTTTGATTTTGTCTTTAATTTTCTTCCACCGGAGTCATCATTCTTTTTCACTGCGGCCAGGTAAAACCCTTCACCCTGCAAACGATGAGGCCAAAAGCGATAACCCCATCCACCCCTGTTTGTTTTGACAGGCTCTATTCCCCATTTCTCTTCAACATGCAGCTCAATACAGGAAGCATTCATGGATTGAATCATCCAGTCTGTAATTTCTTCATCTTCTTCCCTTGAATAAGAGCAGGTGGAATAAATTAATATGCCTTCAGCCTTCAAGGCGGGCCACACATCTGCAACTATGCGCTGTTGACGCTGGGCGCATAGTTGTACATTGTTTTCACTCCAGTTTTCAACTGCTTCCGGTTCCCGGCGAAATAGTCCACTTCCACTGCAGGGCGCATCAACAACAATGATGTCGAAAAAATTTTCCAGGCGTGAAAAATCACGGGGATCGTTGTGCGTCACGATTACGTTGCTGCTTCCCCACTTGATAATATTATCTCTGAGTGTATTTGCACGGGACCGGATCACTTCATTACTCACCAGCAGGCTGTCTGCGCTGATCAGTGATTGGATATGCGTTGACTTACCGCCTGGTGCTGCAGACAAATCCAAAACTCTTAATGGTTTGCCAAGATCAGCAACCTGTCGTAATGCCTGTTCAAGAAACATACTACTGGCTTCCTGTACGTAGTAGCATCCCGCATGAAACAAAGGATCGAATGTAAATGAAGGACGTTGCTCCAAATAATATCCGTATGCTGACCATGGTACGGGAGATTTTTCCGTCCCGGGAAGTAATGACACTGGTCTTTTCGCAGGATTGACACGAATGGATGTCAGGAACATATCCTTTGCGTGTGCATCTGTAAAAGCCTGCTGATCGAAACCCGGCAATCCCTTCAGTGATTGTATCAGTTTATCAGGAATGGACATATATCAATTACCCGGGCAAATGTAACCCCGTATGATGGTTTTCATCACAGATCACAGTTAAAATACGGCCTGCCTGATCAAATGTATTTTGAGAAGAGTTTACTGATATTAAACAGATTTGATTTCAGTGACCAAATCCTGCAAGACCTTTTTGGCATCTCCAAACAACATGGAAGTTTTTGGCTGGAAGAAAAGATCGTTTTCAATGCCCGCATAACCTGGTTTCATACTTCGCTTATTTACGATGCATAGTTTCGCGAGTTCTACGTCAAGTATGGGCATTCCGTAAATGGGTGAAGCGGGATCTTTTTTCGCAGCGGGATTCACTACATCGTTGGCCCCGAGGACAAGGACAACATCTGTGGTGGCAAATTCTTCATTGGCCTGTTCCATCTCCAATAGTTTATCATATGGCACATCTGCTTCAGCAAGTAATACATTCATGTGCCCGGGCATGCGCCCTGCCACAGGGTGAATCGCATATTTTACCGTAACTCCTTTTTCTTCCAACAGTTTTTCCAGTTCATGACAGGCATGCTGTGCCTGCGCAACGGCAAGACCATAACCGGGAACAATCATTACTTTATTCGCATAACTCATCACTACAGCGGTATCACTGATATTTATTTCTTTGTAGCTGCCCTGTTCTTTTGTACCTCCAGGCCCTGCTGTAGAACCACCAAATGATCCGATCAGCACATTTAAAAGTGAACGGTTCATGGCACGGCACATTAAAATTGTGAGCAGGGTACCTGCGGCACCAACAAGTATACCGCCCGTGAGCATGACTTTATTCCCATACAAAAATCCGCCACAGGCTGCAGCTACTCCCGTAAATGAATTGAGAAGCGATATCACAACGGGCATGTCGGCACCACCAATCGGCAACACAAAGAAAACTCCGTATAGTAGAGATAAAGCGAGTATTGCATAAAATATCATAGAAGCGCCTGCCGGCAGCCATCCAACCAGGTAAATGGCAAGTGCGAGGATCACCAGCAACAAGGCAATATTGAGAAAATGCTGCCCTTTGAACGCGAAGTCTTTGATCTTACCATTCAATTTACCCCAGGCAATCATACTTCCTGCGAAGGATATTGAACCAATGATCAATCCCGCGAGAATGATCAGGATCATTTGTTTTACATCACTGCGTTCAACCAGTGCAGCCATGATGCCCATCTCCTCCAGGCTATGCAACAGGTGGTTAAATTCGATTACTGATATCAATGCCGCACAAGCCCCGCCCATACCGTTGAACATGCTCACCATCTCCGGCATCGCTGTCATCTTCACCTTCTTTGCAGCCAGCGTTCCAATGATTGACCCAATTAAAATACCTCCGAATATCCAGCCATAATTTCCAAGTCTCACGCCATCTTCTTCATACAAAAAAATAGTCCCAAGAATAGCCAGGCTCATTCCTGCAGCAGCAATCAGGTTTCCACGGCGGGCTGTTGCCGGGCTGGACAACATTTTAAGTCCGATGATAAATGTCACCGAACTTATCAGGTATATCAGGGTAAGTAAATTAAATTCCATAAATGTGGCCGGCATTTTCCGCAAAAGCGGATTTTATAAAATGATAGTCGATAGTCTTTTGTTATTTCGAATTACTTCTTTTTCTTTTTAAACATTTCCAGCATTCTGTCGGTCACCACGAAGCCACCAACCACATTCAAAGTGCCCACAATTACTGCCAGGAATCCCAGGATCAATGCCAGGTAATTGTCAGGTTCGGCACGACCCATTACAATGATGGCACCAATGATCACCACTCCGTGAATGGCATTGGCACCGCTCATCAAAGGCGTATGCAATACACTGGGCACGCGTCCTATTACTTCTATCCCCACAAAAATCATCAGGATCACGATGTACAGGATCTGTTCATTTTGGGCAATCCAGTTCAGGAATGAATTCATATCCGTTTTTTTCTACTTTAAAAATTGCAGTACCTACGATTTTACACTTTCATGAACCACGGCTCCGCCATATACTATACAACTTCCTTTTACCAGG
>Ga0065721_10007692_pt1 | contig 11504 bp, 9 predicted proteins | sample Mesricmetagenome_FD_59108 | JGI IMG/M metagenome (GOLD analysis project Ga0065721, IMG submission 59108) | Mesophilic microbial community from rice straw/compost enrichment Sample: eDNA_1 v2 (version 2) | ecosystem: Engineered > Solid waste > Grass > Composting > Bioreactor | place: USA: Davis...
ATTCGTCCAGCGGCACGCCGTATTGCAGGCCGAGCGAGATGGCGATGGCGAAATTGTTCATCATGGCGCGGAAGGCGGCGCCTTCCTTGTGCATGTCGATGAAGATCTCGCCCAGGCGCCCGTCATCGTATTCGCCGGTGCGCAGATAGACCTTGTGGCCGCCCACCACCGCCTTCTGGGTATAGCCCTTGCGGCGGTCGGGCATCTTCTCGCGCTCGCGCAGGCGCTCGACGATCCGCTCCACCACTACTTCGGTCCTGGCGGCGGCGGGCAGGGCGGCGATGGCCTCGGCGGCCTCTTCGTCCTCCTCGTCGTCAGCGGCGGCGAGCACGGAGGAGTTGAGCGGCTGGCTCAGCTTGGAGCCGTCGCGATAGAGCGCATTGGCCTTGAGCGCCAGCCGCCAGCTCAGCATATAGGCGTTCTTGGCGTCCTCGACCGTGGCGTCGTTGGGCATGTTGATGGTCTTGGAGATGGCGCCCGAGATGAAGGGCTGCGCCGCCGCCATCATCAGGATGTGGGATTCGACCGACAGGTAGCGCTTGCCGATCTTGCCGCAGGGGGTGGCGCAGTCGAACACCGGCAGGTGCTCGGCCTTGAGGTGCGGGGCGCCCTCCAGCGTCATGGCGCCGCAGACATGGATGTTGGCGGCCTCGATGTCCTTGCGGCTGAAGCCGAGGAAGGGCAGCAGCTCGAAGGAGAAGTCGTTGAGCTGGGCGTCGGTGACGCCGAGGCTCTTGAGGAAATCGGCGCCCAGCGTCCACTGGTTGAACACGAACTTGATGTCGAAGGCCGAGCCCAGGGCCTTGTTCAGCGCCTCGATCTTGTCGTCGGTGAAGCCCTTGGCGCGCAGCGTCGCGGGATTGATGCCCGGGGCCTGGTTGAGATTGCCGTGGCCGACGGCATAGGCCTCGATCTCGGCGATCTGGTCTTCCGAATAGCCGAGGGTCCTGAGGGCCGGGGGCACGGCGCGGTTGATGATCTTGAAATAGCCGCCGCCGGCCAGCTTCTTGAACTTCACCAGGGCGAAGTCGGGCTCGATGCCGGTGGTGTCGCAATCCATGACCAGGCCGATCGTGCCGGTGGGCGCGATGACGGAGACCTGGGCGTTGCGGTAGCCGTGCTTCTCGCCCAGGGCCAGGGCCTCGTCCCAGGCCGCCTTGGCGCGGGCGGAGAGGTTCTCGTCCTTGAGACTGGCATGGTCGAGGGCGACCGGATTGATGGACAGGCCCTCATAGCCATCGGCATGGCCATGGGCGGCGTTGCGATGGTTGCGGATGACGCGCAGCATGTGCCTGGCGTTGCGCTTGTAGTCCTTGAAGGGGCCGAGCTCCCCGGCCATCTCGGCCGAGGTGGCATAGGCGACGCCGGTCATGATCGCGGTGACGGCGCCGGCGATGGCGCGGCCCTCGGCGGAGTCGTAGGGGATGCCCGAGGTCATCAGCAGGCCGCCGATATTGGCGTAGCCGATGCCCAGGGTGCGGTATTCGTAGCTGCGCTGGGCAATGGCGCGCGAGGGGAACTGCGCCATCATCACCGAGATCTCGAGCACGATGGTCCACAGCCGCACGGTGTGCTCATAGGCGGCGGTGTCGAAGCTCGAATCCGGATTGCGGTAGGGCAGCAGGTTGACCGAGGCCAGGTTGCAGGCCGTGTCGTCGAGGAACATGTATTCCGAGCACGGATTGGAGGCGACGATCGGCCCGGCTTCGGGGGAGGTGTGCCACTCGTTGATGGTGGTGTGGTACTGGATGCCCGGATCGGCCGAGGCCCAGGCGGCATAGCCGATCTGCTCCCACAGCTCGCGCGCCTTGAGCGTCCTGGTGACCTTGCCGGTCTGCCGGGCGGTCAGGCTCCACTCGCCGTCATCCTCGACGGCGCGCAAAAATTCGTCGGTGACGCGGACGGAATTGTTCGAGTTCTGGCCGGAAACGGTGAGATAGGCCTCCGAATCCCAGTCGGTGTCGTAGACCGGGAAGTCGATGTCGGTATAGCCCTGGCGGGCGAACTGGATGACGCGGAAGATGTAGTTCTCCGGCACCAGGGCCTTCTTGGCGGCGCGGACCTCGCGCTTGAGGGCGGGGTTCCTGGCCACGTCGAAGCAGTCGTCGCCCGAGCCCTCGCAATTGACGCAGGCCTTCATGATGGCCTTCAAATGCCTGGAGACCACCTTGGAGCCGGTGACGAGGGCGGCGACCTTCTGCTCCTCCTTCACCTTCCAGTTGATGTAGTCCTCGATGTCCGGGTGGTCGATGTCGATCACCACCATCTTGGCGGCGCGGCGGGTGGTGCCGCCCGACTTGATGGCGCCGGCGGCGCGGTCGCCGATCTTGAGGAAGCTCATCAGCCCCGAGGACTTGCCGCCGCCCGAGAGGCGCTCGCCTTCGCCGCGCAGCTTGGAGAAATTGGTGCCGGTGCCCGAGCCGTACTTGAACAGGCGCGCCTCGCGGACCCACAGATCCATGATGCCGTTCTCGTTGACGAGGTCGTCATCGACGGACTGGATGAAGCAGGCATGCGGCTGGGGATGCTCGTAGGCCGACCTGGACTGGACCAGCTTGTGGGTGAAGGGATCGACGTAGAAATGGCCCTGGCCGGGGCCGTCGATGCCATAGGCCCAGAACAGGCCGGTGTTGAACCATTGCGGGGAATTGGGGGCCACGCGCTGGGTGGCGAGCATGTAGCACAGCTCGTCGAAGAAGGCGCGGGCATCGTCCTCGCTGTCGAAATAGCCGCCCTTCCAGCCCCAATAGGTCCAGGTGCCGGCCAGCCGGTCGAAGACCTGGCGGCTGTCCCGCTCGGAGCCGAAGCGCTCCTCCTCGGGGAGGCTGGCGAGCGCCTTCTCGTCCGGCACGGAGCGCCACAGCCAGGAGGGAACGTCGTTCTCCTCGACCTTCTTCAGCACCTTGGCGACGCCCGCCTTGCGGAAATATTTCTGCGCGATGATGTCGGTGGCCACCTGCGACCAGCTCGCCGGCACGGCGATGTCGTCGAGCTTGAAGACCACCGAGCCGTCGGGATTGCGAATCTCGCTGGTGGCCGACCGGAATTCGATCGCGCCGTAGCGGTCCGCGTTGGCAGTGGTAAACCGGCGTTCAATGCGCATTGTCGTCGTATTCCCCATATGTAGCGGACGCACGCGGCCCGCCAGCCGAAACCCCGGCTTCTTCCTATTTCGTTTGACGCTGTACCAACCGAAGCCCGCGGGAGGATGCGGACCCCGAAGAATGCCCCGTGCCCGGGTCCTGCGGCGGTCTGGTTCGCCGCCGCTTGGTTCCAAGGACTTGCCCGACGCTTTTGGCAGCGCCGGACCGTCGATGAGAGTTCCGCGATTCAGGGGGCGCGTCAACGCCAGAAATCACAACACCTAGTGGCCCGGACAGGCGCCGGGACAAGCGCTAGTATGGGTAATATGTGGATTACGGGGACAATTCGCAAGCAGAATAGGGGTTTTGAGCTGCGGTTTCGAGGTAGATTTGAAGAGGCGCGGCGAGCCGAAACCGGGTGGGAAAATCCCGGGCTAAGGCGTGGGGATTCCACGCGGTTCGGGCGGTCGCGAAATGGTGTTTACGGGCGGTTTACCATGACCGCAAAGGACAGAATCGAAGGCGCCGGAGAAGTGTCAAGCACAGAATTTCGAGCCCCGCCGCGACGGGCCGGGGATCAACATCTAGTCGGTCGCCCGCAGGCCCCGGCGCTGCCCATGGGCGACCCACAGGGCCAGCGGCGCCATGGCGAGGCCGGCCCAGCCATAGGCCGGCAGGATGCCCACCCGGTCGGCCAGGATGCCGAAGGCGAGGGTGGCGACGATGCCGGCGACATTCTCGGCCATCACCAGCGCCGAGGTGGTGGTGGCGCGGCTGCGGCCCTCCATGACCCGGTGGAAGCGGGCCTCGGCCAGCACCGTGATCGGGGCGACGACCACATAGGCGGCGCAGAGCAGCAGCACATGCCAGGGCGAGCCGCCCATGGCGGCCAGCACCAGCAGGCCGCCGCCGATCAAGGGCAGGGCCCAGGCCAGCCAGGGCCGGCCGGCGAGGCGATGGGCGTGGAGGCTGGCCAGGGCGTAGACGGCCTCGACGCCGGCGCCGAGCAGGCCCCAGGCCCAGACCGGCACGGAGACGGCCAGATAGTAGAGCTGGTCGAACTCCTCCAGCAGCTCGTAGACCACGAGGCCGACCGCGATATAGGTGGTGACGAAGCGCAATTCGGCATGGCGGCGGAATTCCCGCGCCGCCTCGGCGAAATGCGCCAGATAGCCGCCCACGGTCTCGGACGGCGCCGCCCGCGGGTCGCCGGAGCGCCGGACATCGCGGAGCCAGAAGGCGAGAAGCGCGGCGAGCAGCAGCGGCGGGATGGAGAGCCAGATGGCCCAATCGAAGCCGTGCCAGGCGACGAAGCCGCCCAACAGCGTGCCGGCGCCGATGCCGAGGCCCTCGGCGGCGTTGTCGCGGCCCAGCACCTTGTCGAAGGCTTCGCTTTGCCCCTCGTGATGCAGCCGCTCGTAGAGCAATGCCTCCCGCGAGCCGGACTGCCAGGCTTGGCCGAGGCTCCAGAACAGGAAGCCGAGGCCGTAGAGCCAGAAATTGCCATCGGCGACGCCCCACAGCACGAAGGTGAGCGCCTTGGCGAGGGGCGCCGCGACCAGCAGCGCACGGCGGTCGAAATGGTCGGAAAGGGCGCCGGAGGGCATCTCCAGCACGATGGCCGCGGCCGACCAGAAGGCGAGCAGGATGCCGATCTCGGTGATCGAGAGCCCTTCGAGCTCGAACAGCGCCGTGTAGATGGCGTAGGCGAGCATGAAATCGAACAGGAAGGCATAGGCATAGGAAATGCCCAGGAAACGGCGCAGGCTCATTCGAGGCGGCGCAGCGCCGACACGAAGATGGCTTCGAGCCGCGCCCGTTCGCCGGGCTGGGAGGGCGCCTGGTTGCCGTTGAAGCCGGCGCCGTGCTCGGACATGAAATCGAGGAGGAACAGCGGGGTGTAGAAGGCGAGGACGGTATCGTCCGCGAGGCCCGACTGCGCCAGCCAGGCATCGGCGTAGTCCGTCGGCTGCTCGAGGGAGAGCAGCGCGGCCCGGGTGAGCCCGATGGCGTAGCGCGGATCGCCGAAGCAGAGATCGTCGACATCGACGATGCCGGAAAGCGTGCCCTCGGGCGAGACGATGACGTTCTTGGTGGTGGTGTCGTGCAGGAACGGGGTGGCGGCCTGGGCGGCGAGGGCCGGCGCGAGCCGGTCGAACTGCCGGCGCAGCCGTTCGGCGTGCCGCGGATCGAACAGGCCGTGCGCGATGAGGCGCCGATGCGACCGCTCGAGATTGGCCTGCACCACCTCCGCCCAGTTCGCGTGCGGCGCCAGCTCCGGCCGGGGCGCATAGCCATAGCCCGGCGCCGGGCCCAGGGTGGCGGTGCGGCTCTGGGCCTCGGCGATGTCGCGCGCGATCCGGCGAAGCGGATCGGAATCGAGGCCGGAAATCGCCTCGCCCAGATCCCGCCCCGCCAGCCGCTCCATCGCCACATAGGGGAGGGGCCGGCCGGTGCCGTCGGCCAGCAGGCGGGGCAGGGGAATGCCCAGCGGCCGCAGCCTCTCCCAGAGCGCCAGGCCGTGGCGCAGCACCTCGCGCTGCGCCGGGACGCCGAGGCGGATGACGGCGATTTCGGCCCCCGAACGCACCTCGAAAACGAAGAAGGCGAGGCCCGTGGTGAACCGCCGCACCTCGTCCACACGGGTCCAGCCCAGCGCCTCGCGGGCGGCCTCGGCGGCATCGGACGGGGTGGGCAGGGACTCCGCCATGATCTTTCCGTTCGCGAAACCTTCGCCGGCCCCGGGGCTGGACAGAAGGCGATTCCTGTTTCAGAACGACAGGTGAATAACCCGGCGGCAAGGCCGGGTCAATGCATTACGGAACGATCGGTCTGAAATGGTGCGTCCCAGGGGCTATGTGCGCGAGGAAGTGGTCGACAAGGCCATGGAGCTGTTCTGGCGGCGCGGCTACGAGGGCGCCCATCTTGCCGAGCTGGTCGAACATACCGGGCTCAACCGCTTCAGCCTCTACAAGGAATTCGGCGGCAAGGCCGGGCTCTACGAGGCGGCGCTGGAGCGGTTCGTCGGGTTCCTGCTGGACCAGTACCGGGAAGTGCTGACGCGCCAGCCCCTGGGGCTGGAGAACATCGAGGCGGTGCTGCGCACGCTGCAATATGGCAGCCAGTATTACGGCTGCTTCATGCTCAACACGCTGACCCAGAAGGACACCGTGCCCGAGGGCGCCTTCGAGCGCGCCCTGGCCGCCAGCGAGGAGATCGCCGCGCTCTATCACGGCAATCTGGTGGGCGCGGCGGCGCGGGGGCAGGTGGACCGCTCGGCCAACCTAGCCGGATTGGGAAAGCTGCTGCAGACGCTGGACCAGGGATTGCACATCCAGGGCCTGGCCGGCACCAGCGATGCCCAGAAGGACCGGGTGATCGCGGCGGCCATGACGCTGCTGCGCGCCGCGTGAGGATGCGGTGGCGGTTGCCAGGGCTGGATGCGGGGTTCGGCCGGCCCTGGAAACAGGGATTCCCGCTGGCGCGGGAATGACACCGTGGATTATCCGCCAGATCGTGCCTGCCGCGGCAGGCCCCCGGGCCTGAGGGCAGCATGGTCCGCACCAAATCCCGACAGCCCCTAGGCTGTCCCGGCGAGCCATGCTAAACCGCTCGCAAAATCGACGCCAAACCTTCGGAATCGACCCGTGGCCCAATCCGGTATCAAGCAGTTCCTGACCGAAATCGTCTCCTGGTGGAGCGGCAACACCTGGGGCACCCGCCTGTGGATCCGCCGCTTCGGCGAATATGTCGGCAGCGACGAGTTCGGCAACCGCTACTATCAGGACCGCAAGGCCAATCGCCGCTACGTCACCTATGGGGGCGGCTTCGCCGATGCCTCCTCCATCCCGCCGGGCTGGCATGGCTGGATCCATCACCGTACCGACGTGGTGCCTACCGACGCCAAGTACGAGCCGCGCCCGTGGGAGAAGCCGCACCAGCCCAACCTGACCGGCACCGCCGCCGCCTACCGGCCCGACGGCAGCCTGCTGAACAAGGGCGAGCGCCCGCGCGTCACCGGGGACTATGAAGCCTGGTCGCCCGAATAAGGGTCGCCCGGGCTTGCCCCGCTCCCTGTCGCACGCCATCCGGCCGCTGCTGGCAGCGGCCGTTCTGGTTTCTGTTCCGGGCCCCGCGCCGGCCCTGGCGCAGCCGATCGCCAATCCGGTGGCGACCTTCGCCGGCCTCGACAAGATCACCGGCCGCATCACCCGCTTCGACGTCTATATCGACGAGACCGTGCTGTTCGGCGCGCTCGAGATCACGCCGCGGGCCTGCTACGACCGGCCGGCCACCGATACCTTGCAGCGCACCTCGGCCTTCCTCGAGGTGGACCAGCGCAGCCTCGACGGCACCAGCCGCCGCATCTTCACCGGCTGGATGTTCGCCGACAGCCCGGCCCTCAACGCCGTCGATCACGCCGTCTATGACGTGTGGCTGGTCGAGTGCAAGACCAGCACCAACGTGCCGCCGCCGGACCAGCGGTAATTTTCTGCTCCTCCTGTCGAATCTCCCCGCCGCCATTCGTCGTACTGGGGCGGACGTGCCGCGCATTCAGGAGGACCATGCATGCTGACCTTGCCAGAGATCGTCGAGCGCCCGGCGCAACCCTATGCCTATGTGAAATTCACCGTGCGCATGGATCAGATGAAGACACCGGCGGACCAGGGCTTTCCGCAAATCTTCGCCTATCTCGACAGGCATGGCCTGGCCCCGGCGGGGGCCGCGTTCTACAACTACCGGCGCATCGACATGGCCGGAACCCTGGATGTGGAAGCCGGCATTCCGCTGCAATCGGCCGGACCCGACGACGGCAATGTCCGCGCGGGAGTCCTGCCGGCCGGCCGGTTCATGACGCTGCAATGGCATGGGCATTTCGATGCCCTGGAAACGGTGACCGGCATGCTGATCGGCTGGTCGCGGCTGACGGAGCAGCCTTTCGACATGCACGAGGCCGAAGACGGCGAGCATTTCGCCTGCCGGCTGGAAATCTACGAAACCGATCCGAGCGCGGTGCCCGATCCCGAGGATTGGGTGACGACGCTGGCCTTCAAGCTGAAGGACTGAGGGTTTACTTTTCCCTTGGAGGCGGTTGCGGCAGGCCCGGCTGCAGCGGGATCGGCGGTTTGCCTGGGGGGCGATGGGAAAGCAGGCGGGACCGAAACCTCAGAACATCTCGTCCAGGGTGCAGTAATAGCGATATTTGGCCTCGTCCCATTCGGCGTCATAGGCGGCGAGGAAGGGGGCGACGTGCTCGCGGCCGATATTGTAGGCGATGCTCCGGCAGGCCAGGGCCAGGTCCTGCCAGACATCGGCGCGTCCGAGCCGCCCGCAATCTATGATGCCGGAAAAGCGGCCCTGCTGGGCGAGGATGTTGGGGGCCGACGCATCGCCATGGGTGACGATGCGATCGCCGGTTTCCGGCCGGTGACGATGGAGCCAGTCCAGCACCCGGGCGGCGGTCCAGCCCTGGCGCTCGGTGTCGAAATCGTCTTCGTCCACCAGCCCCGCCCGCATCCGGGCCTCCGCCTCGGCCAGCCGCGCCTCGAGGCTGTGATCGAAGGGGCAATTGGCCGGATCGAGCGCGTGCAGGCGTTTGAGGCCCTGGGCATAGGCGCGGACGAAATCGCCGGGCCGGTCGATATAGTGGGTCAGGTCCGCGCCGGGGACGGCGGTCATCAGCAGGAACAGCCGGGAGCCGACCTGCTCGGCATCGACGACGCGCGGCGCCTTGAACCCCATGCCGGTCAGCCAGTTGAGGCGTTCGATCTCGCCCGGCAGCTCGGCCAGGGGGTGAAGGCGCTCGGCCTTGAGGAAGACGGAATTGCCGTCGGCGAGCGCGATCCGCCAGACGTCGCAGGATGACTTGCCGAGCGTGATCTCGGTCCATGGCAGGTCGCGGAGCGGCGCAAGGCTCTGCGGCAGATCGTCGGGCACGCTCATTGGTTGCGGTCCCAGGCGTGCCAGTCGCCGTCATGGGCGAGGGCGCGGCCCAGCCGTTCCTCGTAGTCGGCGCGCGATATTTCGATGCCGCCCAGCGAGGCGAGGTGCGGCGTGAGGAACTGGGTGTCGAGCAGCTGGAAGCCGCCGGCATTGAGGCGATCAACCAGATGCGCCATGGCCATCTTGGAGGCGTCGGTGCGCCGATGGAACATGGATTCCCCGAAAAAGGCGGCGCCGATGGCGAGCCCGTAAAGGCCCCCGACCAGCTCGTCGCCGTCCCGGACCTCCACGGTGTGGGCGATGCCGCGCCGGAACAGCTCGCCATAGACGGCGCGGATGGTGCGGTTGATCCAGGTGGTGTTGCGGTCCGCGCCCGCGGTGGCGCAGCCTTCGATCACGGCGTCGAAATCCCGGTCCACACGGATGCTCCAGCCGGATCGGCGCATGGCCTTGCGCAGGCTCCTGCTGGCATGGAAGCCGTCGAGGGGGATGATGCCGCGCCATTCGGGGCTGACCCAGAACAGATCCTCGTCGCCCGCATCCTCGGCCATGGGGAAGATGCCGGCGCGATAGGCGCGCACGATCAGCTCGGGCGTGATCTCGACGGCGAAAGGATCGGTGCGGCGGGCCATTCTTGCTCCATCTCTCCCTCTCTCCTTGCGGGAGCGGGTGGATCGGCCGGAGGCCGAGACGGGTGAGGGGTCGGCAGCTGCAGGCGCCCCGATTTCGCGGATGCGCCCGAACCCCTAATCCGGCGCTTCGCGCCACCTTTCCCGCAAGGGGAGGAGGGAAGAAAGGCTAAGCCTTGTTGTCGGCCAGGAATTTCTCCAGCCAGTGGATGTCGTAATTGCCGGCCTGGATGTCCGGCTCCTTGATGAGGCGCTGGAACAGGGGCAGGGTGGTCTTCACCCCGTCGACCACGAATTCGTCCACGGCGCGGCTGAGGCGCTTGAGGCATTCCTCGCGGGTGCGGCCGTAGACGATCAGCTTGCCGATCAGCGAGTCGTAGTAGGGCGGGATCCGGTAGCCCTGATAGACCGCCGAATCGACGCGGATGCCGACGCCGCCCGCCGGATGGTAGAAGGTGATGGTGCCCGGCGACGGCGCGAAGGTCTGCGGGTCCTCGGCATTGATGCGCACCTCGATGGCATGGCCGTAGAACTGCACCATGTCCTGCGTCATGGAGAGCTTCTCGCCCGAGGCGACGCGAATCTGCTCGTAGACGATGTCGATGCCGGTTATGCGCTCGGTGACCGGATGCTCCACCTGCAGGCGCGTGTTCATCTCGATGAAGTAGAATTCCCCGTTCTCGTAGAGGAACTCGATGGTGCCGGCGCCGGAATATTTGAGCTTGCGCATGGCATTGGCGCAGATTTCGCCGATGCGGTCACGTTCCTCGGGGGTGATGGTGGGCCCGCCGGCCTCCTCCCACACCTTCTGGTGGCGGCGCTGCAGCGAGCAGTCGCGCACGCCCAGATGCACGGCATTGCCCTGGCCGTCGCCGAGGATCTGCACCTCGATGTGGCGCGGCTTGCCGAGATATTTCTCCATGTAGACGGAATCGTTGCCGAAGGCCGCCTTGGCCTCGGAACGGGCCGTGGACCAGGCGACCAGCAGGTCCTTCTCGGTCTGCGCCACCTTCATGCCGCGGCCGCCGCCGCCGGCGGTCGCCTTGATGAGCACGGGATAGCCGATGCGCTTCGCGGTCTCGAGCGCGGACTTCTCGGTGTCGATGGCCCCCTCGGAGCCGGGCACGACCGGGATGCCGAGCTCGACCGCGGTCTTCTTGGCCGTGATCTTGTCGCCCATGATCTCGATGTGATGGGCGGACGGGCCGATGAAGGTGACGTTGTGCTCGGTCAGGATCTTGGCGAAGCGGGCGTTCTCGGAGAGAAAGCCATAGCCGGGATGCACGGCGTCGGCCCCGGTGATCTCGCAGGCGGCCATGATCGCCGGGATGTTGAGATAGCTGTCCCTGGCGGCATTGGGGCCGATGCAGACGCTCTCGTCGGCGAGGCGCACATGCATGGCGTTGGCGTCGGCCGTGGAATGGACGGCGACGGTCTGGATGCCCAGCTCCTTGCAGGCGCGCAGGATGCGCAGGGCGATTTCGCCGCGATTGGCGATCAGGACCTTCTGGAACATCGGAAAGTCCCCTTATTCGATGACGACGAGCGGCTCGCCATATTCGACCGGCTGGGCGTCGTCCACGAGGATGCGGGTGACGGTGCCCGAGCGATGCGCCGGAATCTGGTTCATGGTCTTCATCGCCTCGATGATGAGGACGGTCTGGCCTTCGGAGACCTTGGTGCCGACATCGACGAAGGGCGGCTTGCCCGGCTCGGGGGCGCGATAGGCGGTGCCGACCATGGGGGAGGTGAGCGTGCCGGGATTGGCGGACAGGTCTTCGCCGCCGGCCGGGGCAGCGGCCGGCACCGAGCCGGCGGGCGCCGATGGCGCGGCAGGGGCCGCCGCGGC
>Ga0065721_10007757_pt1 | contig 11504 bp, 13 predicted proteins | sample Mesricmetagenome_FD_59108 | JGI IMG/M metagenome (GOLD analysis project Ga0065721, IMG submission 59108) | Mesophilic microbial community from rice straw/compost enrichment Sample: eDNA_1 v2 (version 2) | ecosystem: Engineered > Solid waste > Grass > Composting > Bioreactor | place: USA: Davis...
GAGAACGGCGGTAACACCGCGGCCGCTGAGGATCATGGGATGGAAATTCAAATCCGTATCCGTACATGGTGAGTGCCGGAGCACGCGTCACCAGCGCCCCAGACATGGCAATCGCGAGCCGGCATGGCAAGACGCCAGCGTGCCTGTCCCGCTGTTTTGCAAGGTTGTCATGAACAAAGCGGAACAAATTGGCGACGAATCGCTGACTCGCTCGGATGCTGTTATGTTCTCACGCTGCTTATGGCCGCGTGTGCGTTCCTCGCGCCGGTCTGGAACAAATTGCTTTCCCGCCCATTGATGCCTCGGAACAAAACGGTAGAAGATGCGTTTGTTCCCGCATCCTGAATGTTGGATCGGAGAATAGCATGCTCGGTACGGTGTTGCTGGTAATCCTGATACTGCTCCTGATTGGCGCTTTGCCGAATTGGGGTTACAGCCGCGGCTGGGGCTACGGACCGTCAGGAGGTCTCGGGCTCATCCTGGTCATCGTCATAATCCTCCTGCTCATGGGCAGGATCTAGTAAAGCGTCGTCAAATCGGGAAGGAAAAATCATGAAGAAGATCTTGCTCGCCGCCGCCCTCATCGGCTCTCTCGCATCCTGCACGTCCACGGAACGCGGCACGGCCATCGGTGCCGGTACGGGCGCTGTTGTCGGCGGCCTTGCAACGAACAGCTGGGGTGGCGCAGCGGTCGGCGCGGTCGCAGGCGGCGCGGTCGGCGCGCTGGTGGGCGCATCCCAAGAGCGCTCGGGCTACTGCGTCTATCGGGATCGCTACGGCCGGACCTACGAAGCACGCTGCCGCTAACTGGCACCTTCTGGAAAAAAAAGCGGCGTCGGTTACCCGGCGCCGCTTTTCGTTTTGCCTGCCAGGCGGGTATCAGGCGAAGTATTGCCCCCCATTCACGGTCATGGTCGATCCCGTAATGAAACCTGCGTCGTCTGACGCGAGGAAGACCACGCAACGGGCGATTTCCTCCGGTTCGCCCAGTCGGCCAACCGGAATCTGCGGGATGATCCGCTCGTTCAGGACCTTTTCCGGTACCGCTTTCACCATGTCAGTGCCGATATAGCCTGGGCAGATGGCGTTGACGGTGATGTTCTTGGCAGCCCCTTCCTGCGCGAGCGCCTTCGTGAAGCCGAGATCGCCTGCCTTCGCGGCGGAGTAGTTGACCTGACCCATCTGTCCCTTCTGGCCGTTGATCGACGAGATGTTAATGATGCGTCCGAACCCGCGATCACGCATGCCGCCCCAGACCTGATGGGTCATGTTGAACAAGCCGGTGAGGTTCGTGCCGATGACCTCGTTCCACTGCTCGGGCGTCATTTTGTGGAACATCCCGTCGCGCGTAATCCCAGCATTGTTGACGAGGACTTCGACCGGACCGATCTCAGCCTCGATGCGGGCGACACCGTCCGCACATTCCTGATAGTTGGACACGTCCCATTTGAAGACGGGGATACCAGTCTCTTCGCCGAAGGCCTTCGCCTTCTCCTCGTTTCCCGCAAAACTGGCGGCAACGCGAAATCCGGCGGCGGCAAGCGCGACCGATATGGCTGCTCCTATCCCGCGCGTTCCCCCCGTAACCAATGCAACTTTACTCATGCAGCTCTCCTCCGTTGCACCTTCAAGCAGCCCTCGCGAGCCCGCGCAGAATTAGTCAGACCGGCCGCCGCGTCGGTTGCGGCAGCCGTCGCCCGTCACATCGCCTCCAGGCACATGGCAACACCCATGCCGCCCCCGATGCAGAGCGTGGCCAGGCCCTTGCGGACGCCACGCCGCTTCATCTCGAAGACAAGCGTATTGAGAATGCGCGCACCCGAGGCGCCGATCGGATGACCGATCGCGATGGCGCCGCCGTTGACATTGACGATTGCCGTATCCCAACCGAGTTCCTTGTTGACGGCGCAAGCCTGGGCAGCGAAAGCCTCGTTCGCCTCAACCAGGTCCAGGTCCTGCGGCTTCCACCCTGCCTTCTCCAGCGCTCTCCTCGAGGATGGAATGGGTCCCGTCCCCATGATCTGCGGATCGACGCCGGCCGTCGCCCAGGAGACGATCCGCACGAGCGGCTGGATACCTCTGCGGCTCGCCTCCTCTTCCGTCATCAGGACGGCAGCGGCGGCACCATCATTGATACCAGAGGCATTGCCGGCGGTCACCGTACCCTCCTTGTCGAAGGCCGGGCGAAGCTTCGCCATGTTGTCGAGGGTTGCTCCGGCGCGGATGTACTCGTCGGTATCGACCGTAACATCGCCCTTGCGCCCCTTAACCACGAAGGGAACGATCTCATCCTTGAACCGTCCGGCAGCCTGCGCGGCTTCCGCCTTGTTCTGCGACTGGACGGCGAACTGGTCCTGCTCGTCGCGCGACAACTGCCACTGACGGGCGACGTTCTCGGCCGTGATCCCCATGTGATAGCCATAGAAGGCGTCGGTCAGGCCGTCCTTGATCATCGTGTCGATCATCTTCATGTCGCCCATCTTCACGCCGTTGCGCAGATGGGCGCAGTGCGGCGCCATCGACATGGATTCCTGCCCACCGGCGACGACGATCCTGGCATCTCCGAGAGCGATCTGCTGCATGCCGAGCGCGACGGCGCGAAGACCTGAGCCGCAGAGCTGGTTGACGCCCCAGGCGGTCGCCTCCTGGGGGACGCCTGCCTTCATCGCAGCCTGGCGTGCAGGGTTCTGGCCCTCACCTGCAGGCAGAACCTGACCGAGAATGACTTCGTCCACTTCGGCGGCATCGACCTTGGCGCGATCGAGAGCGCCCTTGATCACGGCGGCTCCCAGTTCATGCGCCGGCACGTTTGCGAACGCGCCGTTGAACGAGCCAACGGCGGTGCGGGCAGCCGAGGCGATTACGATGGAAGGGTTGGTCACGGACGTCTCCTCGTCATTTCCATTTTGCTGAAACAGTGACAAAGCTTCGGTACGAAGTCAAACAGGCTTACCTGCAACTTTGATCGGATGAAGAGTTGACGTTTGACAGCTTGTTTTTGCGCAGCAAACCGCCTCCCCGCGGCGCACAAAAACACGTTGTCAGGCTGCTTCGTTTGGGCTTACATTTGCCCGGGGAGAGCTCTTCCGGCAGGGAGCTTGGACGGAGCGAGGAGATGAGAATGGCCAAGACNGAAGGCGANACCGTCATCAAGAANTACGCCAACCGGCGTCTCTACAATACCGGCACCAGCACCTACGTNACGCTGGAAGACCTCGCGAAGATGGTCAAGAAGGGCGAGGAGTTCACCGTCCAGGACGCCAAGACGGGAGAGGATATCACCCACTCGGTGCTGACCCAGATCATCTTCGAGCAGGAGTCCAAGACGGGCAACACCCTGTTGCCGATCTCCTTCCTGCGCCAGTTGATCTCCTACTATGGCGACCAGATGCAGATGGTCGTACCGACATTCCTCGAGCACTCGATGCAGGCCTTCACCGATCAGCAGGCGCAGATGCGCGAACAGATGACGCGTGCCTTGGGGGAAAGCCCGCTTACCAAGAACCTCCAGGCACCAATGCAACTGATGGAAGAGCAGGTTCGGCGGAATACGGAGATGTTCCGCCAGGCGATGCAGATGTTCTCGCCCTTCGGCAGCGATGCGGCAGGGAGCGCTTCCAAAAAATCCGAATCTAAGGATCTGGAGGAACTGAAGGAGCAACTTCGGAACCTGCAGAGCAGACTGGACAAGCTCTGATCCTGCGAAAAACGCATCTTTCGCGCAACGAAAAAAGGCCGGATTGACCGGCCTCTTTTACGAAAAGATCGGGAAGAAAACGCTTATGCGCTTTCCTTCGGCGTCAGAACCTGGCGACCGCGATACATGCCGGTCTTGAGGTCGATGTGATGCGGGCGGCGAAGCTCGCCGGAATTCTTGTCTTCGACATAGGTCGAGGCCTTCAGCGCGTCGGCCGAACGGCGCATACCGCGTTTCGACGGGCTTGTTTTTCTCTTCGGTACAGCCATTCTCGCTACTCCACTTCGTGCAAGGCATGTCGTCGGCCGGAACTCTAGCCGAACTGGACATCCCTCAATCTCGGAAATTGGGCCGGCTTATACATGCTGATCGCCAGCTTGACCAGTCCCTGTCGCAAAATTTCCGTCAAGCGTCTCAAGCTTCGTCTTCCGGAACGATCCAGGTCTCCTCTAGAGCGCCTTCGCACCATCGGATCCAGGCAGGATGAGACTTCACCGCCTCCATGTAGGCCAGCACCTCCGCGTCTCGCACCAGGTCATAGACGTCGAAACGATTGACCACCGGTGCAAACATCGCGTCCGCTGCCGAAAACGGCCCGAAAAGATAGGGCCCGCCCGACTTCTCGCAGCATTCCTTCCAGATCGCCGAGATCCGTTCGACATCCTCCATGACGCCGTCGGGAAGAGAAATTCTTCGTTTCTCGCGGCGGATGTTCATCGGGCAGGCGCCGCGCAGCGCCCTGAAGCCCGAGAGCATCTCTGCCGAGATCGATCGCGCCACGGCCCGGTCATCGCGCCGGGCCGGCCACAGAGCCCGGTCCGGAAACAGCTCGGCCGCATACTCTATGATGGCGAGCGACTCCCATATCCGCAGCGGTCCATGATGAAGGACCGGAACGCGTCCCGTTGGCGAAATGTCGCGAAACAGAGGGTTTCCGGCAGGGAAGTCGAACGGGATCAGATGCTCCCTGAAGGGGACACCGGCCGCCGTCAGGGCGATCCATGGCCGAAACGACCAGGAGGAATAGTTCTTGTTTCCGATATAAAGGGTAAGCTCTTCCATGGGGGTCCTCCGTGCGGCCCACAAAGCCTAGCCGCCATCAGCAGCCGCGACCAATGAAAAGCCTGAACCTCATCCATAAATGCAGGTGATGTAATCGCCTGCATTCCGCGCCCGCCGCTCCACGACCCCCGCGATGCGCCGCATGCCGGGGCCGGGCTTGCCGGCAACTCGGGTGATCGGGTTGGGGAGTGCTGCCGCGAGCAGTGCAGCCTGTCCGCGCGTCAGCTCGCCGGCCGGCACGCCGAAATGGTGTTGCGCGGCAGCCTCCGCTCCGTAGATGCCTGGGCCCCATTCCGCCACGTTGAGGTAGATCTCCATCGTCCGTCGCTTCGACCAGACGAAGTCAGCGGTGATCGCCAGCGGCATCTCCAGAGCCTTGCGAATGAAGGAGCGGCCATTCCACAAGAACAGGTTCTTGACGGTTTGCATGGGGATGGTGCTCGCACCGCGGGTTGTCTCGCCTTCGAGCGCCTCCTGCACGACCGCCTTCATCTCTCCCCAGTCGACCCCAGCATGGCGGCAGAACTGCCCGTCCTCGGACATCATCACCGAGCGGACGAGATTGGGAGAAATTTCATCCAGGCTTACCCACCGGCGATCGTAGCCCCTCAGGGTCACGAGATCCGCCAGCATGAGCGTGGAGACGGGATGGAGGATCGGGGACGCATAGGCAAGAATGACCACGTAGGGGATCGCCAGTACCACCAGCACGATCAGGACAAGCCGGCGCAGGAGACGGGCGACCGAGAACCCTTGGCCACGATGCAAACCTTCGCCTCCCTCTCCCGCCTGTTCGTCGGATGTCACAGCTGGTTTCACCTCTCTGCTCGGCCGCTTCTTAACGTTTGGAGCGTGCAAAGACCAGCGAATTGACCAATTGGCGTTTGTGGTGCCAAAGCCGAAGTTGAAGTCCGTCTCGACCCGTGCCAAACAACCGGAATGACAATATCGACTGTCTCATTCGAACAGCATCTAAGCGAGAGCGCCAAGCGGACGGAGGCCCTTCTGGTCTCCCTGCTCTCCGGCAACTGCCTGCCCGACGAGATCGCGCGCCCCGCACCACTTCTGGCGGCGATGCGACATGGCACCCTCGATGGCGGCAAGCGGCTGCGGCCCTTCCTCGTGCAGGAAAGCTCGGCGCTTCTTGGAGGCGACCCACAGGTCGCGGCGCGCGTGGGCTGTGCGCTCGAATGCGTGCATTGCTACTCGCTGATCCACGACGACCTGCCGTCGATGGACAATGACGATACGCGCCGCGGCCGGCCGACGGTCCACAGGGCCTTCGACGAGGCATCCGCGATCCTGGCAGGGGACAGCCTGCTGACCTACGCCTTCGATGTCATAGCCGCGCCGGAAACGAGGCTTGCCGACAGACAGAAGGTCCAACTCGTGCTGTCGCTGTCGCGTGCCTCCGGCATGGGCGGCATGGCCGGCGGCCAGTCACTTGATCTCGCGGCCGAGAATTCGGCTCCCGACGAAGCCGGGATACAGACCCTGCAGGCCATGAAGACGGGTGCACTGTTGCGCTTTGCCTGCGAAGCGGGTGCCATCATCGCCGGCGCGGATATGGAAGATCGCCAGCGCCTCCGGACCTTCGGGCAGAAGATCGGGCTTGCTTACCAACTCGCGGACGACCTTCTTGACCTGAAGGCCGATGCGGCGACCATGGGCAAGGCAACCGGCAAGGACGCTGCCCGGGGCAAGGCAACGCTCGTGGCCTTGAAAGGTGCCGATTGGGCCGAGGAACGCCTCTCGGCCCTGACGGAGGAGGCTATCGCGCTGCTTGCCTATTTCGGCTCCCGGGCGACCACGCTGCAGCAGACGGCGCGGTTCATCGCAGAGCGCAAGAGCTGAGGACGGGAGAATGGGGACGTGATCGCCTATCTCCCGCAGATCTGGCCAGCTTATGTCGCCTATCTCGTTGCCGTCCTAAGTCCAGGCCCCGCAGTCTTCACCATCATCGGAACGGCCATCGCGCAAGGCAGAAAAGCGGGCCTGATAACCGCGCTCGGGATCAGTCTCGGCTCCGCCACATGGGCCATTTCCGCTGCCATGGGCATGGCCGCCCTGCTTCGCCACTATGCACTTGCCCTCGAGATCCTGAAGACTGCAGGCGGCCTCTATCTTCTCTATCTCGGCTGGAAGGCATTTCGCGCGGCAAGCCTGAAGGAAGAGGACCTGCCTTCGCTGGTGCGGAGTTCAGACCGCAGCTCGCGCCAACTCTTCCTGCGCGGCTACGCCATCCACGTGACCAATCCGAAGGCGATCTTCGCCTGGCTGGCCATCATCTCACTTGGGCTACCGCCGGGCGCGCCCGGCACCGCGATCGCCGTCATTATCGGCGGATGCCTGGCCTCGGGCCTGCTGATCTTCACCGGCTATGCGATCCTGTTCTCGACATCGCAGGCGCTACGCGTCTACAGGGCCGCCCGCCGCTGGATCGAGGGCGCAATGTCTGCCGTCTACTGCTTTGCCGGACTGAAGCTCCTGACGAGCCGCCTGTGAGGCTCGCCAGGAATTTTCCTCAGCGGGTGATCGGCGCGATCAGCACTTCAACGCGGCGGTTCTGTGCCCGCCCTTCCGGCGTAGCATTCGAAGCTACCGGCTGCGACGGGCCGAAACCGAGGGTCGATATGCGGCGCTGGTCGACACCACGGCTTCCGAGGTAGTTTGCAACCGAAGCGGCACGCCGCTCGGACAGGCCCTGGTTGTGCGCAAGGCTGCCGGTCGAATCCGTATGGCCGTTGACGTCGATCAGAGTCCGGTTGAACTTGTTCAGCACGATCGCCACTGAATCTAGTGTCGGATAGAAAGGCGGGATCACCTGGTCCTGGTCCGTCGCGAAGGTAACGTTGGACGGCATGTTGAGAACGATGCGATCGCCCATGCGGGTCACGGAAACCCCAGTACCCTGCAACTGCGCACGCAGTTCCGCCTCCTGCTGGTCCATATAGTTGCCGATGGCCCCGCCGGCGAGACCGCCCACTGCGGCGCCGATCAGCGCACCTTTCCCGTCACCGCCGACCGCAAGCCCGGTGAGGGCACCGAGACCGGCCCCGATGGCGGCTCCACCGGCGGTGTTGGAAACCTTCTGCTGACCCGTATAGGGATCGGTCGTGGTGCAGGCGGAAAGGTAGGTCGCGGCAAGCGCGACGAATGCAAGCTTCTTGATCATGCGAATCGAAGTCCCCGTCGTCTGTGATGAAAGGTCATTTACCACAGATTGCGGCGATTGCGGGACAGCCGCTTGTCATTCAGCAGCGGATCGCTGACCGAACCGCTGCTCGATATAATCGATGACCAGTCTTTCGAAATCCGCGGCGATGTCCGGCCCGCGCAGGGTCAGGGCCTTCCGACCGTCGATAAAGACCGGAGCGGCGGGAGTTTCCCCAGTGCCAGGCAGGGAAATCCCGATATCGGCATGCTTGCTTTCACCTGGACCGTTGACGATGCAGCCCATCACCGCAACGTTGAGCGCCTCGACACCCGGATATTTCTCCCGCCAGACGGGCATGTTCTTGCGGATATCCTCCTGGATGCGCTGGGCGAGCTCCTGGAACACGGTCGATGTGGTGCGGCCGCAGCCGGGGCAAGCGGCCACCACTGGGATGAACTGGCGGAAGCCCATGACCTGAAGCAGTTCCTGCGCGACCTGCACCTCGCGGGTACGGTCACCGTTCGGCTCCGGCGTCAACGAAACGCGGATCGTGTCGCCGATCCCGTGCTGCAGGACATAGCCCATGGCCGCCGACGAGGCGACGATACCCTTGGAGCCCATACCCGCCTCGGTAAGCCCAAGGTGAAGCGCATGGTTCGAGCGTTCCGCCAGCATGGAATAGACGGCAATCAGGTCCTGTACCTGGCTGACCTTTGCCGAGAGAATGATGCGGTTGCGTGGCAGGCCGATGTTCTCGGCGAGTTCGGCCGAGATCAGCGCCGATTGCACGATCGCCTCGTGCATGACCTGGCGCGCGGACATGGGCGAGCCTTCCGCGGCGTTCCGGTCCATCAACGTTGTCAGGAGATCCTGGTCGAGTGAGCCCCAGTTGACCCCGATGCGGACCGGCTTGTCGTAGCGGATCGCCATCTCGATGATGTCGGCGAACTGCTTGTCCTTTTTGTCCTTGAACCCGACATTGCCGGGATTGATTCGATACTTGGCAAGTGCCTCCGCACAGGCGGGATGATCGGCCAGAAGCTTGTGGCCGATATAGTGGAAGTCTCCCACCAGCGGCACGTCCATGCCGAGACGCAGCAGGCGCTCCCGGATCTTCGGCACGGCTGCGGCGCTCTCGTCGCGATCGACGGTGATGCGCACGATCTCCGACCCTGCCGCATGGAGTGCAGCAACCTGCGCCACGGTCGCATCAATGTCGGCCGTGTCGGTATTTGTCATCGACTGGACGACGACGGGAGCACCACCGCCGACAATCACACCGCCGACATCGACTGCCACGGTCGCCCGGCGTGGCTTCGGATCATATTCAAGCGGTGTGGACATAAAGCTCTCGCGTCTGAAAACCTACCCTTCAGGTGGAGGATGCCCTTGCCAATGTCAACCTTGCGGCATTGTCCACCGATGCGGCTCTTGCGATTTCAGTCGTGACGCACGCCGTCTGCATGGCACGCCAGCGGCGACAACATCAATACGACCAGGTGCAGCACAGAGAGCGCGGCGAATATCATGGCAAGCCCGCTGTACTCGGCGATGAACCCGATGGCCGACGGCGCAAGAAGGATGCCCGAATACCCCATGGTGGTGACGACGGAAAGGCCGACGCCCGGCCGCAATCCGGGAAGGTTTCCGGCCGCCGAGAAGACGATCGGCACGAGGTTGGAAATCCCGATGCCCGCGAGTGCAAATCCGAGGATGGCGGTATCGGCGCTCGGAGCCAGTCCGGCAAGCAGCAGGCCTGTGACGGAAATCACGGCACAGACTCGCAGCGTCCGCACGGCTCCGAACCTGTCCCGGACGAGATCTCCCGCGAACCGCATAATCGCCATGGTCAGCGAGAAGGCCGCAAACGCGAATCCGGAGGCGGTGACGGAGGAGCCCAGTTCCTGGCGAAGGTAGAGCGCACTCCAGTCGATGACGGCTCCTTCCGGGATCATGCAGAAGAGGGCCATCAGGCCGAGCAACCAGGGCAGCGCAGTTCGCGGCAACCGCAACCGCTCATGCACCTCTTCCGGATGGGGAGCGTCCCGCAAGACCATGGGCCAGGCGAAGGCAAGCATCAGCGCAGCAGCGATCGTGACGAGGATCACATGGCCGGTAACCCCCATTCGTTCGATCAGGAAGCCACCTGTGGCGGCGCCGAGAAGGCCCCCCAGGCTCCAGAAGGCATGGCAGGACGACATGATCGCCCGGCGCATGTGCTTCTCTACCGCAACGGCATTGGCGTTCATCGCCACATCCATCGCACCGATCAGGCCGCCAAAGAGAAAGATGGCGACGGCTCCCGACCAGATGCTACCGACCCAGGTCAGGAACAGAAGCGTCGGCACGGCAAGCAGTGCGGTGATCCGGGATACGGTGCTGGAACCAAAGCGGGCAATCTGGGCGCCGGCTATCGGCATCATCACCAGCGAGCCAAGTCCGAAGACGAGGATCATGATACCCAACGCGCTCTCCGTCAGGCCCAGCCGGCTCGCAAATTCCGGGATCTTTGGCGCCCAGGCACCCACGAAAAAGCCGTTCATCAGGAACAGAAGCGCGACGCCTGCCCGTTCCCGCGTAACGTATGCCTGCCGCACACCTGCCGTCCTGCTTTGGGGCATATCCATTCGATCCAGATCCCGTTGTAAGGCGAGATCTATTTCAATCGATTAGAATAGCAAGCCGCAAGTTTTACTGCGCCCTCACATTTTATGTTCGATGTGCCAGTCCTGTGACAGGCCTATGTCCCGTATACGAGGAGAAGATCTTTCGCATCGATCTGGTCGCCGGCCTTTACCAGCAGTTCGGCCACGGCGCCGTCCCGCTCGGCATGCAGCGCCGTTTCCATTTTCATAGCCTCGATCGACAGCAGCACATCGCCAGCCTTGACGGTCTGGCCGGCGGAGACAGCGACCGTGGAGATGACGCCGGGCATCGGCGCGCCCAGGTGGTTGGGATCCGCAGCATCCGCTTTCCGTCGTACGGCGGATCCCGAGGCACCATGCATCCGGTCCGGCACCTTGATGCGGCGAGGCTGACCGTTCAGTTCGAAGAAGACCGTGACCATACCCTTGTCATCGGTACCGCTGGTCGCTTGGTTGACGATGACAAGCGTCTTGCCGCGCTCGATCTCCGCAAACAGTTCCTCGCCGTCCTCCAGACCGTAGAAATAGGCATGGGTCGGCAGAACGGAGACCGGGCCATAGGTTTCGAGCGCCTGCGCGAAGTCAGTGAAGACCTTGGGGTACATGAGGTAGGAAGCGAACTCGAAATCCGTGACGGAGCGTTCAAGCTTCGTCTCGATCGCCATCCGTTCGGCATCAAGATCGGCATCGGCAAGCAGCGAACCCGGCCGCTCCGTATAAGGCGTGTCACCCTTGAGCGCCTTCTTCTGCAGCTTCTCCGGCCAACCGCCGGGGGGCTGGCCAAGGTCACCCTTCAGCATCGACACAACCGAGTCCGGGAATGCAATGTCCTTGTCCGGGTTCTCGACATCCGCGACCGTCAGGTCCTGGCTGACCATCATCAGCGCCATGTCGCCCACCACCTTGGAGGAGGGCGTGACCTTGACGATATCACCGAACATCC
>Ga0065721_10008537_pt1 | contig 11504 bp, 7 predicted proteins | sample Mesricmetagenome_FD_59108 | JGI IMG/M metagenome (GOLD analysis project Ga0065721, IMG submission 59108) | Mesophilic microbial community from rice straw/compost enrichment Sample: eDNA_1 v2 (version 2) | ecosystem: Engineered > Solid waste > Grass > Composting > Bioreactor | place: USA: Davis...
CCCCTCGCCGCCTTGCAGCGTGCCGGCCATGGCGACATCGTCGAGACACCCGAGGGCAAGACCTATCTGGTCCACCTCGCCGGCCGCCCGACGACCCAGGAGCGCCGCTGCGTGTTGGGTCGCGAAACCGCGATCCAGGAAGCCTATTGGGGCGACGATGACTGGCTCTATGTGAAGAACGGGCCGGTGCCCTCGCTGCATGTCGAGGTGCCCGGGACACGCGACGAGGCAAAATACTGGGCCGAGCAGCGCTATACGTTCGAGAACGGCCTGCCCATCGACTTCCAGTGGCTGCGGACGCCCGAAACCGACCGCATTTTCAAGACCGAGGGCGGCAAGCTGACGCTGTTCGGCCGCGAGTCGATCGGCTCCTGGTTCGAGCAGGCACTGGTCGCCCGCCGGCAGCAGCACTTCTCCTACGATGCCGAGACGGTGGTGGACTTCAAAGCCACCGACGAGCGCACCATGGCGGGCCTGACGGCCTATTACAGCCGCTACAATTTCTTCTACCTGGCCGTGACCGCCCATGCCGATGGGCAGCGCGAATTGCTGCTGATGAGCTCGGAAATCTCCTGGCCCGACGGCAATCTGACCTTCCCGGCCGCGCCGGTGCAGATTCCCAACGAGGGGAAGGTGAAGCTGGCGCTGACCATCCGCGGGCGGAAGCTGCAATTTTTCTATGCGCTGGAAGGTCAGGACCTTACGCCCATCGGCCCGGTCTTCGATGCGTCGATCCTGTCGGACGAATGCGGCGGCCACCAGGCCCATGGCAGCTTTACCGGCGCCTTCGTCGGCATGGCGGCCCACGACCTCAATGGCACGGCCAGCCCGGCCACCTTCGACTATTTCACCTACCGCCCGCAGCGCGATCCGTCCGATCGGTACGAAGTGGATTCCCTGCTGTAGGGCTGGCGGAAGAGCCGCCTGCGGCCTTCTCCATGCCACCGTACCGTCCTCGGGCTTGACCCGAGGACCATTGGCCGCTTGTGCCGGACTGAGAGTGGCCCTCGGATCAAGTCCGAGGGCGGTCCCGTGGTTGGGTGGGATTGAAGGAGGCAGTGCAGTGAGGGATGGTGCCCTGCACCTTCCCGATCACGTTTGCCCGATTTGGGGCGACAATCGGTCGCACCTGGGCTAGGCTCATGTCCGTTGCGGCCGCTTTTCGCGGGAACGTGACGGGGCAGCGTTCTCATGGATTAGCGGCCTCCTGAAAAGGAGACCTGACGCCATGGCCAATTTCCACGTCATTTCCGGCGCGGGCAACAAGCTCGACATGCCGGTCATCCATACGATCACGCTCGGCGACCTGGGCGACGTCCTGCGCCGGGGCATCGCCGATTTCTGGGAGAAACCGAGCCATTACGTGATGCTGGTGCTGATCTATCCCATTGTCGGCATCGTGCTGACCGTGTGGATGAACGGCTACCACACCTGGCCCCTGCTCTACCCGTTGGTCGGGGGCTTCGCCCTGCTCGGCCCCTTCGCAGCCATTGGGCTCTACGAGATTTCCCGACGACGCGAGCAAGGCCTCGATACGTCCTGGCGCCACGCATTCGAAGTGCTGAAATCGCCGGCCATAGGCTCGATCGCTGCTTTGGCCATCATGCTCCTGGCCGTGTTCACCCTATGGCTGACGGCGGCGCAGGCGCTGTATGAGAGCCTGTTCGGTTCGTCCACCCCACAGACGCTGGGTGGGCTGCTGAACCAGATCCTCACCGAGCCCGGCGGCATGACGCTGGTCATCACGGGCACCATGCTGGGCGCGCTTTTCGCCATTTTCACCCTCTGCACCACGGTCATCGCCTTTCCGCTGCTGCTGGACCGCGATGTGGGCGCCTTCGTCGCCGTCGAAACCTCGTTCCGCGCGGTGATGCACAATCCGGTGCCCATGCTGGCCTGGGGCGTCATCGTGGGGGCGGGTATCTTTATCGGCTCGCTGCCGCTCTTTGTCGGCCTGGCCGTGGTCATCCCCATTTTCGGCCACGCAACCTGGCATCTCTATCGCAAGGTGGTGGAGCCGGCTTCGGTCATAAGGGGGATGTAAACACCGGGGCAAACCCGGCTCCGAAGGTTGGATTTCCGCTCCGAACGCCATAAGGTCTCGGCTTCCCTGCCGAGACCTTTTTGCCCCATGGACCAATCGCCCATCGAACAAGCGCAGACTCCGGCTTTGACGCCGATGATGGCGCAGTATTTCGAGATCAAGGCGGTCAATCCCGGCTATCTGCTGTTCTACCGCATGGGCGATTTCTACGAGCTGTTCTTCGAGGATGCCGAGATCGCCAGCGCCGCTTTGGGCATTGTGCTCACCAAGCGCGGCAAGCATCTGGGTGAGGATATCCAGATGTGCGGCGTGCCCATCCATGCCGCCAACGACTATCTCAACAAGCTGATCAAGCTGGGTCATCGCGTCGCCATCTGCGAACAGGTGGAAGACCCCAGGGAGGCCAAGAAGCGCGGCGCCAAATCGGTGGTGAAGCGCGACGTGGTGCGACTGATTACTGCCGGTACGCTGACCGAGGACGATCACCTCGATGCGCGAGCCTCCAATTTCCTGGCCGCCCTGGCCATGGTGCGGCATGGCGAAACGGATTTCGCTTTGGCCTGGGCCGATGTCTCGACNGGCGAGACCTTTACCGCCGATCTGTCGGCNGAACAGCTCCAGGACGANCTGGCCCGCATCGANCCGGCCGAATTGCTGCTGACCGAGGCGACTCGCGCGGCCCTGGTGGAGCGGCATCTCTTCGCCCCGGCCTGGAGTGCCATCACGCATACGGCGCCGTCGGAGAGCTTCGATAGCGAAACGGCGACAGCCGGCCTGCGCGCCGCCTTTCCCGACAGCGCTTTCGATCCCACGTCGTTGTCCCGCGCCGCAAGGGCGGCGCTGGGCGCCGTTGTGGCCTATGTGCGAGAGAGCCAGAAGGGTGTCGGCGTGGCCCTGCGTGCGCCCGTGGCCGACACCGCGACACGCCGCATGGCCATCGACCAGGCGACACGGGCGAGCCTTGAGCTGCACCAGACGCAGCGCGGCCAGGTCAGGGGTTCGCTGCGCCAGGTGATCGACCTCACCGTCACCGCGCCCGGCTCGCGACTGCTAGCGGCCAGGCTGGCCGCCCCCCTGGCCGATGCCGCGGCGATCAACGAGCGGCTCGACGCNGTGGNAATGCTGGCCAATGACACCTTGCTGACCGGCCGCCTGCGNGCCGANCTCAAGGCCGTGCCCGACCTGGCCCGTGCCCTGACGCGGCTGGCGCTCGACCGCGGCGGCCCGCGCGACCTTGCCGCCATTGGCAAGGCGGTGAGCGCGGCCTCGGCGCTGGCGGGGCATTTCGCCCGGCTCCAGGATGTCCCGGCGGTGCTGGCCCGGCTGGCTGCGACGCTCGCTGCCGCGCCCCTGTCGCTGGCCTCCGAACTGGCACAGGCGCTGGACGATGAATTGCCGCTGCTGAGCCGCGACGGCGGCTTCGTGCGCAAGGGCTATGATGGCGCGCTGGACGATGAACGGGCCTTGGCCAGCCAGACCCGCGCCGTGGTCGCGGCTTTGCAGGCGCGGCTGATCGAGGAAACCGACGTCCGGTCCCTGAAGATCCGGCACAATGGCGTGCTCGGCTATTTTGTCGAAGTGCCCGCCGCCCATGGTACGCGCCTGCTGGAAGAGCCGCACCGCCAGAGCTTCATCCATCGCCAGACGCTGGCCAATGCCATGCGCTTCACCACGACCGAGCTTGCCGATCTCGAAGGCCGCATTGCCCGGGCGCATGAGGCGGCGCTGGAAATCGAGCTCAAGGTCTTTGCCAGCCTGCGCTATGACGTGTTGAGCCGGACCGACATGCTGCGCAGCCTGGCCGATGCGCTGGCCGAGCTGGACGTGACCGCGGCCTTGGCGCATCTGGCCGCAACGCGCAGCTATACCCGCCCCGAAATCGACGATTCGCTGGCCTTCCGCATCGAGGGCGGGCGCCATCCCGTCGTTGAAGACATGGTCATGTCCGAGGGCCAGAGTTTTGTCGCCAATGATGCCGACCTGTCGGGCGACGACGCCGTTGGCGGGGGGCGGCTGTGGCTGGTGACCGGTCCCAATATGGGCGGTAAATCCACCTTCCTGCGGCAGAATGCATTGATCGCCATCCTGGCGCAGATGGGTTCCTTCGTTCCGGCCAGCGCGGCCCATATCGGGGTCGTCGACCGCGTCTTCTCACGTGTCGGCGCCAGCGACGACATTGCCCATGGCCGCTCCACCTTCATGGTCGAGATGGTCGAGACCGCGGCCATCCTCAACCGCGCCACGCGACGGAGTCTTGTCGTGCTGGATGAGATCGGCCGCGGTACCGCCACCTTCGATGGCCTCTCCATCGCCTGGGCGGCGGTCGAGGCCCTGCATGAAACCACTGGCTGCCGGGCGCTCTTTGCCACCCATTTCCATGAACTGACCAGCCTCGCCAAGACTCTCACCCGTGTTTCCAACGTCACCATGAAGGTGCGCGAATGGGAGGGCGAAGTGGTGTTCCTGCACGAAGTGGGCGCCGGGGCCGCCGACCGCTCCTATGGCATCCAGGTGGCCCGGCTGGCTGGCCTGCCCGAGCCGGTGCTGGCCCGTGCTCGCCAGGTGTTGACCGTGCTGGAGCAACGCTCTGCGGGCACGGCCTCTTCCAGCCAGAAGGCCAGCGTGCTAGACGATCTGCCACTTTTCGCCCACCAGCCCCTCCCCCGGCCGGTGGGGCCGGACCCCGTACATGCTGCGCTCGACGCCGTTCGACCCGACGAGATGACCCCCAAACAAGCGATCGATGCGCTCTACGAGTTGAAGAAAATCCGCGATGACGCTCGCCGAAGCTGAGGCAAAGCCCAGAAAGCCCCTCTTCGTCCTCAAGACGGCCGAGACCATTCTCGGCGAGCTTGATGTGGCGATCGGCGAGGAAGCGCCCAAATCGAGCGCCGCCCGCGCCATCGTGCTGGCCCATATCCGCCAGACACTGGCCGAGGCGCGCAGGCAGGCCGAGGCCGAACTGCTCGCGTCAGGCAAGGGCACGCGCTGCGCGCAGAACCTCTCCAATGCGCAGGACGAGATCATTTCGGCCGTGCATATGTTTGCCACGCGCCGGGTCTATCCGGTCGACAATCCCAGTGGCGCCGAGGCCATCGCGCTCTCTGCCGTAGGCGGCTATGGCCGCGGCACGCTGGCGCCGGGCTCGGATATCGACCTGCTCTTCATCCTGCCCTACAAGCAGACGCCCTGGGGCGAGCAGGTCACCGAATATATCCTCTACATGCTCTGGGACCTGGGCCAGAAGGTCGGCCATGCCGTGCGCTCGGTGGATGAATGCATCCGCATGGCCCGCGCCGACATGACAGTGCGTACCGCCACGCTCGAAGCGCGCTTCCTGACCGGCGACCGGGCTTTGTTCGATAGCCTCGTCTCTCGCTTCGAAACCGAGATCATGCCCAGGACAGGCCCCGAATTCATCGCCGCCAAGATGGCCGAGCGCGACGAGCGGCACAAGCTCATGGGCAATACCCGCTATGTGGTCGAGCCCAACATCAAGGACGGCAAGGGCGGGCTGCGCGACCTCAATACGCTGTTCTGGATCGGGAAATACTTCTACCAGGTCAAGACCAGCCATGAACTGGTCGGCAAGGGCGTGCTGTCAGCCGCCGAATATCGCCTCTTCTCGCGCGCCGAGGACTTTTTGTGGGCGGTGCGGTGTCACCTGCATTTCGCGACCGGCCGTGCCGAGGAAAAGCTGACCTTCGACATGCAGCCCGAACTGGCCCAGCGCATGGGCTATGCCCAGCGCGTCGGCATGCTGGGGGTCGAGCGCTTCATGAAGCGCTATTTCCTCGTCGCCAAGGACGTGGGGGATCTGACCCGCATCATCTGCGCGAGCCTCGAATTCAACCACGCCAAGGATATGGACCTGGTGGGCCGCGTGCTGGCCCCNTTCCGCTCNGGCAAGTCCAGGATCAAGGGCGAGAGCGATTTCGTGCTCGATACCGGCNGGCTCAACATTGCCAGCCCTGATGTGTTCGAGAAGGACCCGGTCAANCTCATCCGCATGTTCCTCGTGGCCGGNCGNGAGGAATTGCTGTTCCANCCTGACGCCATCAAGGTCATCACCCGCTCGCTGCGGCTGATCGACAACAAGCTCAGGCACGATGCCAAGGCCAACGAGCATTTCCTGACCATCCTGACCAGCCCGCTCTCGGTCGAGCGCATCCTGCGGCAGATGAACGAGAGCGGTGTCCTGGGCCGCTTCGTGCCCGATTTCGGCAAGATCGTCGCGCTGATGCAGTTCAACATGTATCACCACTATACGGTGGACGAGCACCTGATCCGCTCGGTCGGCGTCATGGCCGATATCGCCAATGGGGGCCTGCGCAACGAATTGCCGCTGACCCATGAATTGCTGCCCCAGCTCAACGATACGCGGCTGCTCTATGTCGCGCTCTTCCTGCACGATATCGCCAAGGGCAGGCCGGAGGATCATTCCATTGCCGGCGCCCGCATCGCGCGCAAGCTCTGCCCGCGCTTCGGCCTGTCGCCGGCGGAAACCGACACCGTCTCCTGGCTGATCGAATATCACCTGCTGATGAGCGAGATCGCCCAGGCGCGCGATATCCAGGATCCCGAAACCGCCAAGGCCTTCGCGGATGTGGTGCAATCGCCGCAGCGCCTGGCCTTGCTGATGATCCTTACCGCCTGCGATATCCGCGCGGTTGGCCCCGGCGTGTGGACCGGCTGGAAGGGCAGCCTGCTGCGGGCACTCTACTATGCCACCGAGCCGCTGTTGTCGGGCGGCCACAGCCAGGTCACCCAGTCCGACCGCATCGAGGATGCGCGCCGCGCCCTGGCCCGAGCGCTCGAAGCCTGGCCACCGGCGGATGTCGAGGCCTATATCGCCCGGCACTACGACCATTACTGGCTGCGCGCCGAGCCCGAATTGCAGGTCGAACATGCCCGCATGATCCGCCAGGCCGACATGGCGGACGATGGCTTTGCCGGGTCGATCCGGGTCAAGGCCTTCGAGGGCATTACCGAAGTCAGCTTCTATACGCCGGACCATCCGCGCCTGTTGTCGCTGATCGCCGGCGCCTGCACCATGCAGGATGCCTCGATCATCGGGGCCCAGATTTTCTCGACCCGTGACGGCCACGCGCTCGACACGTTCCGCCTGCGCCGCGCCTTCACCTCGGACGAGGACGAGAAGGTCCGCGCCACCCGCATCATCGACACGGTCAAGCAGCTCCTCCAGGGCAAGCGGCAGATCCTGATCGACCTGGGCAAGGAGAGCCGCCACAACAAGCGTCTGAAGCCTTTCGCCCTGCCGGCGCAGGTCACGGTCAGCAATGCGCTTTCGGAAAAATTCACCGTCATCGAGGTCTCCGGCCTCGACCGCATGGGCCTGCTCCATTCGCTGACGCACGAGATTTCCGACCTCAACCTCACCATCGGCTCGGCCCATATCGGCACTTATGGCGAGAAGGCGGTGGACGTGTTCTACGTCACCGACCTCACCGGCCAGAAGATCATGAGCAAGCCCCGCCAGCGCAAGATTCACGACGCCCTGATGGGGGTGTTCCACCCGCGCGGTGAGGCGCAGAAGGTGGCCAATGGGTAGCGGCAGGCGCCCATGAGCCTCTACCGCAATTTTCTCTCCGTCGGGGGGCTGACGCTGATCTCCCGCATCGCCGGCTTCATCCGCGATGCGCTGATGGCCGCCGTGCTGGGCACCGGACCGGCGGCCGACGCTTTCTTCGCCGCCTTCCGCTTTCCCAATCTGTTCCGGCGTCTGTTTGCCGAGGGAGCATTCAACACCGCCTTCGTGCCCATGTTTTCGGGCGCGCTGGAACAGCAGGGGCGCGATGGAGCGCTCGACCTGGCGTCGCGCATCATGGCCTGGCTCGTCGCCATGCTGGTCGGCGTGACGATCATTGCGGAAATCTTCATGCCGCAGATCATGGTTGCCTTCGTGCCCGGCTTTGTCGACGATCCCGAAAAGTTCGACCTCACGGTGCTGCTGACGCGCATCATGTTCCCCTACCTGGCCTGCATGTCGCTGATGGCCGCCTATGGGGCCATCCTCAATTCGCTGGGCCGCTTCTTTGCCGCCGCCTTCGCGCCCGTGCTGCTGAACCTGGTCAATATCGCCGCCATGATCCCGCTGGTGACCTTCTGGGTGCAGGATCCGGCGGGCTCAGCCATGTGGGTCGGGGCGGCCACCATGGCGGGCGGGCTGGCGCAACTGGCGCTGGTCTATGGCGCGATCCGCCGCGCCGACTTCGTGCCGGCGCTCCGCCTGCCCCGGCTTGACCCGGAAGTGCGCCGCTTCTGGGTGCTGGCCGTGCCGGCCATCCTCACCGGCGGCATTACCCAGATCAACATCTTCGTCGGCACCATCATCGCCTCGGGCGCCGACAATGCCATTTCCATCCTCAACTATGCGGACCGGCTCTATCAGCTCCCGCTCGGCATTATCGGCATCGCCATCGGCACCGTGCTCTTGCCCGAGCTCAGCCGGCATTTGAAGGGCAATCGCGACGCCGAGGCCCGCGCCACGCAGGACCAGTCATTGCTGGCCGCCATGCTGCTCTCCATGCCCGCCGCCACCGCGCTCATCGCCATGGCCGAGCCTATCGTCCGGGTGCTGTTCGAGCGCGGCGCCTTCGACGCGCTGGCGACGACACAGACCGCGCAGGCGCTGATCGCCTTTGCCACGGGCCTGCCCGCCTATGTGCTCATCCGCGTGCTGCAGCCGGGCTATTTCGCCCGCGAGGACACGGTGACGCCCACCGTCTTTGCCGGCATTTCGGTCGTGGTCAATATCGGCCTGTCGCTGCTGCTGTTTCCCAGCCTTGTCCATGTCGGCATCGCCATCGCCACCTCGGCCTCGGCCTGGCTCAATGCGGTACTGCTGGCCCTGTTCCTGGCGCGGCGCGGCCATTTTGCGCTCACCCGGGCCGAATGGCTGCGGCACGGCCTCATCATCGTCATCAGTGCCGCCATGGGTGGCGCACTCTATCTGCTGGTCCAGCGCGGTGCCGCCTATTTCGCCAGCGGTGCCCCGCTCTGGCTGCAGGCAGGCCTGCTCGCCGTGCTCGTGGCCTTCGGCATGGCCACTTATTTCACCCTGGTCCATGTCACTGGCGCCCAGAAGCTGGGCCTGCTGCTGCGCCGTCTGCGGCGCGGTTGACTTGCACCCCTCCCGCCTGCCGGTGTAGTTCGGCAGTTACCAAATTTGATCGGTAGTTCCATGGCCTTCACCAATCGCGTGTTTTCCGGCATCCAGCCTTCGGGTGACCTGCATCTGGGCAACTATCTCGGCGCTATCCGCCGCTTCGTGCCGCTGCAGGATACCCATGACTGCATCTACTGCGTGGTCGACATGCATGCCATCACGGTCTGGCAGGATCCGGATGACCTGCGCCGCGCCACCCGCGAAGTGGCCGCCGCCTATGTCGCTGCCGGTATCGACCCCAAACGGGCGATCATCTTCAACCAGTCCCAGGTCATGCAGCATGCCGAGCTGGCCTGGGTGTTCAACTGTGTCGCCCGCATCGGCTGGATGAACCGGATGACCCAGTTCAAGGACAAGGCCGGCAAGAATTCGGAAAATGTCTCGCTGGGGCTCCTGGCCTATCCGAGCCTGATGGCGGCCGATATCCTGCTCTACAAGGCGACTCACGTGCCCGTGGGCGACGATCAGAAGCAGCATCTGGAACTGACGCGCGACATCGCCGCCAAGTTCAACAATGACTATGCAGCATCCATCGCCGCCCAGGGCGTGGGGCAGGACGACGGGAGCTTCTTCCCCATCACCGAGCCGCTGATTGCCGGCCCGGCCACCCGCATCATGAGCCTGCGCGACGGGACGAAGAAGATGAGCAAATCGGACCCCTCCGACCAGTCGCGCATTTCCCTGCTCGATGACGCCGACGGCATCGCCAAGAAGATCAAGAAGGCGACCACCGATCCCGAGCCTCTGCCCGAGACGGTCGAAGGCCTCACCGGCCGTGCCGAGGCCGACAATCTCGTTGGCATCTATGCCGCACTGTCGGACCAGACCAAGACCCAGGTCATCGCCGAATTCGGCGGCAAGGGCTGGGGCGTGTTCAAGCCGGCTCTGGCCGATCTGGCCGTGTCGGTACTGGGTCCGATGGGTAACGAAATGCGCCGGCTGGTCGAGGATACGACCACGATCGACGCCATCCTGCGCGACGGCGCCGAGCGGGCGCGTGCGTTGGCGGAGGCGACAATGATCGATGTCCGCTCTATTGTCGGCTTCATCCGCTAATAGCGTTTTCAGGAAAAGTGCGGCGCGGGCTTTCCGCCTGGAAACGCAGCACGAGACAGATCCAAGGGGGCGCGCATGGTTTCCCAGACCGAATACAAGCGCAAATTTCTCGTCGTTATCGACGAGACGCCTGAATGCGAACGGGCGCTGACCTTCGCGGCCTACCGCGTCAAGCGTACGGGTGGCACCGTGGTGCTGATGAGCGTGATCCAGAAGCCCGAATTCATCGGCCTGGGCGTCGAGGACGTACTGCGCGCCGAAGCGGTCGAGGAAGCCGAGCGCAATCTCGATGCGCGCCTGGCCCGCATCCGCGATATCGGTGACGTGCGCAGCGAATCGGTGATCCGCGAGGGCAATGCCGCCGAGGAAATCGAGCGCGTCATCGACCAGGACCGCGATATCGCCATCCTGGTTCTGGCTGCTTCCACCTCGGGCGAGGGCCCTGGCCCTCTGATCGGCCACTTTGCCAGTCGCGCCAATGCCCTGCCCATCCCGCTCACCATCGTGCCGGGCCGGATGAGCGACGAAGAGATCATTGCGATCTGCTGAGCGGCGCATGCCTGCTCCGCGCCTTTGGCCTTGCATCCTGACCACAAAAGGCTATTTTAGAAGCGTTCTAATTGTAAAACGCAGGCGCCCCGATGTTCATCCAGACCGAAGCCACGCCCAATCCCGCGACCCTCAAATTCCTGCCGGGCCGCGATGTGCTGGTCGGTGAGCCGCGCGATTTCCGTAGCATCGAGGCAGCGGGCAATTCTCCCCTGGCCCAGGGCCTGTTCGGGATTTCGGGCGTCACTGGCGTCTTCCTTGGCTCCGATTTCATTTCGGTCACCAAGGACGATACCAACTGGGCCCATATCAAGCCGGCCATCCTTGGCGTCATCATGGACCATTTCCTGTCCGGCAAGCCGGTGATCCTCGAAGGCGTGGCCAACACACCCGATTTCGACGAAGTCGACGAATTCTTCGAGGAAGAAGACAGCGAGACCGTCGAAGTCATCAAGGAATTGCTGGCCACCCGCGTGCGCCCGGCCGTCGCCATGGATGGCGGCGACATCACTTTCAAGGGTTTCAAGGAAGGCACCGTCTTCCTGCATATGCAGGGCGCCTGCTCCGGCTGCCCCTCCTCGACCGCTACGCTCAAGAGCGGCATCGAGAACCTGCTCCGCCATTTTGTGCCGGGCGTGGAAGCCGTGCAGCAAGTCTGAGTTTAGC
>Ga0065721_10005822_pt1 | contig 11503 bp, 8 predicted proteins | sample Mesricmetagenome_FD_59108 | JGI IMG/M metagenome (GOLD analysis project Ga0065721, IMG submission 59108) | Mesophilic microbial community from rice straw/compost enrichment Sample: eDNA_1 v2 (version 2) | ecosystem: Engineered > Solid waste > Grass > Composting > Bioreactor | place: USA: Davis...
CGTATCCGGGAACTGCGCGCCAGCAAGATGTCCATGGTGTTCCAGGAACCCATGACGGCCCTGAACCCTGTCCAGCCTGTGGGCAAGCAAATAGAAGAAGTCCTCAAGCTTCATACGCCCCTAGGCTCGGCCGAGCGCCGCCGGCAAGTAACGGACATGCTGGCCTCGGTGGGTTTGCCGGACATCGAACGCATGTACGACTCGTATCCGCATCAACTTTCGGGTGGCCAGCGCCAGCGCATCGTGATTGCGATGGCGCTCATCCTGAAACCCCGGCTCTTGATCGCGGACGAGCCGACCACGGCACTGGATGTCACCACCCAGAAGCAGATCCTCGATCTGATAAGCGAACTTCAGTCCAAACACGACACCGCCGTCATTTTCATCACGCATGATTTCGGCGTCGTGGCCGAGATTGCCGACCGGATTCTGGTCATGAACCGTGGAGAACTCGTCGAAACGGGCACGCGTACGCAAATACTGACTGCGCCCACCCAGCCCTACACCCGTATGCTGATCTCCTCTGTTCCCAGCCTCGTGCCGCCCAGCCGCGACAAGCCGGAAGGCGAGGTGATACTCAAGGTCGATGCCCTGAACAAGGTCTACCAGAAGGCGCGCAGTCTTTTCCGCCGTCATAACGAAGTTCACGCCGCCAAGGACGTGTCACTGACGCTGCGGCGGGGCGAGGTCGTGGGAATCGTGGGTGAATCGGGCTCCGGCAAATCAACTGTGGCCCGCTGTGTGGTGCGCCTCATCGACCCCTCCTCCGGCGAAATGCGTTTGCTCGACACCGACATCACGCGTTTACACCGCGGTGAAATGATGACGATGCGCAAAAAGATCCAGATTGTTTTCCAGGATCCGTACCGCAGCCTGAATCCAAGGCGTCGCGTTGCCGATTCCATCATCGAGGGGCTAATGAACTTCGGTGTGTCGCGCAGCGACGCCTTGCATCAAGCCGCTCGCGCCATGGAGCTGGTAGGCTTGAATGCCGATGTACTCGACCGCTATCCGCACCAGTTCTCAGGCGGCCAGAGGCAGCGTATTTGCATTGCCCGGGCGCTCGTCATGGAACCGGATGTACTGGTCGCCGACGAAGCGGTTTCCGCACTCGACGTGTCGGTGCAGGCACAAGTGCTGGCCTTGCTTGAAGAAGTACGACAACGCGTAGGGGTAGGCGTGCTGTTCATCACCCACGACCTGCGCGTCGCGGCTCAAGTCTGCGACACCATTGTGGTCATGCAGCAGGGCAAGATCGTAGAGTCTGGCCCTGCCAAGCAGGTGCTAAGCGCGCCGCGCGAAGCCTATACACGGGCCTTGATCGATGCAGCGCCGGGCCGCCATTGGGATTTCCAGAATTTCAGGCCGAACCTGGCCGCCCCCCTGTCCACCTAATACCGCTACTTTCTTGCTGAGGGCTCTCAATCATGACGCGTATTGTGTATGGCGGTTTCCAACACGAAACGAACACCTTCGCCCCCGATCTCGCCGACTGGGATGCGTTCTTGGCCGGCGGAGGTTGGCCNGGCGTATGTTCCGGCGAAGACGTCTGGCCGGCAATNCGCGGNGCGAACATCCCNGCCGCAGGATTCGTGCAAAGCGCACTGGACGCCGGAGANACCGTCATCCCGACGACTTGGGCAGCCGCCAGCCCGTCGGCCCATGTAGAGGCCCAGGCCTACGAGCGCCTGGCCGGGATGATACTCGACGGCATTCGCGCCGCCCTGCCCGTAGATGCGGTCTACTTGGACCTCCATGGGGCGATGGTTTCCCAGCGGTTCGATGACGGAGAAGGTGAATTACTGCGTCGAGTCAGAGAGGTGGTCGGGCCCGATATTCCCATTGTGGCGAGCCTGGACCTCCACGCCAATGTCACCCGGCAAATGCTCGATCAGGCGGACATCCTGGTGGCGTACCGAACCTATCCCCACGTCGACATGGCGGAAACCGGTGCGCGTGCCCATCGCCAACTCAAGCAACGGCTCGCTGCGGGCAGGCGGCCAGCCGTGGCCGTGCGCCGGCTGCCCTTCCTGATTCCGATTTGCTGGCAGTGCACGGATATTGAACCTGCGAAGAGCCTCTACCGGCTGCTCCAGGAACTTGAACAGGACATCTGGCATGTCTCGTTCGCCACGGGGTTCCCGGCCGCCGACTTCCCTGAATGTTCGCCTGTGATCTGGGCCTATGACGCCGATCCCACACGGGCAGAGGCGGCCGCCGAGCAATTGGCCGCCGCTGCCATGCAGGCCGAAGCATCGTTTGCGGGCAAGCTGTTTGACCCGGATGAAGCCGTCCGCTACGCCATGGAGGCCGCCCGTGGCAGCGAGCGCCCCATTGTCATTGCCGATGCACAAGACAACCCCGGGGCAGGAAGCAATTCCGACACGACCGGCATGTTGCGGGCCCTGCTGAGAAACGGCGCTAAACGGGCCGCCATCGGATTGATCGTGGACCCGGAAAGCGCAAGGCAAATCCATGCCGCGGGCGCAGGCCAACATATACGCCTGGCACTGGGCGGAAAATCCGGCATTCCGGACGACTCTCCGCTTGAAGCGGAATGCTTCATCGAGACCGTATCCGATGGCAAGTTCGAAGCGACCGGTCCGTTCTACCATGGCTTTCACCTTAACTTGGGGCCGTCGGCATGCCTGCGCATCGACGACGTGCGTATTGTCGTCGCGTCGAACAAAGTGCAGATGGCGGACCAGGCCATGTTCCGCTTCGTGGGCATCGAGCCCACTGAACAGGACATCCTGGTTGTAAAAAGCGCCGTGCATTTCCGCGCCGCCTTCACTCCCATTGCACAGGAAATCATCGTCGCGGCGGCTCCCGGCTCAATGCCCATGGTATTGAAGCAACTGCCTTGGAAAAATCTGCCCGAGGGCCTGCGACTGGACCCCTGCGGCGAGGAATTCGTGCCGGCCGTCTCGAGCCTATAAATATTCAGCCGCTAGCTATTGGCGCCATCGCGTCATGGAGGGAACGCTGGTTGCTGGCGGAACGGCGCTGCACACCCTGGAGTTTCCGCGGGCGACTCCAATCGGAGGCGCCCGCCCTTTTTCCCCTCAGGAGATCGCCATGCGCACCGCTCGTTCAGCAGCCTTGCTCTGGTCGGCGGCGGCGATGTTTGCCGTCGCTGCCCATGCACAGCCACCCGTCAAAGAGCAAAATGGCATGCTAGTGGATCCGTCAGGCATGACCGTTTACACCTACGATAAGGACAATCGTGGCAGCGGCAAGAGTGTCTGCAATGACGCCTGTGCCAAGAATTGGCCGCCTGTCGTGGCGTCCGACACCGCAAAGCCGGAAGGCGACTACAGCGTCGTCCAACGGGACGACGGCTCCAAGCAATGGGCCTACAAAGGCATGCCGCTGTACACCTTCATCAAGGACAAGCAAGCGGGGGACACCACGGGAGACAACGTCCGTGACGTCTGGCATGTCGTGAAACCTTGAGAGTGCGAGGGGGGGGACGCACACCGCCCAGAAGCCGCTCACGCTGGAATGGACGGCGACGAACTCGGAACCGTAGAATACGCCGCGCGCGTTTTCAAAATGTGACGTCCGGGTCGGTGCCTCTGTACACCAGCAACAGCTGCTGCAAAAGGTGGGCGCGACCCCAACCTCAGATCGCACTCACAAGGTAACTCAATGAAGAAGAAAGCTGCTTTCCTGGCCCTTACTGCTGCCGGCCTGGCTTTGACGTTAGCAACGGGCGCATCACACGCCCGCGGACCTGCCGACATCATCACCGACCCTTCTGAAATTGGTCTGAAGCTACCCGGCACCATGGCGAAATCCATCGGGGAAGAGCGGATCTTGGATACGACCAACGGCCAGGGTCTGCAGATCATCGTTGCGCGCACCACACGCGCCCCCGGCACACGCACTCCCTTGCACCTGCACGAATTCGCGGGCACCACCTGCGTACTGGAAGGCGAAATGACCTTGTATCTGGAAGGTGCGGAGCCCAGCCGCGCCGTGGCCGGCCAGTGCTACTACATGCCTGCGGGCAAAGCCATGGCAGGCGTGAATACCGGCACAGTCAATGCCGTCATGCTCGATCACTTCACAGTGCCGGTCGGCAAGCCGGTTTGGACTGTGGTGGAGCTTGCCGGACGCACCATGCAGGACCAGTTCGACACGCAACACAAGCACTGAACGGAACGTACGTAAAAGGGGGGCGGCGGTCAAGATTCTCGAGGTTGAGTCCCGAGCCCCCACAAGAACCTGCGCAATGGCCCCCTCCGACCAGCCAGGCCCATTGCAATGAGACCGGCGCACAGTGCGCCGCCTGACATCAATGCCCGGGCAGGCGACCAGACCGTCGCCAACCCTGCGATTTGCAGCCCACCGAGCGCCGGCCCGAAATAACCTTGTAGCAGCCAAAGCCCAGAGATACGCCCACGGAGCGCATCCGGGGTATGGATCTGGAGCAGTGCACCGCGCACGATATCTGTCGCAGTATCCGCCATGCCCCCGACCGCCAGGCACACCAGGACCAACCAAGGCGTCCACCCAGGACCGCGTCCTATACCTGCGGCAGCAAGCCCTGCCAGGAACACGGCGACTCCCCAGAGCAAGGTGCAAAGAACAATGAGGCGCCCCGGTCGCGACATCGTACGCGTCCAACCAGAACTCATGGCCACGATCAAAGCCCCCACAGCCGGGGCGGCATAAAGATAACCCACCATCTCCGGCCCGCCGCGCAACACCGCCTGGCCTAATTGCGGCATCAGCGTCTGGACACTCAAGAACAACATGGCGACCAGATCGAGGGCCAGCAGGCTGGCGATCACCGGGCTTTGCCCGACATGCCGTAGACCCTCCAGCCATTGGTGATGCAACGCAGGCCGACGCTGCGCCCCAGGACTTACATCGCTCTCGTCAGGCACCAATAGCTGGCGAGGAAGGCGGGCCAGCAGAATGGGAACCATTGCGGCGCCCGCTAATACCACGCCATAGCACACGGCAATGCTGCTGTGCGCCATCAATGCACCGGCGATCAACGGGCCCGTCAAGCGCCCCACTTCCATTGCAAGCGCATTCAATGCGCCGGCGGACGCCAGGTGATGCAAGGGGACCAGCCGGGGAAGCGCCGCCATCAGAGCCGGCGCACTCAGGCCACTGGTCAGCCCACTGAATACAGTCGCGAGATAGATCAATACGAGGCCGGGCTCCGGCAACGCGCTGTTGACCCCTAGCAAGGCAACCACCCCGACATAGGCGGCCCGACTCCAAATCATGGTGCGGCGACGATCGCCACGATCGGCCAGTGTGCCGCCCCAGACCAGGCCAATGAGTGACCCAACTGCCAGGCCGACCGTCACTCCTGCAACATGCAGGGAGGAAGCGCTCAGTTCATACACTTGCCACGCCACGGCCACCGCCAGGATGGAGACTGAGAAGAGCGAAACCGTACGTGCCAGGTATAGGTTGCGAAATGCCGGAGATTCCCGCAACGGCTCGAGATCCGGCGCCCACGCACGCCATCGGCTGGGGCGAGCCGTCATTCGGCCGCCTTCTCGGCTGCCTCGCCTTCTTCCGTGCGCCGGCCGCCACGCTTCATGGTCATTTCGTCCATGCCCAGGCGCCAATATGCGACAACCAACTGGTCCTTTCCGATCATGCCCACTGTATCCCGCAGCCATTTGCGTACGGTCTGTGCCGTCGAGAACTCGGCCGCGACCCATGCAAAGCGATCTTCCACATCAGGAATCGCGCTAGCCAATATCGCGTCCCTGAGCAATGTAGAAGTGCCCGGTGCCTGATCATTGCGATGCAGCCATCGCAACTGCATGCCACCCGGCACCGTCAGCGATATTTCGTCCGCCGGGCCCTGCACCTCAATCAGAATCTCACCCCGCGTCTCATGAGGCAGGTTTTCCGCGATACGGGCTATGGCCGGTAAACCTGTTTCATCCGCCGCGAGCAACATCCACGCGGAGGGCCGGGCCGTGCGCCCCCCAGGCCCCGTAACACCAATCTGTTGCCCCGGGCATGCTTGTGCCGCCCAGTCCGCACCGGGGCCTGCATCGTCGTGCAGAACGAAATCGATTTCCATCCAACCCGCTTTGGAATCGATGCGCCGGATGGTGTAGGTGCGCATATCCAGTCGCTTTTCCCCCGTGGGAAAGCGCGGCATTCCGTCGGGGCCTAATGTCGGCCACTCAGGCGCCTGGTTGCCTGGCCGGGGCAGCAGCAATTTGCAATGGAAGTCTTCCTGTCGCTCGTACCGACCCAGGTCATCACCGTGGAAGCGAATGCGCCGCATATGGGGACTCACGTCGTATGTGGCCGTAACGGTCAGCACGCGAAAGGCCGGCGGGCGCGTGAACACCGGTTGATCGCCTTCCCATGCAATCACTTCCTGTTCACGATTGGCAAACTCGGCAATGTGGTGATGCGCCATCATCCTGGCATCGAAGAGAGACTCTGACGTCGGTGCAGTAATACGCGCGGTGAGCGTATCGCCCTTGGCTGCAAACTTGATTTGAGCGGATTCATAGTCAAGGATCCAGGCATCGTCTACGCGCAAGGCCACGAATTCATGCTCTGCCAGATGTCCCAGCAAGGCATCCAGTACAGACTCCGCCTCAATGCCATTCACAACCGTATGGGTCTCAAAGTTTCTCATCAAAGTCTTTCCGTTTTCTCGAATGACGTGAACGTGTGCGGCGCAAAACCGGCAGGTCCGTCCACAAGCACGTAGGGGCGACCCTGTTCGCAAGTTCGCACGCGAGCCGCAACACCCCATACATCCTGGAGTGCGCGTTCAGTAATTACTTCGTCGGGGATGCCGAAAGAGTGAATACTACGCTGATGCAGGATGGCGATCCGATCCGCCCACTGAGCCGCCAGCGTCAGATCATGGAGCACGACCATCACGATTCTCCCCTCAGCAGCCAAGCCTCGCGCCACGTTCATAACCTCCCATTGATGAGCAAGGTCAAGGGCGCTCACCGGCTCATCCAGCAGCACAAGGGGGCTGCCTCGCACAACGGCTTGCGCCAATGCGGCCAGTTGTCGCTGCCCCCCTGAGAGCTGCATCAAAGGCTGCAGGGCCAACTCTCCGATGCCCAGGCTCTCTATCATCTCCAGCGCCCGCAATTCGTCGGCACGCGTGATTCTGCCCCCTGGACCGAGCAAGGCGGCCAGGGTTCCCTCAAGCACAGTCAGGGATGTGTCTTCAGGCAAAGCCTGCGGCATGAAACCAATATGTCGAGCACGCTCGCGGACCGACCATCCCAGACAGTCCTGGCCACTCAATTCGATGCGGCCAGTGGCGTGAACCAGGCCAGCGATGGCTTTCAGGAACGTGGATTTGCCCGCTGCGTTGGGCCCTACGAGCGCAATGATCTCTCCTGCCTGCACCCGTGGCAATGATATGCCTGACAGTACACAGCGATTGCGGTAGCTGACGTCCAGATCGTGCACCTCGAATGTAAGCAATGGAGTCATGCTTGCATACTCCGACGGCGCAGCATAAGGCCCAGGAATACGGGGAGCCCAATCAAGGCCGTCACGATGCCAACCGGCAGCAAGACGCCTGGCACCAGCAACTTACTGACTACGGACGCCAGGGCCATGAGCGACGCACCGATCAGTACGCTGGCGGGCAATAGGTGTCGATGCCCATCGCCCACCAACATTCGGGCGACATGCGGCCCGACCAGTCCTACAAAACCGATCGTGCCGACGAAGGCGACGCCGGTGGCTGCCAGCAGACTGATCCGCACGAGCGCCCAGCGTCGGAGGGAAGAAACGTCGATACCGAAGCTGCGAGCTCGCTCGTCGCCCAAGCGCAGACTGGTCATCTGTGCGGCAGCTCGCCAGGAAAAGGGCAGGGTGACGCCCACGACCGCCGCGAGCATCCCGACGCTCGACCAGTCCGCACGCGCCAAACTACCCATGTTCCAGAACACGAGCTGCTGCAGCGCATCCTCACTGGCAATGAACTGCAAAAGAGAGAGACAGGCGCCGGAGGTGAATCCAATGGCAATCCCAAAAAGTACGAGCGTTTGCGCCTGCGCCCCACGCCAGTGTGCGAACACCTGAAGCAGCAGCAAGCTACCCAATGCGAAGACAAAGGCATTTGCCGGCACGAGCCACGCCCCGCCCGTGCCGGGCACCCCCCAATCCAGCACGATCGCGAGCGCGGCTCCCAAGGCGGCTGATGTCGATACGCCCAAGGTGAACGGCTCGGCCAGCGGGTTGCTGAGGATGGTCTGCATTTCGGCGCCCGCCAAGGCCAGGGCTGCACCGACCAACAAGGCCATGAGGGCGACGGGCAAGCGCACTTGCCACAACACGACTTTCATGGGACGGCTCAAAGTATCGGGATCGAACAAGCCATGCAATACCTTGTTCACTGGCAGCGCCGCCGGGCCGGTGAACAAATCGAGGAGCGCCGCGACGATGGCCAGCGCGGCAAGCCCAAACACAACGAACCAGCGCTTCCGCACAATGCGGCGGTGTGCAATCCATCGCTCCTGCAAAACGCTTTGATGCTCCGGAGATCCAGCGGCTTGCGGGGATACGTCCATGGGTTAGTTCTCCGTCATACTCAGGGAAGTCCAGAACGTGCCGCGCTGCCGGGTCGGCATGAAACGTCGATCCATTTCCTCTTGCGTCATGGCCGGATCAATGTCCCGGAAATGCTCGGGATGTAGCCACGTGGCGATCAACTCGAGGTTGACGATGCCGTAACCGCTATGCCAAAGGCCGTGGACCCGCCCATTCTGCACGGCACGAATAGGCTCCAAGCCCACGCGCTCCATGACTCTACGCAGGCTGGCTTGGGCCGTGTCGGGCTCCACGCCGACCCCAAGCACCAGGCCGCCCCGCCGTTCGAGGTGTCGTCCCCCCGTACCAATGTAGACCTCGGGATCCTGGGCAATCACATATTCAGGACCCAGCCGCCCCGACATCTCTTCGATGATTTCGTTGCCGATGAGCTGGCCTCCCGCCAGGATGACCAGATCGCCCATGCTGCGACCCACGCCCATGGAAAGGCAACAGGGACCGATACCCGCATGAGGTTCCATCAACACGGTCGGGCGCTGGACGCCTTTTCCCAGTATGCCGTGCACCCGCTGAATCACACGATCACGCCGTGACCGAATGAACTCGCTGACTTCCTTTCCACGATCCGCGTGCCCGATCAATACCGCGAGTTTCTCCAGGCCGTCGGCGGGATTCTGCTTCGTAAGGTCCGGCTCCAGTTTCAGTATGGCGACGGGAATGCCGGCCTGCTCAAGCTGACGGACGACCTGCGTTGCTTTCCCGAAGAAGTGATCCAGGACGACTAGATCCGGCTCATGCACGATGAGCGCTTCCGCACTGAGGTTCTGCGGGCCATCGATCACCAGCTGCTCAATATTGTCGAAGGCAGTCGGGTCGATGCTCCGCCACTGTGCGACCGTATGGTCGTCCAATCGCCATCGATTCCAGGCCACGATGCGCGTAGCAGGATGCTCGTCCAGCATGGCCAGCATCGCGAAATCGCCCGGTTCCGAGAGGAAAATTCGACGGGCGGGTTCCGTGAGCCGGACCGTCCGCCCGGCCTGATCCACTACTTCGATCTCGGCGTAGGCAGGCACGCCTGCCCAGAGCACACTCACAACACTCAACTGTGCCAGCCACCGAAGCCCGCGCAATGGTCCACCTTTCATCAGAACTTCAGGCTCGCGCCGAGCCAGAAACGCCGCCCTTCGTCCGCCATCCAGTTGCCATCCAGGCCCTGGAAGCGCGTACGTTCGTCGATGGGCGTCTTGTGATCCGTCAGGTTCAGGACGGCGAAACGGAGCGACAGATGCTTCGTGACGTCATAGCTGCCGCCGATATCAAAGGTGGAACCACCCGGCCGCGTCCGCACACCCGTCGCACCATTTCGATAGGCCGCATAACGCGCCTCTCCACTGAGATTCCAGCGGAAATACGTGCTGAACCGATCGTTGACCCGCCAATCCAGGCGCGTGTTCATGACATGTTCGGGGGTTCGTTCAAGCGGTTCGCCATCGAGGGACTCGCCGTTGAAGGCCACCTCGCCGCCACCCTTGCGCTTGGACCGCGTAAACGTATAGTTAGAAGAAAGATGAAGTGTTTCCGTGATGGGCACTTGCACCGCCAGCTCCAAACCATAGATCTGGACCTTGTCGATGTTGTCGTAGACGTATAGATGGTTGTTGGTGCCCGGGTTGAGGGGATCCTGCCGGCCCGTGTCGTAACTGGCCACCTTGTTCTTGAAGTTCGTGTTGAAAATCGTTGCCGACACATTCGCACCGGGCGCCCAGTCGTACATCAAACCAAGCTCCTGGGTTACGCTGGTTTCGGGTTCGAGATCTGGATTCCCGCAGAGCGGGCCGCGGAACCCGGAATTGCCACCCGTGGACATGCAGTAGCCGGGCGAGCTCTGGCGTATGGTGGGCGCCTTGAAACCGGTCGACACACCGCCCTTGACCGTCAGCGCTTCATTCACATGATATACACCGTAGATACGGGGAGACCAGTGCTTTCCATAACGATCGTCGTGGTCCATGCGCACGCCGGCCGTCACGATGAAGTCATCAGTGACAAAGAAATCGTCTTCGATGAATAGCGCGTAGTTGTTGAGCTTGACCTTGTCGGTATTCGTGGGGTACCCGGGGAAACGCGCCTCGTTCTGGATGCCGCTCAATTCCGACCACATGTACTGCCCACCGAAACGCAAGGTGTGCCGCTCGAACGGCATGCTCAGGCTGGCATCCAGAATCGTGTTCGACAGCTTGCGGTTGTCGACATACTCACCGCTCTTCGGCCAGTTTTCCTGCGTGCTCTCTTCACGATAGAGCGACACGCGCGACTCGCCCAAACGCCAGCGGCCCGTATGCGTCAGACCATACGCGTTGCGCCGATGCTGGTCCTTGAACCAATCAAGATCCGGCGACATGGATTCACCGGGCGTGGCTTCCGTCGTCAAACGCTGGGTCGTCGCGTCCAGCACCAGTTCCTGGTTTTCAGCGGGTCGCAGGGCCAGCTTCACACCAAGGCTGCGGGTGTTCCGGGCATTGGCGCCGTCGGCACTGACATAGTAGTTACTGCCCTCGCTCATATCGTCATATGAGCCGTAGACCTGTAAGCCCAGCACATCGTCCTTAATGGGCCCCCCGAACCAGAACTGGGTCTCCCGGCTGTTCCCGTAGTCGTTGTCTGTCTGGAGCGTAACGGAACTGTCCCAGGCCGCGGACCATTTATCCGGCACCTTGCGAGTGATGATGTTGATCACCCCACCCATGGCCTCGGAACCGTACAACGATGACATGGGGCCGCGTGCCACCTCGATACGCTCGATGGCGGCCAAAGGCGGCATGAAGGCATATTGCACTCCACCCGTTCCTCGATTCATCGTTTCGCGCGTATTCTGGCGCCGTCCATCGACCATGATGAGCGTGTAGTCGCCGGGCAAGCCCCGGATCGAAATGTCCTTGTCGTTGGGGTCGTATCCCGTCACTGAAACGCCTTC
>Ga0065721_10052635_pt1 | contig 11502 bp, 9 predicted proteins | sample Mesricmetagenome_FD_59108 | JGI IMG/M metagenome (GOLD analysis project Ga0065721, IMG submission 59108) | Mesophilic microbial community from rice straw/compost enrichment Sample: eDNA_1 v2 (version 2) | ecosystem: Engineered > Solid waste > Grass > Composting > Bioreactor | place: USA: Davis...
GGCTGCTGCCGACCGCGCTCCTCAGCCCCGAGAAGCAGATCGTGGTCACGCCCGTGTGCAACGCGCGGCCGCTCAACGAGGGCCGGCCGCCGATGGGGATCGCCGTCGGCCAGCAGGACGTCGTCCGCGTCTACCCGCTGCCCGACGACCCCGAGCGCTGCCTGACGGACTTCTTCGAGGTCGCGGCCGAGCACGCGGTCAAGCTGGCCGAGCAACTCGGCCGCCAGGAGGCCTCCGTGCAGCGCTTCCTGGAGCTCAACGGGGACGATTTTCCCCAGACCGGATAGAACTTCGCCTCTCTGAGGCGGACTCGCATCCTCATCGTCATCGGCTTCGCGCTGTTTTTCTTCATCGGGATCAGCGCGATGCTGGCCCGTGCGCTCGCGGCCACCGGCACCGAGCGCAGCCGCGTGCTCGAGCTCGCGCAGGCCGAGGCGCGCGGTGACGCGCGGGCGGTCCTGTCCGCGACCCCCGCGTGCGCCCGCCAGCCCGCCTGCGTGGCCGCGACGACCCGGTTCGTGGAGGGCCTCCGGCGCGACGGCGAGGTGGAGATCCTCCAGTACAAGCCGAGCGTCCAGCTTCCGCTCACGCGCGTGACCGGCACGGGCCGCGTCGCGTGGCGCGCGGGGACGGGTCTCCCGGTGGTCCAGTGCGTGCGCGTGCGCCGGGACGGACCGCTCAGCGGAGCGAAGGTCGAGGTGCTCTCGATCTCCGCGCCGATCGGCACGGACGACGCCTGCCCATGACGCAGCGGAACTTACCGCCGGGCGGCGTGTTGAGATTCGCCGTGATGGCCCGCCTGCGATTCCTCCTGCCCGTGCTCGCGCTGCTGCTCGTGCTGCCCGGCACCGCCCATGCCCAGAAGCCCGACGAGCAAGCGCTCTACAAGGACGGGCCGCAGGGGCGTTACCTGCTCGACGGCGAATGGCTGTTCCGGGCCGACCCGACCGACCAGGGCGTCAAGCAGCGCTGGATGCGCAGCGCCTCGCGCTCGGGCTGGAGCAAGGTCAAGGTTCCGCACGTGTGGAACCTGGGCGACCCGTCCAACGAGTCGATGGCGGGCAGCGTCGGCTGGTACCGCAAGGACTTCGAGTTCCCGAGCGCGGACACGTCGCTGGAGTGGGCGTTTCGCTTCGAGTCGGTCAACTACCGCGCGCGGGTCTGGCTCAACGGCAAGCCGATCGGCGAGAACGCGGGCGCCTACATCCCGTTCGAGGTGCAGGCCGCCGACGCGCTCAAGCGCCGCGGCAGGAACCGCCTCGTGGTGCGCGTGGACTCGCGGCGCCTGGACCGCGACTTCCCGCCGGCCCGCGAGAACGCCGACGGCGTCCCGTCCGGCGGCTGGTGGAACTACGGCGGGATCCAGCGCGAGGTCTACCTCAAGAAGCTCGACACGGTCGACTTCGACCGCGTCCAGGTCCAGCCCGAGCTGCCCTGCGCGACCTGCGCCGCGACCATCCGCATGAACCTCGACCTGCGCAACGTCACCGCGCGCGGGGCGCGCGTGTCCGTCACCGGCAAGTTCGGGAACCGCTCCGTGAACCTCGGGACCAAGGTCCTCGGCCCGGGCGCGACCACCTCGTTCACCCGGCGGCTGAAGATCGCCAAACCGCGCCTGTGGTCGCCGACCGACCCGAAGCTCTACAGCGTCTCGTTCACCGTCCGGGTCAACGGCGCCAAGGTCGCGGGCTATGACCTCAAGAGCGGCATCCGCTCGATCAAGGTCGCCCAGGGCCGGCTGCTGCTCAACGGCGCGCCGCTGAACGTCCGCGGCGTCGGCCTGCACGAGGACTCCAAGGCCGAGGGCTTCGCGATCGACAACCAGCGGCGCGAGGAGCTCGTGAGCCTCACGCGCGAGCTCGGCGGCACGGTGCTGCGCACGCACTACCCGTTCCACCCGTACACGCACGAGCTCGCGGACCGGTACGGGCTGCTGATCTGGTCCGAGATCCCGGTCTACAGCGTCCCGACGCTCGTGTTCGCCGAGCGCTCGGTCCGCGAGGCCGCGGTCGAGGAGCTCAAGCGGATGATCCGCGCGCACGAGAACCACCCGTCCGTGTTCGTGTGGTCGATCGGCAACGAGCTGTCCTCACAGCCCGGCCCGGCGCAGGTGAACTACATCAAGGCCGCCAAGCGCGCCGCGCGCGAGCTGGACCCGACGCGCCCGGTCGGCATCGCCGTCGCCGGCTACCCGAACTCGCTCTGCCAGGCCGAGCAGTACAAGGAGCTCGACGTGCTCGGGTTCAACAACTACTTCGGCTGGTACCCGGGGCCCAACGGCCAGATCTTCGACCGCGAGAAGCTGTCCGGGTACCTGGACGCGGTGCGCGCCTGTTACCCGAACCAGGCGCTGATGGTCACCGAGTTCGGCGCGGAGTCCAACCGCGAGGGGCCCGTGGAGGAGAAGGGCACCTGGGGCTTCCAGCAGGAGTGGATCAACTACCAGATGACGATCATGAACTCCAAGCCCTGGCTGAGCGGCGCGATCTACTGGGCGCTGAACGAGTTCTGGGTCCGCCCGGGCTGGGAGGGCGGCAACCCGCGTCCGCAGGCCCCGATCCACCAGAAGGGCCTCATCACCTACGACGGGGTGAAGAAGCCCGCGTTCTTCGACATCCAGCGCTGGTACAAGCAGACCCAGCAGTTCGGCGCTAGCGGGACGTGATCCGGCGCCGGGCCGGCCGTGCCGGCTCGAGCGTCCTGCGCGTGCGCACGCGCCGGCGGCCGGGGTCCGCGAGCTTGTCGTGGGCGCCGCGCAGGCGCGTGTCCGACTGAACCGCGAACGGGAGCGGGATGCCGCCGCTGGGCGAGGTCTTGGGCTTGTCCGAGACGCGGTCGTTGCCCCCGCCGCCCGAGTCGTCCTCGTCGTCTGAAGACCATGGAGACGGCTTGTCCGAGCGCAGGAAGAACAGGAACAGCGCGCCACCGAGGACAAGGGCTACGAGATGGAGGACTCCGAAGATCACGAGCAGCTCCGTGTCGGGGGACATTGTCCTATGGATACCCGGGCCGGGCGGAGGCCATAACACATTCGCTACCATCCTCGGCCGCTCACCGCGCCGAGTTTCCCTGCCCGCGGTGTCCACACAGATCATGGCCGAAGATACGACTCTCACACTGACCGCGCGCGACCCCGAGGGCTCGCGCGCCACCCGCCGTCTGCGTCGCGCGGGCAACGTCCCCGGCGTCATCTACGGCGGTGACGGTGAGCCGTCCCACTTCGCCGTCGACGCCCGCATCCTGCGCAACACGCTCGCCCGTTCCGGCGCGATCCTCGACGTCGTCATCGACGGCGGCAAGGCCGCGCCCGTCCTGGTCAAGGACGTCCAGCGCCACCCCGTCCGTGGCGACATCATGCACGTGGACTTCCTCCGCGTGAACATGAACGAGAAGATCCAGACCACGGTCGTCATCGACCTGGTCGGCGCCGAGAAGGCCCCGGGCGTGGTCCAGGGCGGCGTGCTCAGCCAGGAGACCCGCGAGGTCACGATCGAGGCGCTCCCCGGCGACATCCCCGAGACGATCCAGCACGACGTGTCGGGCATGGAGATCAACAGCTCGCTCACGCTCGGCGAGATCACGACCCCGGAGGGCGTGACGTTCGTCGACGACCTCGAGGAGACCGTCATCGCCTCGGTCATGCCGCCGACCGCGGAGCCGGTCGAGGACGAGATCGAGACCGAGACCGGCCTCGTGGGCGAGGACACGGCCCAGGCCGAGGGCGACACCGCCGAGGAGGCCGCGCAGTCGGCCGAAGACTCCTCGGACGCGTCCTGAAGCTCTTCGGCTCCACCCCCGTTGATTGGCTGATCGTCGGGCTCGGCAACCCCGGGCCCGGCTACGCCGAGACGCCGCACAACGTCGGCTTCAAGGTCGCGGACGAGCTGGCGCGCCGCTGGGAGCTCCCGCGCGCCAAGAAGAAGTTCGCGGGCGAGCTGACCGAGGGCCGGACCGGCCCGGGCGGCCCGCGCGTCGCGGTGCTCAAGCCGCAGACGTACATGAACGAGGCCGGCCGTTCCGCCGGCCCCGCGCGCGGCTCGTTCAAGCTCGACCTCGACCGCGTGCTCGTGCTGCACGACGAGATCGACCTTCCCTTCGGTGAGATCCGCACCCGGCTGGGCGGCGGGCTCGCCGGCCACAACGGCCTCAAGTCGCTCAAGCGCGAGCTGGGCTCGGCGGACTTCCACCGCGTGCGGATCGGCGTCGGCCGCCCCGACTCAACCGATCCGGAGCTCGTCGCCGCCTACGTGCTGGGCAAGTGGCGCCAGTCCGCGGCGGAGGTCGCAGACCTCGTGAGCCGCGCCGCCGACGAGGCCGAGCGCATCCTCCGTATGCAATAACATACGGGCGTATGCCGCCTCGTGAGTGGAACGCCGAGTCGTACGACCGCATGTCGGACCCCCAGCTGGCGATGGCCCGGGACGTCATCGACCGGCTCGACCTCCGCGGGGACGAGCGCGTGCTCGACGCGGGCTGCGGCACCGGCCGCGTGACCGCGGAGCTGCTCGCGCGCGTCCCGAACGGCAGCGTGATCGCCGTCGACGGCAGCCAGGCGATGGTCGAGCAGGCCCGCGCGCGGCTCGGGGACCGCGTCGAGGTGTACGCGGTCGACCTGCTCGAGCTGGAGGTCACGCAGCCGTTCGACGCGATCCTCTCGACCGCGACGTTCCACTGGATCGGCGACCACGAGCGGCTGTTCGCGCGCCTGCACGCCGCGCTGCGGCCCGGCGGGCGGCTGTCCGCCCAGTGCGGCGGGCACGGCAACATCGCCGACGTGCAGGCCGCGATCGACGCCGTCGACCACCCGGCGCTGCGCGGCTGGTCCGGCCCGTGGACGTTCGCCACGCCCGACGAGACCGGCGCGCGCCTGCGCGCCGCCGGCTTCACCGACGTGTGGACGTGGCTGCAGCCGTGGCGCGTCGAGCCGGCCGACCCGCGCGAGTACTTCGCGACCGTGATCCTCGGCACGCACCTCGAGCGCGTGCCCGAGCCGGACCGCGCCGCGTTCGTGGCCGACGTGCTCGCGCAGCTCGACGCGCCCGTGTACGCGGACTACGTGCGGCTGAACATCCTCGCCAGAACCTGATCGACCCGCGCCTCGACGCTGCTGTCGGCGATGCCGACGGGGTAGGCCTCGGAGGCGGTTTCGGTCAACGCGACCAGAACTAGGGTCCTTCTACCCTCAGAGAGTTGCTCCGGACCTTCCTGAACCACCTCGAACACGACCCGGCGGCCGCGCAGCTGGCCAACGAAGGTGGGTCAGCGTTCGTCTCCCAGTCGCTGCGCCCGTTCGTCGTCGCCGCGCTCGCCGACCAGGACGCCAAGCGCCCCGCGCTGGTCGTCGTCGGCGACGACCGCGCCGCGCGTGACCTCGCGGCCGACCTGAAGGCGTGGCTGCACCCGCGGCCCGTGCGGTACTACCCGAGCCGCGGCGTCGCCTACGAGTCGCACCTCACCCCGCCGCCGCACCTCGTCGGCCTGCGCGTCGCGGCGCTGGACGCGCTGCGGGACACGCCCGAAGGCTCCGAGCAGCCCGTCGTGGTCGTGAGCGCGATCGCGCTGTCGGAGAAGGTCCCGGACCCGAGCCTGCGCCCGCACGGCTTCATGCTGCGCGTGGGGGACCTGATCGACCTCGAGGAGGTCGCGCAGGACCTGGTCGCGGCCGGCTACCAGCGCGTCGACCAGGTGGAGGAGCGCGGCCAGTTCGCGATCCGCGGCGGCCTCCTCGACGTCTACCCGGCCACGGAGGAGCGCGCGGTCCGCGTCGACCTGTTCGACATCGAGGTCGAGGCGCTGCGCTGGTTCTCCACGTTCACCCAGCGCAGCCTGGGGGAGACGGAGTGCGTCGAGATCTCGCCCGCGGCCGAGCTCGCGCCCGAGCACCGCGAGATGGCCGAGATCGCCGCCACGGACGCGGCCGAGGACCGGCCCGACATCGCCGAGCTGCTGCCCGTGGACCAGTTCCGCGAGCTGCTCGACCTGATCCCGGAGCGCACGCAGCTGATCGTCGCCGCCGAGGAGGACGTCGAGCCGACGCTGCGCGACCACTGGGAGGACGTCTGCACGGCGTTCGACGACCAGGACGCACGCGATCTGTACGTCAACCCGCGCAAGATCAACGACACGCTGACCGAGCGCGCGCAGGCGCGGCTGTCGAGCATCTCGCAGGACCAGCCGATCGAGATCCGCGGCCAGGCCGCCGACTTCGCGGCGCGCAACCTGTCCGAGGCCGAGTCCGAGCTCGAGAAGCTCGTGCGCAGCGACTACACGACCGTCGTCGCGTGGCCGCAGCGGGGCGCCGCCGAACGCGCCGCGTACAACCTCGACCGCATCAAGGCGTCGCTGAACGGCGAGCGCCGCGGCCTGATCTTCACCGAGGCGAGCCTGCGCGACGGCTTTGTCGCCCCGGGCCTCAAGCTCGCAGCGTTCCCCGAGCACCGGCTGATCCACCGCAAGAAGGCCTCCACGCGCCCGACGCGCAAGGGCCGCGGCCTGCTGCGCAGCTTCACCGACCTGCGCACGGGCGACTACATCGTCCACGAGGACCACGGCATCGCGCGCTTCGCGGGGTTCGACACCAAGACCGTCGCCGGCGTCACCCGCGACTACCTGAACCTCGAGTTCCAGGGCGACGACAAGGTCTTCATGCCGGTCGACCAGCTGGCGAAGATCAGCCGCTACCTCGGCGCGGACGGCGGCGCGCCGACGCTGTCCAAGCTCGGCGGCACGCGCTGGGACAAGGTCAAGGCGCGCGCCCGCCGGGCGGCGCAGGAGCTCGCCGGCGAGCTGCTGAACCTCTACGCCGAGCGCAAGCGCCGGCGCGGGCACGCATTCCCGGAGTTCTCCGAGGAGCTGCGCGACCTGGAGGCCAACTTCCCCTACCGGGAGACGCCCGACCAGCGCGACGCGATCGACAACGTGATCGCCGACATGGAGTCCGACCGGCCGATGGACCGGCTGATCTGCGGCGACGTGGGCTACGGCAAGACCGAGGTGGCGCTGCGCGCGGCGGTCAAGGCCGCGTCCGACGGCAAGCAGGTGCTGATGCTCGTGCCGACGACGATCCTCGCCCAGCAGCACTACGGCACGTTCGTCGAGCGCCTGCGCGACGCCCCGTTCGAGATCGAGCACGTCTCGCGCTTCCGCTCCGCCGCCGACCAGCGCGACGCGATCAAGCGCTTCTCCGAGGGCAAGGTCGACATCCTGATCGGCACGCACCGGCTGCTCTCGCGCGACGTGCGCGCGAAGGAGCTCGGGCTGCTGATCGTCGACGAGGAGCAGCGCTTCGGCGTCAAGCAGAAGGAGCTGATGCGCCAGCTCAAGCTCAAGGTCGACGTGATCTCGATGAGCGCGACACCGATCCCGCGCACGCTGCAGATGTCGCTCGCGGGCCTGCGCGACATCTCCGTGATCGAGACGCCGCCCGAGGGCCGGCGGCCCGTCAAGACCTACGTCGGCGAGTACGACGAGCAGCTCGTCAAGCAGGCGCTCGAGCGCGAGATCGCCCGCAAGGGCCAGGCCTTCTTCCTGCACAACCGCGTCGACGACATCGAGGAGACCGCGGAGCGGCTGCGCTCGCTGTGCCCGCAGATGACGTTCACCGTCGCGCACGGGCAGATGGACGAGAAGACGCTCGAGGAGCGGATGATGGCGTTCCTGCGCGGCGAGGCCGACGTGCTCGTGAGCACGAGCATCATCGAGTCGGGCATCGACATCCCGCAGGCGAACACGCTGATCGTCGACCGCGCGGACCTGTTCGGGCTCTCGCAGCTCTACCAGATCCGCGGGCGCGTGGGCCGCTCCCGCGAGCGGGCGCACGCGTACCTGCTGTATCCGAGCGCGGCCGCGCTGACGCCCGAGGCCGCGGACCGCCTGAGCGCGCTGTCGGACTACACCGAGCTCGGCGCGGGCTTCAAGGTCGCGATGCGCGACCTCGAGCTGCGCGGCGCCGGCAACCTGCTCGGCGACGAGCAGTCCGGCCACGTCGCGGCGCTCGGCTTCGAGCTCTACATGCAGATGCTCGACGAGGCCGTGCGCGCGCTGGACCCGGACGAGGACGGCGAAGAGCTGCCGGAGCCCGTGCGCCTGGACGTCAACGTCGACGCGTACGTCCCGGCCGACTACATCCCGTACGAGCAGGCCAAGGTCGACGTGCACCGCCGGATCGCCGGCGCGCGCGAGAACAGCGAGCTGATGGAGCTGCGGACCGAGCTCGAGGACCGCTTCGGCGAGATCCCCGAGCCGCTGGACAACCTGATCACGCTCCAGCAGGCGCGGATCAAGCTCGGCCGGGCGGGCGCCACGGCGGTGTCCTTCAAGCAGGGCCGGCTGGCCGTCACGCCGATCGAGCTCGACTCCGCGACCGCTCGCCGCCTGCGGGAGATCCTGCCCGGCGCCAACTACGAGGCGGGGCGTTCGCAGCTGTCACTGCGCGTACCCGACGACCCCGCTCAGCGATTCCCCGCAGTAGTCCAGGCAGCCGACGCTTTGTTGAGCGTCCAGGTAGCTGCCTAAAGGGCGAGTCAAAAGATTCTGGCTACCCAAGGGCCACCGCTACCATGCCCAGCCGGGAGAAGGTCTCTTTACCTCGCTTGCGCCGGGCGGTTCTGCCTCGGCAACCGTACGTCCAACGAACCCCTTCTCAGGCACTACATGATCAAGGCTGCACGCATAGCTCTTAGCCTCACCGCCGTTGTCGGCGTTGGGGCGACCTTCGCCGCCTGCGGCGGAGTCCCCGGCAACGCCGTCGCGACTGTCGACGGTGAAGCCATCGAGAAGTCGGACTTCACGCACTGGATGAACGTCGCCGCCAAGTCGACGGGCCAGGAGAACGCTGCGGTCCCGGATCCTGAGGCGGGCTACAAGAACTGCATCGCCGCCAAGCGCAAGGCGACGCCGGCGCCGGCCAAGGGCCAGCCGAAGGTGACCGACTCCCAGCTCAAGACGCAGTGCGAGCAGGAGTACGAGCAGCTGCGCAACCAGGTCCTCCAGCTCCTGATCTCCTTCCAGTGGATCCAGGGCGAGGCCGACTCGATGGACGTCAAGGTCACCGACGCCGAGGTCAAGAAGTCCTTCGACGAGCAGAAGAAGCAGTCCTTCCCCAAGGAGGAGGACTACAAGAAGTTCATCAAGACGTCCGGCCAGACCGAGGAGGACATCCTCCAGCGCGTCAAGCTCGACCTGCTGTCGAACAAGATCCGCGACAAGGTCGTCAAAGGCAAGGACCAGGTCTCCGACAAGGAGATCGAGGACTTCTACAACAAGAACAAGTCGCGCTTCGCGCAGCCCGAGAAGCGTGACCTGCGCGTCGTGCTGACCAAGGGCAAGAGCGAGGCCGACAAGGCCAAGGCCGCCCTGGACTCCGGCCAGTCCTGGAAGTCCGTCGCCAAGAAGTACTCGATCGACGACACGTCGAAGGCGTCCGGCGGCAAGCTCCCGGCGCAGGCCAAGGGCACGCTCGACAAGGAGCTCGACGACGCCGTCTTCTCCGCCAAGAAGGGCGAGCTCGTCGGTCCGGTCAAGACCCAGTACGGCTACTACGTCTTCACGGTCACCGGCGTCACCGCTGCCTCGCAGCAGACGCTCGCCGAGGCCAAGGAGACCATCAAGCAGACGCTCCAGTCCCAGAACCAGCAGAAGGCCCTCGACACGTTCGTCAAGGACTTCACCAAGCGCTGGAAGGAGAAGACGGAGTGCTCCGAGGGCTACAAGACCACGGACTGCAAGAACGGTCCGAAGGAGACCCCGACCCCGACGCCGGCCGGCGGCGAGGTGCCTGAGCAGGGCTGATCGCCCTCACCCGGTTTCTTCACGGAGCGCCGCCCCTCGGGGCGGCGCTCCGTCGTTAACGTGGTGGCCCATGGAGAATGGGGCTGACGCCGTCGCGCGTCTGGACGAGCTGACCCGGAAGCTGCGGCGCGAGTGCCCGTGGGACCGCGAGCAGGACGAGCGGTCGATCGTCCCGCACACCGTGGGCGAGGCGTACGAGCTGGCCGCCGCCGCGCACGCCGACGACGACGGCAAGATGGTCGACGAGCTCGGCGACGTGCTCTTCCAGGTGCACTTCTTGTCGCTGCTGCTCGAGGAGCGCGGGACAGGGTCGCTGGCGCAGGTCGCCGACCACGTGCACGCCAAGCTCGTGAGCCGGCACCCGCACATCTTCGGGGACGTCGAGGCCGACTCGGCGGGCCAGGTCCTCAAGAACTGGGACCAGATCAAGAAGGGCGAAGAGGGCCGCGAGCCCGGGATCTTCGGCGACGTGCCCGAGAACCTGCCCGGGCCGCTGTACGCGCTCAAGACGCAGCGCCGGGCGGCCTCCACGGGCTTCGACTTCGACCACGTGCCGTTCGACGGCGTGACCGCCGAGCTCGAGGAGCTGGAGGCCGCGCAGACGCGCGAGGAGCGCTTCCACGAGGTCGGGGACGTGCTGTTCGCGGCGGTCAACGTGGCGCGCAAGCTCAAGGTCGACCCGGAGCTGGCCGTGCGCGCGGCCGCCGACCGCTTCCAGGAGCGCGTGGAGGCCGCGGAGGAGATCGCCAACCGCGAAGGCCGCGCGTGGGAGGCGCTCGACACCGAGGCGCAGCTCGGCTACTACGCGCGAGCACGTACCCTGCTGGAGAAATGAGCCAGATCGAATCCGTACACGCGCGCCAGATCCTCGACTCCCGCGGCAACCCCACCGTCGAGGTGGAGGTCGCGCTGCGTTCCGGCGCCCACGGCCGCGCGGCCGTGCCCTCCGGCGCCTCGACCGGGGAGTTCGAGGCCACCGAGCTGCGCGACGGCGGCGACGCCTATCTGGGCAAGGGCGTCACGCAGGCCGTCGGCAACGTCAACGGCGAGATCGCGGAGGCCGTCAAGGGCCTGGACGCGTCCGACCAGAAGGGCCTCGACGGCAAGCTGATCGAGCTCGACGGGACCGAGAACAAGTCGCGGCTGGGCGCGAACGCCATCCTCGGCGTCTCGCTCGCCAACGCCCGTGCCGCGGCGGCGGAGGAGAACCTCCCGCTGTGGCGCTACCTGGGTGGCGACGCGGCCCGGATCCTGCCCGTGCCGATGATGAACGTCGTCAACGGCGGCGCGCACGCGGACAACAACGTCGACTTCCAGGAGTTCATGATCATCCCGGTCGGCGCGCCCACGTTCGCCGAGGCGCTGCGCACGGGCGCCGAGGTCTTCCACAACCTCAAGGCGACGCTCAAGAAGCGCGGCCTGAACACGGCCGTCGGCGACGAGGGCGGCTTCGCGCCCGACCTGGAGTCCAACGAGGCGGCGCTGCAGGCGCTGATCGAGGGCATCGAGGCCGCGGGCTACAGGCCCGGCGAGGACGTCGCGATCGCGCTCGACCCCGCCGTGTCCGAGATCTACAAGAACGGCGTCTACGACCTCGCCGGCGAGGGCCGCACGCTGACCGCGAGCGAGCTCGCCGCCTACTGGACCGACCTCGCCGCCCGGTATCCGATCCTCTCGATCGAGGACGGCATGGACGAGGAGGACTGGGACGGC
>Ga0065721_10005900_pt1 | contig 11501 bp, 8 predicted proteins | sample Mesricmetagenome_FD_59108 | JGI IMG/M metagenome (GOLD analysis project Ga0065721, IMG submission 59108) | Mesophilic microbial community from rice straw/compost enrichment Sample: eDNA_1 v2 (version 2) | ecosystem: Engineered > Solid waste > Grass > Composting > Bioreactor | place: USA: Davis...
GTGCCGGATGCTGTGGGCGCGGCCCGTGCCGGAGGCATGCGCATCGCTCTCAACCGCCGCTGCGCCCGGATTTCGGCGCCAGCCTTTCATGGCACAACGATTGCGGGGTTGTCTCGCAGTTGTATGTGCATGGCGGCAGAAACGCGCGCGGGGACGGCGCTGGCATTGTGCCTGCGGTGCGCCAGGGGCGCGAACCGGACTCATTCTCCCTCCCTGCCGTTGACCTCGATCGACTCGACCTCGAGATAGAATTCGCGCCCGTGGCCGTCGTCGTCGCCGGTCGCATGCGTGATGACGCCGTGGATGATGACAGGAATGCCGCGCGAATCCTGACGGACGTTGGTCACTTCGCCGAAATGTCTGAACAGCTCTTCCCGCCCCTGCCGGATCTCGAGAAGCGCCCGAGCGCCCGTCAGCTTCATGATTGATCTCCCTTGATCTCAACACTTCAACGGACAGCAATAGCACGTTTGTGTCCCTCACAACATGCTTGATGAATGGTAAATTTCAGTTGTGATATTTAAAAAGTATCGTTAGTTAAGATTTCAGTGGGCCGGAGTCGCCTCTGTACCGGCTGTTTTGCCTCTCTTCGGTCTTCTCTCGGTATTGAATTGGGGCGTGCTCGACGCCTGTCGGTGCCTTTTTTGCCCGGCTTCGGGTTGTCGCTCAGCCTTCCTTCGATGCTCGGTGTCCGAAACGGTTGATTTCAGGTATGGCCGTTGAGTGCGATGTCGTCCGAGATGAGATCGAACCGGCAGGCAAAACCTTCCGCAGCCAGGCGGCGAATCGGGCCATGGCCGCTTCGGCGAGGCGGTTGGTTTCGTCGCCGTGGAGAAAGCCGTGGAGGGCGTCGGCCACGCGCTCGAGGATGACCGGCCGGCCCTGTCTCGTCATGGCCTCGGCAAGGATCAGGCTGTCGTCGCGCAGCGGATCGGCGTCTGCCGCGACGAGGTAGACAGGCACGGATGATGGCCTGGCCAGGCTTTCCACACGGTAGGCCTCGCCGCCGGCAAGTGCATAGTAGCGTTCCATGCAGGCGTGGTCGGTTCCGTCGGCGCGGCTGCCCAGCGTCCTGAGCGATGGCGTGTCCAGCAGCCCGAAGGCACCGTAGAAGCTTGCGGCACAGACCACGTGCCGCCGCATCTTTTCCGAAAGATGCTGTTCGGTGGCAAGCGCAATGGCGCCGCCCGCGGAATCGCCGCAGAGGAAGAGCCGTTTCACGCCGGTTTCGACCAGCCGGCAGACCGCGCTTGCGCCGTCTTCGGCTGGCGCCGGTGCAGGATGTTCCGGTGCCAGCCGGTAGGCGACGGAATGGACGGCAAGTCCCGTGTGCCGCCTCAGCCGCTCGGCAATGTCGGCATGGGTCACCGGGGAGCCGGCCATAAAGCCTCCGCCATGAAAATGGATGATTGCCGCCTCGCCGGCTTCGCGTGCGGGAAAGGTCAGCACCTCGACCCCGCCAAGCTTCTGCCAAACGGCGTCTGGCGGCAGCTGTCTGGCGTTGAGGCGTTCGTAGGCGCGCCGCAGGGCGCCCACGTCGCCATGAAGCCAGTCGAGGAGCGCGGCGTGCTCCATCAGGCAAACCACCAGCGCTCTGCGCCGCGCGCGCCGTCCAGCGGCCAGCTCGCCGAAAGCTGGCCGGTATGGGCCACCGTCTTGCGGCGCGCATAGAGCCAGTTGCGGAAGAAGGGGATGATCGTGCCGCCCTCGTCGCTGACGAGCCGTTGCATCTCGCCATACATTTCCGTGCGCTTCCTGGGATCGATCTCGGCACGCGCTTCGACAAGCAGCCGGTTGAAGCGCTCGTTGTCGAAATGCGATTCGTTCCATTCCGCGCCTCTGGCATAGCCGAGCGAGAAGATGATGTCCGGGGTCGGTCGCTGTCCCCAGCCGGCAAGGCAGAAGGGCTTCTTGAGCCAGACGTCGCTCCAGTAGCTGTCGTTCGGTTCGCGCACGACTTGGATGTTGACACCGATCGCCTTGGCCATTTCGGCGTAGAGGCTTGCCATGTCCACCCCGCCGCTGATCACCGTGTCGGCGGCGGAAAGCGAGATCGTTAGCCCCTCGAGCCCTGCCTTCCTGATCAGCGCGCGCGCCTTGTCCGGGTCGTGCTCGCGCTGCGGCTGGCTGGCGTCGAAGAAGGGCATGACCGGAGCGATCGGATGATCGTTGCCGATCGATCCGTGGCCCTTGAGCATGCGCTCGATCAGCACCTGCCGGTTGCAGGCGAGCTTGAGCGCCATGCGCAGATCCCGGTTGGAAAAGGGCTCGACGTCGCAGAACATCGGCATGCCGACATGCGTGCCCGACGGCACTTCGTCGAGTTCGACATTGGGATCGGTGGCCAGCATGTCGGCGGTGTTGTAGTCGACTTCGATGATCGCGTCGAAACTGTCGGAGGTGAGCGCCGCCTGGCGAGCCACCGCATCGTTCACCGCAGTCAGCGTCACGTCGGCGAAATGGCCCCTGCCCTCCTTCCAGTAGTTCGGGTTCCTGCTCAGCACCGCATGAATGCCGGGCTCGAAGGATTCGAGCCTGTAGGCGCCGGTGCCGGAGGCATCGAACGGATCGACCTTGCCGTCCTTCGCCGGCATCATGATCAGGTGATAGTCGGTGAGCGCGTAGGGCAGGTCCGCATTGCCGGCGGCAAGCCGGATCACCAGCGAGTGTGCGTCCTCCGCCTTGATCTCCTCGATGCCGTCGAGCAGCGCCTTGGCGGCCGACTTCGAGTTCTCCTCGCGGTGGTAGTTGAGGGAGGCGACCGCGTCATGGGCGTCGAAGGTCTTGCCGTTGTGGAATTCAACCCCCTTGCGGATGCGGAAGACCCAGGTCTTCGCGTCCTTCGATGCCTCGTAGCTTTCTGCAAGCTCGCCAGTCACCTGGTTGTCGGGCGCAATCTCCGTCAGGAAATTGTTCTTCGTATGCGCCATGGTGATCATGAAGCGCGAATTGTAGGTGGCCGGATCGAGGCTGTCGGCGGTGTTGCCGTCGTCGAGGCCGACGCGGAACGCGCCGCCTGACTTCGGCGTCCTGGCCTCGACCTCGTGCGTCCAGAGGCTCGTGGCAGCCGTCATGCCGAGCCCGAGGCTCAACGCGCCATGCATGAACTGGCGCCGGTCGATCCTGCCGCCCAGCGCCTGTGCGGCGAGCTGCGCCAGATCTGCTGACTTCTCACGGTCGCTCATCTCTGTTCTCCCAGTTTTTCACCCGTTGGTCCCCGCGACCTGCCCATTCTTGCGTGGCAGTACCGGCTGCGTATCGTAGGACTGGAAGAAGGAAGCGAGTTGCCCCGATTCCGGGCAGAATGTGCAGCGATTGGCCGTGCCGACACCTGCCACGGCCGTCTGTGGGCCGGTCAGAGGCTTTCGTAGAGCGAAGACGCGTTTTCGTAAGTGAAACGGAAGGGTACGGGGGCGGTGGTGCGCCACACCTTCGCCCTGCCGCCGCAGAGCAGCTCTTCTGTTCGGGCCGTGTCGGTCACGCCACCGCCATAGAGACGGTTGGCGAGATTGAGGATGCCCACCTCGTGCATTGCCGCCGTGCCGGAACCGCAGGCGTCCTTCACAAGCAGCACGCGGAAGCCGCCGGCAATCGCGTCGCGCACGCTTGCCGCCACGCAGGCCTCGGTCCAGACACCGCAGACCACGAGCCATTCGATGCCGAGAGCTTCGAGCCGTCCCTGCAGCGAGCCTTCCTCGAAGGCGGAAGCGTCGTTCTTCTCGAGCAGCACTTCTCCCTCGATCGGTGCGACCTCGGGGCAGATGGCGACCAGCGGGCTCGTGCTGGCGCTGAAGGAAGGCCCGCCATCGGCACCACGCGGCTCGAAGGGCCGTGGTGGGCGGACCGAGAAATCACGCACATAGGCCGCGTGGAAGACCGCCATGCCGCGCGACCGTGCCGCTGCCAGCAGCCGCGCGGAATTGGCAAGCACACGGTCGAAACCGGCGGCGATACTCACCGGGTCGGCGCGCTGTTCTTCCTGCAGGTCGATGACCAGCAAGGCGGTTCTGGCGGCGTCGAGGGTGAGTTCTTCATGCATCAGGTGGCTCCAAGCAGGTCTTCTTCAAAGGGAAAGCGGGATATCAGTTCATTGCCGGTTTCGGTGACCAGCACCTCCTCTTCGAGCTTCACGCCCTCGCGGCCGCCCTTCTCGCCGATATAGGATTCGACGGAGACGACCATGCCCGGCTCGAGGTTGCCTTCCCGGCCATAGGTTTCGAAATCCATCGCGTGGGCGATGAACGGCGTTTCTCCATGCATGCCCACCCCGTGCATGATCGAGGTATAGCGCTGTTCGACGAAACGCTCGGGGATCTTCCAGGCCTTTTCGGCGATCTCGCGGAAGCTCATGCCGGGCTTGACCAGCTCGATGTTGTGCTGAACCTGATCGTAGGACATCCGGTAAAGCATCTTCTGATAGGCCGTCGGCTTGCCTGGTCCGCAACGGAAGGTCCGTGAGAAATCGGAGTAATAGCCGTAGCAGCCGATCGTGTCGGTATCCAGCGCCACGAGTTCTCCCGGGCGCACCCGGCGGCCGGAGGCCTCGCTGAACCAGGGATTGGTGCGCTGGCCGGAGGTCAGTAGCCGGGTCTCGATGAATTCGCCGCCCTGGCGGATCACTTCCTGATACATGACGGCAAACAATTCGTTTTCGCTGACGCCGGGACGGATGGCATCGCGCACCGCTGCTACCGCCGCCTCCGCTCCCGCCATCGAGATCTGGAGGCACTTGATTTCCTCGGGGGTCTTGACCGCACGCACGGCAAGGATTTCCCCCTGGATGTCGCGGACCTCGAGCCCCTCGGCTTCGAGCGCGAGCGCCTGCAGGTGACTTGCGCGGTCCATGCCGATCCGGCGGCAGCCCGGTGCATGCGTGCGCATGAGATCGGCGATTTCGCGGGCAAAGGGGGCGGCGGTGCTTTCGTCCTTGCCTGATACCGACGACCAGACGAGCTTCGAGGGGCGCGCCTCGTCGATCGTCTCCAGCGCGGTCGACACGTGATAGCTCTGCGGATAGTCGAAGAGCGTGATCGGTCCCTCCGCAGGGATGAAGATGTAACGCGTCGAATTGCGGAGGAAATAGCCGAACATGTTGCGGGTGCCGGTCGCGTAGCGCTGATTGTAGGGATCAAAGAGGATCACCCCGCCATAGTCGGAGCGCTTCAGCCAGTCGCGCACCCGTGCTAGCCGTTCCTGCCTCAGCTTGTAGGCGTCGACCGCTGGCGGCTCGGTGTCGGAAAGCCACATGGCATTGCTGGGATCCTGCGCCATCGGATGGCGCATGCGCTCCTCGAAATCGACATCGTCCACGCGGTCCGGATCAAAAACCACAATCGACATGCTCGCTCCTCCCGTGTTGCTGGGCTGAGTGCGAGTATAAGGGCGAGGCGCAAGCCGCGACTGTGCAGGAAACCGCCGGCTATGTGCCATTCATCCCACCCTGGACGCGACGGATCTGGCCCGGCGTCTTGCCGTAGACGTTGCGGAAGGCACGCACGAAGGCCGAAAAGCTCTGGTAGCCGCTGGCAAGCCCGATTTCCCGCACCGACATGCGCGAATGTTCGAGCAGGTCGCGGGCGTGTTTGAGCCGCATGCGCTTGAAGTATTCGGCCGGCAGCATGCCGATCTCGGCGCGGAAGGCGCGCTCCAGCCGCTCGATCGAGACACCGAGAGCGGCGGCGACGCGCGAGATCTCCAGCCCCTCGCCGGAACTTTCGAAGGCTTCCACGGCGCTCAGCACCAGCTCATCGCGAATGCCGGTTCTCAGCCGGAGCTGCAGGCGCTCCCGGTCGGTCGAGGCGCGGATCCGGTCATGCACGAACCATTCGGCGATGCCGCGGACCAGTGCCTCGCCGTGATGGCGGGAGATGAGGTCGAGCATCATGTCGAAGGCGCCGATGCCGCCTGCCGAGGTGAAGCGCGTGCGGTCGATGACATAGAGGTCTCGCGCAAGCCGCGCGTTGGGAAAGGCCTCGGCAAAGGCCGGCTGGCTCTGCCAGTGCAGCGTACAGGTAAAGCCGTCGAGCAGCCCAGCCCGGCCGAGATAGAAGGCGCCGTCCGCCACGCTGCCCACGTGCGCGCCGGCACGCACGTTCCTGCGGATCCAGTTGAGAGGCTGCTGCGCCTGCAGCCGATCGGCGTTCCCGCCCGAGCAGACCACGATATAGTCGGTCTTCGGCGCGTTGTCGGCCATATAGTCGGGACTGACGGCAATGCCGCTCGAGGCGCGGATGATGCCCGGTTCGCCGCCGACGGTCACCCATTCGTAGAGCGTTTCGCCGGAAATCGCGTTTGCGGCGCGCAGGGGCTCGATGACGGCGGAGAATGCCATCATGGGAAAACCCGGGAAGATCAGGATGGAGAACCTTCGCGTCACGGAAGCACCCCGTCCTTGAGAGGTTTCCGGTCTGTGCCGGCCGACGGTGCCATCTTGCAACAGTCCCACCGTGTCTGTGAAGCGCGTCCTGGCTTTGGTTCTCCTCTCGGTTCTGCCGCGGGTCTCAGCTGCGCAGCCGTTTTCCTTCGGCGTCGAAGGGCGGCCTTTCGAGCACCACTGCATCATGCGGCCGGCCGAGGATTGCGACATTGACCCGGTCACCCGCCTTGGCCGCATCGGCCTTCAGGTAGCAGAGCGCCAGCGACATATCGACGGAATAGCCATAGGCGCCGGAGGTGACGTGGCCGATCGGCGTGCCGTCAGGCAGGAAAATCGGCTCGCCGCCCGTCGCGTCGGCATCGACCGACTCGATCGAGACGATGGCTAGCTTCTGCCGCGGCGGCTCGGAAGCGATCTTCTCATAGGCGTCGCGGTTGAGGAACGTGTCCTTGTCGAGCTTGATCAACCGGTCGAGTCCGCATTCCTGCGGCCAGTATTCCGGCGAATATTCGCGGCTCCAGCTACCGTAGCCCTTCTCGATGCGCAGAGACATCAGCGCGCGCGACCCCACCGGGCCGGCGCCGAGATCCCGGCCGGCCTTGAGCAGTGCCTCGTAGAGTTCCAGCTGCCTGTCGGCGGCACAGTAAAGTTCCCAGCCGAGATCGCCGGTGAACGACACCCTGAGCGCGACGACATCGACGCCGGCCACGATCATGCGCCGCGAGCGCATGAAGGGAAAGGCTTCGCTGGAGAGATCCTCGTTCGTCAGCCGCGACAGGAGCTCGCGCGCCTTGGGACCCGCGACATTGAAGCCGCAGAAGCTGTCCGTAAGCGAGGTGAAGGTGGTGCCCTCGGGCAGTGGCACGGCCTTGAAGAAGCGCTGATGATAGCGCTCTGCCATGCCCGAACCGAAGACCATGAATTCGTCCTCGGCGAGCCGCGTCACCGTGAAATCGCCGGCAATGCCGCCGCGCCGGCCGATCAGCGGCGTCAGACACGAGCGACCCACGGCCGTCGGCATGCGGTTGGCAAAGAGCGCGTTCAGCCAGGCCTCCGCGCCCCTGCCCCTCACCGAATATTTGGCGAAGTTCGAGATGTCGATGATGCCGGCATGTTCGCGCAGCATCCGCGCTTCCCGGCCGACCGACGCCCACCAGTTCTGCCGCTTGAAACCCACCGTTTCCTCGCGCGGCTCGCCGTCGCTGGCAAACCAGAGCGGATGTTCCCAGCCGTAATTCAGGCCGAAGACCGCGCCCATCGCCTTCTGCTTCTCGTAGGCCGGGCGGACCCGGACCGGCCGGCCGGCGGCGCGCTCCTCGTTGGGAAAATGGATCTTGAAGCGATGACTGTACTGATCGCGCACGCGCGCCCTGGTGAAGTCGCGGTTGGCCCACTTTCCGAAGCGCGCCACATCCCAGCCGAACATGTCGAGAGAGGGCTCTCCCTCGATGATCCATTCGGCTGCCAGCCTGCCGATGCCTCCCGACTGCGAGAAGCCGGGGATGATGCCGTTGCAGCAAAAGTAGTTGCTCAGTTCCGGCACGGGACCGAAGAGCACGGCGCTGTCCGGCGACCAGATCATCGGTCCGTTGATCACACGCTTGATGCCCGCGGTGCCGACGGCCGGTACGCGCGCGATCGCCCGCATCATGTTCTCCTCGATGCGTTCGAGATCGTCGGGAAAGAGCTCGTGGCCGAAATCGGCGGGCGTGCCGTCCTCCGCCCAGAACCTCACGTTCCGTTCGTAGGCACCGATGAGCAGCCCGAGCCCTTCCTGGCGCAGGTAGTATTCACCATCGCGGTCGGCCACCGATGGCAGGCGACGGTCGAGCGCCGCGATCTCCGGAATGGTCTCGGTGACGAAATACTGGTGCTCGGTGGGCATCAGCGGCAGTTCGATGCCGGCCATGGCTGCCACTTCCCGGCCCCAGAGCCCGGCGGCATTGACCACCCATTCGGTGCGGATGTCGCCCTTGGGAGTGCGTACGATCCAGCTGCCGTCCGGCTGCGGCTCCGTGCCGATGACCGGCGTGAAGCGGTGGATCTCTGCGCCACGCTGGCGCGCACCCGTCGCATAGGCCATGGTCACGCCGGAAGGATCGACATTGCCGCCTTCCGGCTCATACATGATGCAGCGAATGCCGTCGAAATCGACGAGCGGGTGCAGCCGCTCGGCCTCGTCGCGGCTGATCTCGTAGAAATTCATCTTGTAGCGCCGTGCCTTGGCCTCCTGCAGGCGCAGCTGGTGTTCGCGCGCCTCCGTCTGGGCTAGGTAGAGCGAGCCCGGCTGGAAGATGCCACAGCCCTGACCGGTCTCGCGCTCCAGCTCCTTGTAGAGCGACATCGTGTAGTGCTGCAGCAGGCTGATGTTGGTCGAATCATGCAGGCCGTGAATGTTGGCCGCCGCATGCCAGGTCGAACCCGAGGTCAGCTCGTCGCGCTCGAGCAGGACGACATCGGACCAGCCCAGTTTGGCGAGATGATAGAGAATCGAACAGCCGATGAGCCCGCCGCCGATGACGACGACCTGTGCATGAGTGCGCATTGTTTGCAGCCCCGAGAAAAGAGATCACCCAGTTGACGCTGGCGGCCAGAGGCGCCGTACGGGGTTGATCTTAGAGACAGGCGCAATTTTCGGGAAGCACCGGCAACGCCGGAACAGGGCTGCCATGCCCAAATAAAACGAGGGCATAGAACAAGAAAAATCCGGCACCGGAACCGGCGGCTCACGTGGCCGGCGGCATGAACCGATCTGCTTCGGTCAAGATCCATTCACGCACCTTCTTCACCACCGTTCCCTTGGAGGTCTGGTTCTCCGTCAGATAGTAGTTCCAAGGGCTCGAGATGCGGGTCGGGAAGGGTTCCACCAGAAGCCCGCGCTCCATGTAGATCTGTGCCAGCGATTGGGTGGTGATCACGCAGCCGGCGCCGCTTGCGGCAAGCTCGAGCGCGATGTTGGTCGAGTTGGTGGAGAGGCGCTTGTCGTTGGCGGAGGCATCAAAGCCGAGTGCCGTGCCCATGTCCTGCCAGAGTTCCTGGCGTCCATGCACCGAGATCCAGTTGGCCTTGACGAGGTCCTGCGGCGCGCGGATGCCGTTTGGCCCCTCGATGAACTGCGGCGGGCAGAGCAGCACCAGCCGGTCCTGCCAGAGCTGCTGGGCGCCCTCCGGCACGTTGTCGTAACGCCGGATGGTGATGACGAAATCGGCAATCTGTTCGGCCCTTTCCTCCCAGATCGTGCCGTGCAGCAGGATCTCGATCTCCGGATTCTTCTTGCTGAAGCTGGCGATGCAGCGGGCCAGCCAGTTCTCCGCGAGGCTTGTCGGACAGGAAATCACGACCGTCCTGTTACGTCCGGCCGCCAGCACGGATTCGGTTGCAAAGTCGATCTGGTTCAGCGCCTGCCTGAGCGTCGGCAGGAAGGCCTTGCCCATCTCTGTCAGCTCCAGGCTGCGCGGATAGCGGATGAACAGCTGGCGGCCGAGATATTGCTCGAGCGCGCGCACGTGGCTGCTGATCGCGGCCTGGGTGTAGCCGAGTTCCTTGGCCGCCTCGGTGAAGCTGAGGTGGCGGGCGGAACATTCGAACGAGCGGATGTAGTTGAGTGGCGGAGGCGGCTTCATGGTCGTCCCTCATTTGCCGCCCAACAGTAAACAGCCGTCCTTCGCCGCGACAATAGGCAATTCTTCATGACCTCGTTTTTCTTGGTCATTGAGGGCATTCTTATCGTGTGAACAGTGCCGCCACATTGGTCATAGTTCGGCCAAGGGAGGCACGTCGCATGTTGGTTGAGGAACCCGGCAGCAAGGCACAGAGATCGGAGAAGGCATCCGCGGATGCTTCAGGCCACAACGGCATGCCTGCGACCGGGCCGGCAGAGGCAGCGGCCGTATCCGGAGAAAGGCAGGCCGGCATGACGCGGGACAGGCGCAGCGGTGGACGGCGGTCGCGCTCCGAACGGGGTGGCGGCATCGCGCAGCTTCCCTGGCGGGAGGTGCGCAATCCCCATGCGCCGATGCAGCTTGTCGACGAGGAGCAGATCGAGCAGCTGCACCGCACCTCCATGCGCATCCTCTCCGACCTCGGCATCCGGGTAATGAGCCAGCGGGCGCTGGAGATCTTCGCGCGCGCTGGCGCCATCATTGACGACGAGACCATGACCGTGCGTATCGACGAGACGATCGTCAATGCCGCACTGGCCACCGTGCCGCGAACCTTCACGCTCAGCAGCCGCAATCCGCAGAAGCGATTGACAATCGGCGGCAGTGCCATGGCCTTCGGCCTGGTGGCGGGTCCTCCGAACGTGCACGACCGCATCAACGGCCGCCGTGCCGGCAACATGGGAGACTACGAGAACTTCACGCGGCTCGCCCATTATTTCAACGCCATCCACATTCTGGGAAATCAGGTGTGCGCGCCCGTCGAGCTGCCGGCCAACACGCGCCATCTCGATACCTATTTCGCCAATCTCACGCTCAGCGATCTCTGCTATCATTGTACGGCCATCGGCCGCGGCCGGGCGATCGACGGCATCCGCATGATGGCGATCGCGCGCGGTGCAACGCTCGAGGAACTGCGCGAAAGTCCCGGCGTCATTACGATCATTTCGGTCAATTCGCCGCGGCTCTTCGACGATGCGATGGCCGACGGCCTGATTGCCATGGCCGAGCACGGCCAGCCGGTGACGGTCACACCCTTCACGCTGATGGGTGCCATGACGCCGGTGACGCTGCCCGCAGCCCTCTGCCAGCAGAACGCCGAGGCGCTGTTCGGCGTGGTGCTCGCTCAGTTGGTTAATCCCGGCACGCCGGTGATGTACGGCGCCTTCACCTCCAATGTCGACATGCGGTCGGGTGCGCCCGCCTTCGGCACGCCGGAGAATACCAAGGCCAACATCATCGCCGGCCAGCTGGCGCGGCGCTACGGTCTGCCCTACCGGACCTCCAACGCCAACGCCTCCAATACCGTCGACCTGCAGGCGGCCTACGAGACGGAGATGTCGACTTGGGGTGCGGTGCTCGGAGGCGCCAATCTCATCTATCACGCGGCAGGCTGGCTCGAGGGCGGACTAACGGCTTCCTACGAGAAGCTCGTGCTCGACGTCGAGATCCTGCAGAACATGATG
>Ga0065721_10008222_pt1 | contig 11500 bp, 11 predicted proteins | sample Mesricmetagenome_FD_59108 | JGI IMG/M metagenome (GOLD analysis project Ga0065721, IMG submission 59108) | Mesophilic microbial community from rice straw/compost enrichment Sample: eDNA_1 v2 (version 2) | ecosystem: Engineered > Solid waste > Grass > Composting > Bioreactor | place: USA: Davis...
GTCAATGCCCAGGGCGAGACCTGTCTGGTCAAATACCACTTCCACCCGCGCTGCGGCATTGCGAGCCTCACCGCAGAGGAAGCGGCCAAGGTGCAGGGCCAGGATTTCGGCTCGGCCTCAAAGGACCTCTTCACCGCGATCGAACGGGGCGAATATCCGCAATGGGATATGTATGTGCAGATCATGGAGGATCACGATCACCCCGAGCTCGACTGGGATCCGCTGGACGACACCAAGATCTGGCCGGAGAAGGACTTCCCGCTGCGGCATGTCGGCACCATGACGCTCAACCGCAACGTAGAGGATTTTTTCAACGAGAACGAGCAGATCGCTATGGGCACCGGCGTCCTTGTCGATGGGCTCGATTTCTCTGACGACAAGATGCTGGTCGGCCGGACCTTCTCCTACTCCGACACGCAGCGCTATCGCGTCGGCACCAATTACCTGCAGCTGCCGGTCAACCAGGCGAAGAACGCCAAGGTGGCCACCAACCTCAGCGGCGGTACGATGTCCTATCGCCGCGAGATGGCCCCGGGCCAAAACCCGCATGTCAATTACGAGCCCTCGATCCACAACGGCCTTACCGAGAGCCCGGTCGATCAGCCGAACAATCCGCCGGAGATTCACGGCCGGCTGACGCGCAGCGTACTGGAACGTCGCAACGACTATGTCCAGGCGCGCGGCCGCTACTGCACGATGATGGACTGGGAACGTGATGACCTCGTCTTCAACATGGGCGACCTGCTCGGCCAGTGCGAGCGCGACGTCCAGGAGCGGATGGTCTGGCACTTCTTCCTCGTTCACGACGACTACGGGCGNCGCGTNGNNGANAAGCTCGGCATCAGCGCCGACGACGTCAGAAAACTCGGTCCGTTGCCGAAGCAGGTGCTGACCGACGAGGACCAGCGCCGCCTGCAGAACCTCGGCAACAATGGCGACAANATCGANCCAACCGTATGGGGCCAGTGGACGAGTTCCGTGAAGAACTACAAGGCCTCCGCCGAGGAAGTGCTGATGGGCAAGCTACCGAACGAGGGCATGACCCGCAGCCAGGCGGCGGAATGACCCCTGTCGGCCGGCTCCACAAGAGCCGGCCGGTTCTTCAACGGAAGGATCGATGATGAGTGATAGCGAGCCTCGCGACCCAAACCATAGAAACACCGATGCCGTGCCGCCGGGCACACCCGATGCCGCAGAAAACACCTGCCGCCGCTGCTCCGGCTCAGGCAGGATCGATGGCGCCGAATGCCCGGACTGCGGCGGTACCGGCAAGGTGTTGACGCCGGTGGGCGGCGCCGGCTGAGAAACGACATCTCCCCTCGCCTTGCCGCGCATGCTAGAGGGTCCGCATGTACGGCAAGACGATCGCGATCATCGGCGGCGGACCTGCGGGGCTCATGGCCGCGGAGGCGCTTTCGTCCGCCGGCTTCGCTGTCACCGTCTACGACTCCATGCCGACCTTCGGCCGAAAGTTCCTGCTTGCCGGCAAGTCGGGCCTCAACATCACCCATTCAGAAGCCTTCGAGATCTTCCGTACCCGCTTCGGAGCGGCCAACAAGCGCCTGGCGCCGGCGCTCGACGCCTTCAAGCCGCAGGACACCCGCGATTGGGCCGCCGGCCTCGGCACCGAGACGTTCGTGGGGACCTCAGGACGGGTCTTTCCGGCTGTCATGAAAGCCTCGCCGCTGCTGCGGGCCTGGCTGGCCCGGCTGGAGGCGCAGGGCGTACGCCTCATGCCCCGTCACCGATGGATCGGCTTCGACGGTAACAGCCATGCCTTCCAAACACCGGCCGGAGTTTTGTCGGTCCGTCCCGACGTGGCACTCCTCGCGCTCGGCGGTGCAAGCTGGCCGCGGCTGGGCTCGGACGCGGCCTGGGTGTCGTGGCTGGCCGCGAAGGGCGTCGAAATCCATCCGTTCCGACCCGCCAATTGCGGTTTCGACGTCGCCTGGAGCGATGCCTTCCGCGCACGTTTCGCCGGCGTGCCGGTGAAGTCCGTCTCGGCGACATCCGATAATGGCAGCGTCCAGGGTGAGTTCGTCATCTCGCAGCACGGCATCGAGGGCAGCCTCGTCTATGCCCACTCGGCTGCTCTGCGCGCCCGGCTGGAACGGACCGGCGAGGCATCGCTCGTCCTCGATCTCGCCCCCGGACGGAGCGAAGCGCGTCTTGCCCGCGATCTCGCGCGGCAGGACCGCAAGGCGAGCCTCTCCAACCGGCTGCGCAAGGCTGCCGGGCTGGAGGGCGTGAAGGCGGCGCTGCTGCGGGAATGCGATCCGGAGGCTGCACGGCTGGATCCTGCGGAACTTGCCTGCAGGATCAAGGCCCTGCGGATCCCCCTCCTGCGGCCCCGCCCGATAGAGGAAGCGATCTCCTCGGCCGGCGGCATCGCCTGGAGCAGCATCGACACGCGCTTCATGCTGAAGCAGATCCCCGGCCTGTTCGTCGCCGGCGAGATGATCGACTGGGAAGCACCGACCGGAGGCTACCTTCTTACCGCCTGCCTCGCCACCGGGCGCGCCGCGGCGGCGGGCATGGCCGCCTGGCTGACGAAGGGCTGACAAAAGGCCAAGCCCCGGGATGCGGCAAAGCGACGGCGGGCAGAGACTGATCTTCCACAATCGACGAATCAGCGGCTAAGATAAGCCTGCGAGGGCGATCCGGCCCTCACCCTCCGCCAGGGACTCAGGACGCATGACCCTTGCCAGACGCCGACACCTCGTCCGCACGAGGCGCACCGTGACCGGTCTCGTGCTGGTCGCGGCCATCTCCTTCGTCGCCGGCATGACGGATGCCGTCGGCCTGCTGCTCTCCGGCGACTTCGTATCCTTCATGACCGGCAACACGACGCGCGCTGCGCTGTCCTTCGCCGAGGGCAATTACGGCCATGCGCTGATCCTCTATTTCGCGCTGTGGGTCTTCGTGGTCGGCAATGCGCTCGGCATCGTGCTCGCCCATACGCTGTCGGCGCGGCGCACCTTCGTGGTGCTGACCGGGGTGGCGCTAACGATCGCGATCGCCGCGATGTTGCCGGAACGGGAATATCCCCGCGTGCAGTTCTACCTGGTCATCCTTGCGATGGGCATGATCAACGCCACCGTGGAACATATCGAGGGGCTGCCTATCGGGCTTACCTATATCACCGGGGCGCTGTCCCGCTTCGGGCGCGGCATCGGCCGCTGGATCGTGGGCGACCGCAACCCCACCGGCTGGGTGATACAGACCGTGCCGTGGACCGGCATGGCCTGCGGCGCCGTCACCGGCGCCTTCCTCACCAGATGGCTCGGCAATGACGCGCTCTGGGTGGTGGCCCTGGCGGTGGTCGCGATCGCCTTCGCCACCATATTCCTGCCGCGGCCGCTTCACCTGCATTTCCAGCAGCCGATCGTCAGCGGGGCCCGGCGCCGGCATTGACAGCCGCCGCCGAATGTTGCGACAGGTCTGCTCATGTTCCTTCTATCCAAGCTGTTCTGGCTGGCGGTGCAGCCGCTTTCCCTCGCCTTCCTGCTCTGCGCCCTGGGCGCCCTCCTCGCGTTTGGCGGCTGGCGCCGGGCGGGTGGGACGGCAGCCGCGCTTGCCGCGCTGATCCTCTTCGTCGCCCTCTACACCACAGCCGGCGGTGTTGCGTTGCAGGCCCTGGAAACACGGTTCGCAAGACCGCAGCAGGAGCCGCAGGACCTGACCTGCATCCTGGTGCTCGGCGGCGCCTTGGAGAATGAAGTCACCACCAGCCGGGGCGGGATCGAATTCAACCAGGCCGCGGAACGCTTCGTCGAAGCTCTGCGTCTTGCGCTCCGTCATCCTCAGGCCCGCATCCTGATCTCCGGCGGAGACGGATCGATCAGCGGCGCCTACGAGGGTGAAGCCGACGCTTCGGAACGGTTCTTCTCCGCCTTCGGGATACCTGGGGATCGGCTGGTGAAGGAGAACGCCTCGCGCACGACCTACGAGAACGCGCAGCAGACCAAGGACGTGCTGGTCCGAGAAGGCCTGTCGGATTGCCTGCTGGTGACCTCCGCCTTCCACATGCCGCGATCCGTGGCCCTGTTCCGGAAAGCGGAAATTCCGGTCACTCCCTGGCCCGTGGACTACCGCACGAGCGGCATTCTCCGCCTCGGCTTCGACTTCACGCAGCCGACGACCAACACGCAGCTCACCTCCACCGCGGTACGCGAGTGGATCGGCCTGCTCGGCTACTACCTCGCCGGCCGGATCGACAGCATTTCCACGTCGGAGTGATCACTACTTCCTCGATATGGTGACGAAGCGGCCACCCCGCACCCGCACCGTCATCTCGCAGGGCTTGTCGTCCGTCCGCTCGCAGAAGCGGGGATGCATCTTCATGACGAAGACCATGTTGCCGAAGCGCTTGATGAAGTCGTAGCCGTAGATGCGGGCGGTCGCGATCATGAAATAGCCACCCTCCTTGGCCCGGAGATAGAAGTTGTGAGGGCAGCCGTCCTCATCGCAGTCCGGACCGCGCGTCCCGTCGCAGGTGATTTCGCCATGGTTGCTGACGGCATCGACTATGCCGTCGTTATTGATGTCGAGATGCGTGATGAACCCGCTGCCGAACTGCGCGATCTTGCACTGCTTGCGGAAATGGTCCTTCTCGTAGATCTCCGGATCGCGCAGCAGTTCCTGCTGCGCCGATGCGATGGCAGGCGCAAGGGTCAGCGCCAGGACCTGCGCAGCGATGATCAGGTGCTTTTTCACGGCATCGGCTCCTCAACCCCTTCGCCTCTTCGCGCCGGACGCGTAAGAAGAAGACGACATTTGCCATCCATCCTACCGGACGGCACTTGCGCGACGCTGGTGGATCGAACGAGAGGTGGATCGTGCTGTACATCCTGGATTACGCGGGCGTGGTGGTCTTCGCGGCGACCGGCGCTCTGGCGGCCTCCCGCAAGCAGCTCGACATCATCGGCTTCCTCTTCTTCGCCGCACTGACCGGCGTGGGCGGAGGGACGCTGCGCGACCTGGTGCTGGGACGGACGCCGGTCTTCTGGGTCGTCGACCCGGCCTATGTTCTCGCCTGCCTCGCCACCGGGGTCATCGTCTTCTTCGCGGCCCATCTCGTCGAATGGCGATATCGGCTCCTCCTCTGGCTGGATGCGATCGGCCTTGCCGCCTATTGCGTCATGGGCGCCGCCATCGGTCTTGCATCCACGGGCTCTGCCCCGATCGCCATCATCACCGGGATCCTGACGGCAACGTGCGGCGGCATCCTGCGGGACATCCTGGCCGACGAGCCGTCCGTTCTGCTGCGCTCCGAGATCTACATCTCGGCCGCGCTCGCCGGCGCCTGCACCTTCACACTGCTGGAAGCGTTCGATCTGCCTTCCTTCGTGAGCTCCGCCGCAGGCTTCGTGGCAGCCTTCGCCCTTCGCGGCGGGGCGATCCGCTACGGCTGGACGATCCCGAGATATCGGCCAAGGCCAGGACGTGATCCGGAGGATGCTATCCGGAAGCCGTGAGCAGGCTACGCCTTTTTCTTCTCACGCAGGCGAATCACGACGTCGACGTGGGAGATTTCCATTCCTTCCGGAGCCTCCGGAAGATTGCCGATCTCGATGTTGCTGATCGGAATGTCGAGGACCTCGTTGCGGCCTTCGACGAAGAAATGATGATGATCGGAGACGTTGGTGTCGAAATAGGTACGGGCACCCTCGACGGCGAGCACGCGGATCATCCCGGCTTCCGTGAACTGGTGCAAGGTATTGTAGACGGTGGCGAGCGAGACCGGCACGCCGGCGGCCAGCGCTTCCTCGTGCAGTTCCTCGACGGTCAGGTGACGATCGCCCTTGGCGAACAGAATGTCGGCCAGTGCGATGCGCTGGCGCGTCGGGCGCAAGCCGCAGTCCCGCAACCTCGTCTCGATGCTGATCATGGCGTGTGCCATCGTGCCAATATGCCCCGCGTCTTTCCAAGACATTCTATCTTGACTTTCGGATATAACTTTTGCCGACGCCGCTTTCAATAGGTTCTAAAACGGCTCGCCGGCAGCAAAAAGGTGTTATTTGGCTGTCAAGCTCTGGTTTGCGGAGGCTCCTTCCTATATGCGACTGGAAAAACGTGGCGCCGGCGCCTTCGGAGGACGCGCGCCGCAAAGATCGTTGTGCTTCAAATTCGGCCGGATGTGCAATAAAGGTCGTACATCGGCATGAGGGGACCCGGACGTTAATGACAGAAAGACAGTCGAGTTTCAGCTACGAAGAACTCCTTGCCTGCGCGCGGGGGGAACTGTTCGGCCCGGGCAATGCCCAGCTGCCGCTGCCGCCGATGCTGATGGTCCACCGGATCACCGACATTTCGGAAACCGGCGGCGCTTTCGACAAGGGATATCTGCGGGCAGAGTACGACGTTCATCCCGACGACTGGTACTTCCCGGTCCACTTCCAGGGAAATCCGATCATGCCCGGCTGCCTCGGCCTCGACGGCATGTGGCAGCTCACGGGCTTCTATCTCGGCTGGCTGGGCGAAGAAGGGCGCGGCATGGCGCTCTCCACCGGTGAGGTGAAGTTCAAGGGCATGGTGCGCCCGCACACGAAGCTGCTTGAATACGGCATCGACTTCAAGCGAGTCATGCGCGGCCGCCTCGTGCTCGGCACGGCCGACGGCTGGGTCAAGGCAGACGGCGAGACCATCTATCAGGCGACGGACCTGCGTGTGGGCCTGTCGAAGGATAAGACCGCCTGAGCGGCACCGCGCAAAGGCAGAGAACGAGCAGAAAAGGTCCATAAGATGAGACGGGTTGTTGTCACGGGTCTCGGTATCGTGTCCTCCATCGGAAGCGATGCCGCCGAAGTCACCGAATCCCTCCGCCAGGCGAAGTCCGGAATCACCTTCTCCCCCGATTTCGCGGAACACGGCTTCCGCTGCCAGGTCTGGGGCCGGCCGAGCCTCGACCCGACCGACCTCGTCGACCGCCGCGCCATGCGCTTCCTCAGCCAGGGCGGCGCCTGGAACCACGTCGCCATGAAGCAGGCGATCGCCGACTCCGGCCTGGAGGAGAAGGATTACAGCGAGAACGAGCGCGTCGGCATCATCATGGGCTCCGGCGGTCCCTCGACCCGCACCCTTATCGAAGCTGCCGAGATCACCATCAAGAACGGCAGCCCGAAGCGCATCGGCCCGTTCGCCGTGCCGAAGGCGATGTCGTCCACCGCATCGGCGACGCTTGCCACCTGGTTCAAGATCCACGGCGTCAACTATTCGATCTCGTCGGCCTGCTCGACCTCCGCGCACTGCATCGGCAATGCTGCGGAGATGATCCAGTGGGGCAAGCAGGACCTGATGTTCGCCGGCGGCCACGAGGACCTCGACTGGACCATGTCGAACCTCTTCGACGCAATGGGCGCGATGTCCACCAAGTACAACGACCAGCCGGAGAGCGCCTCGCGCGCCTATGACGTCGACCGCGACGGGTTCGTCATCGCCGGCGGCGCAGGCGTTCTCGTGCTCGAGGAGCTGGAGCACGCCAAGGCGCGCGGCGCCAGGATCTATGCCGAGATCGTCGGCTACGGCGCAACCTCCGACGGCTACGACATGGTGGCTCCGTCCGGCGAAGGCGCGATCCGCTGCATGCGGCAGGCGCTGTCCACCGTCAACGGAGAGGTCGACTACATCAATACCCACGGCACCTCGACCCCGGTCGGCGATTCCAAGGAAATCGGCGCCATCCGCGAGGTCTTCGGGGACAGGATACCGCACATCCAGTCGACCAAGTCGCTGACCGGCCACTCGCTGGGCGCCGCCGGCGTACAGGAATCGATCTATGGCCTCTTGATGATGCAGGAGAAGTTCATCGGCGAGAGCGCGCATATCCAGACGCTCGATCCGGAATTCGAAGGCGTGCCGATCGTCCGCAAGCGCAGCGACGACGCGAAGATCGACACGGTTCTTTCCAATTCCTTCGGGTTCGGCGGCACCAACGCCACGCTCGTCTTCCAGCGCTACAACGGGTAAATTCATGACAGGGATCATGCAGGGGAAGCGCGGCCTGATCATGGGGGTCGCGAACAATCACTCCATCGCCTGGGGCATTTCGAAAGCGGTCGCTGCGCAGGGTGCGGAACTCGCCTTCACCTACCAGGGCGAGGCGCTCGGCAAGCGCGTGAAGCCGCTCGCCGCCGAAGTCGGTTCCGATTTCCTGCTGCCCTGCGACGTCGAGGACATCGCTTCCGTCGACGCTGCATTCGATGCAATCCGTGAGCGCTGGGGCAAGCTGGACTTCCTGGTGCATGCAATCGGCTTTTCCGACAAGAACGAGTTGAAAGGGCTCTACGCCGACACCACGCGCGAGAACTTCAGCCGGACCATGGTGATCTCCTGCTTCTCGTTCACCGAGGTGGCGAAGCGGGCTGCCGACCTGATGCCAGACGGCGGCGCCATGCTGACGCTCACCTATGGCGGGTCCACCCGCGTCATCCCGAACTACAACGTCATGGGAGTGGCCAAGGCAGCGCTGGAATCCTCCGTCCGCTACCTGGCAGCCGACTACGGTCCGCAGGATATCCGCGTCAACGCGATCTCTGCCGGCCCGGTCCGCACTCTTGCCGGGGCCGGCATCTCCGATGCCCGTGCCATGTATTCGTGGAACCAGAAGAACGCCCCGCTCCGACGCACGGCGACGATCGAGGATATCGGCGGCTCGGCGCTTTATCTGCTGTCCGATCTGTCGCGCGGTGTGACGGGCGAAATCCACTACGTCGATGCGGGCTACAACATCACCTCGCTGCCGACGCTGGAGCGCCTGCGCAAGGCGGATCTGGAATAGCTTCCCGAACTGCAAAAGCAGAAGCCCTGCGTTGAAGCGGGGCTTCTCGTTCATCGGCGCTTTTCTTATTTCCGCGCCCAGAGCACCTTGAATCGTGCATTGCGGCAGGTCTCGCCGCTCTCCCTGAATTCAGCCTTCAGCACCGGCTCGTAGGGCAGGCCGCGATTGGCGACGAGCATCAAGCGTCCACCGTTGCGGAGCGAGGATGCGGCGGTGCGGATCATTGCCTTGCCCAGTTCCGGATCGGCAGCCTGCGCCTCGTGGAAGGGCGGGTTCATGATCACGAGGTCGTACTTCTCCTTCGGAGGCTCGGCGGCGAGGTCCTGCCAGAAGAAGCGGACGTTCAGGCCCGGGCAATTGCGGGCCACGTTCGCCTTCGCGAACTCCAGTGCCCGATGATCCGCCTCGAACAGGTCGATGCGGTTGACGCGCGGAGACTTTTCCGCGAGGCGGACGGAAAGATAGCCCCATCCCGCCCCGAAATCTGCGGCATTGCCGTCGAAGTCCGTCGGCAGCCGTTCCGCAAGAAGCTCGGAGCCGGGATCGATGCGATCGTGGGAGAACATGCCCGGCGCCGCCTCGAAACGGCCTTCCACCGTGACCGGCAGTTTCTTCAACGCTCCAATGGCGGCACCTGCATCCTGCGGCCGCGCCAGCCAGATCGCCACGCCATGATATTTCGGCGTGTAGTCGAGCGGGATGCCGAGCTTGAGCAATGTGTTTCGCAGCGGCTGGATGCCGTCTTCCTTGCCGCCGGCGATGACAATCATGCCGCCTGCCTTCACGCGCTCCAGCGCCTCGGCCACGCGATTCTCGTTCTCGCCCCTATGCTTGCCGCAGAGGACCATACCCAGGTCGTATTCCTCGCCTTCGGCCCCCGGCAACGCTCCCTCTCCCAGGAAGCGGTACAGCGGGCGGAACGGCTGCACCGCCGTCACGCTCGCCGCGAAGCCCTCCGGAAACCCCTGCCCGGCTTCCGCGCCAAGGAAGAGGACACGCTCGCCCGCCAGCGGCACCGGCACGGCGCCGGTGGCAAACGGATGGAAAAGGGTCTTCAGGGCGTCTCGGCTCATCGCAACTGACTTTCAACGTCGGATACAGAAAAGGCGCGGAAATTATCCCGCGCCTCGATGTTTCAAGGAAGAGGAACCTTACTCGGCGGCTTCGCCGCCTTCGTTCTTCTTTTCCTTCTTCTCCTGCGGGATTTCCTGTCCGGTCGTCTGGTCGACGACCTTCATGGACAGGCGAACCTTGCCGCGCTCGTCGAAGCCCATCAGCTTGACCCAGACCTTGTCGCCTTCCTTGACGACGTCGGTCGTCTTGGCAACGCGGTCGGCCGCCAGCTGCGAGATGTGGACGAGGCCGTCGCGGGCGCCGAAGAAGTTGACGAAGGCGCCGAAGTCGGCGGTCTTGACGACCGTGCCCTCGTAGACTTGGCCGACTTCCGGCTCGGCGACGATCGAGTGGATCCACTTGCGGGCGGCCTCGATCTCCTTGGCGGACGAGGAAGCGATCTTCACGGTGCCGTCGTCCTCGATGTTGATCTTGGCGCCGGTCTTCTCGACGATCTCGCGGATGACCTTGCCGCCCGAACCGATGACTTCGCGGATCTTGTCGACCGGGATGTTCATCACTTCGATGCGCGGAGCGAATTCGCCCAGCTGGCCGCGGCTCTCCGTGATGGCATTGGCCATCTCGTTGAGGATGTGCTTGCGGCCACCCTGTGCCTGGCCAAGTGCGACCTTCATGATCTCTTCGGTGATGCCGGCGATCTTGATGTCCATCTGCAGCGAGGTGATGCCGTCGGCCGTACCCGCTACCTTGAAGTCCATGTCGCCCAGATGGTCCTCGTCACCGAGGATGTCGGAGAGAACGGCGAAGCGTTCACCTTCCAGGATCAGGCCCATGGCAATGCCGGCCACCGGCTTGGCCAGCGGAACGCCGGCATCCATCAGGGCAAGCGAGGTGCCGCAGACGGTTGCCATCGAGGACGAACCGTTGGATTCGGTGATCTCCGAAACCACGCGCAGCGTGTAGGGGAACTGCTCGGCGGTCGGCAGCATCGGGCGGATGGCGCGCCAGGCAAGCTTGCCGTGGCCGATCTCCCGACGGCCCGGGGAACCCATGCGGCCCGTTTCACCAACCGAGTAGGGCGGGAAGTTGTAGTGGAGCAGGAAGCGCTCCTTGTACATGCCGGTCAGCGAGTCGACATACTGCTCGTCTTCGCCGGTGCCCAGCGTCGCCACGACAATCGCCTGGGTTTCCCCGCGGGTGAACAGCGCGGAGCCGTGCGTGCGCGGCAGGATACCGACTTCCGAAACGATCGGGCGGACGGTTTCGAGGTCACGGCCGTCGATGCGGCTCTTGGTGTCCAGAATGTTCCAGCGAACGATCTTCGCCTGCAGGTGCTTGAAGACGGCGCCGATGACTTCCGGCGTATACTTCGGCTCCACGCCTTCCGGGAAGAAGTGCGCCTTCACCTTTGCCTTGACGGCGTCGACCGCGGCGTAGCGGTCGGCCTTCTGGGTGATCTTGTAGGCGTCGCGCAGTTCCGCCTCGAAGTGCTGCAGCATTTCGGCTTCGAGTGCCGAATGATCTTCGGGCTGGAAGTCGCGCGGCTCCTTGGCAGCCACTTCGGCCAGCTTGATGATCGCGTCGATGACCGGCTGGAAGCCCTTGTGGCCGAACATGACGGCGCCGAGCATGACATCTTCCGGCAGT
>Ga0065721_10008416_pt1 | contig 11499 bp, 7 predicted proteins | sample Mesricmetagenome_FD_59108 | JGI IMG/M metagenome (GOLD analysis project Ga0065721, IMG submission 59108) | Mesophilic microbial community from rice straw/compost enrichment Sample: eDNA_1 v2 (version 2) | ecosystem: Engineered > Solid waste > Grass > Composting > Bioreactor | place: USA: Davis...
GAAATACGGGCTCAGCTCCCATACAGAATATTGGTGCGTATGGTGTCGAACTCAAAGATGTGTTTCACGAACTGACCGCATTTCATCTTGAAGAAAAAGCAAACTACACTTTTCGGTTAAAGGACTGTCAGTTCGGTTACCGCAATAGTGTGTTCAAACAAAAGTACCGCGGTCAGTTTGCTATACTTGAAGTTGTCGTCCGCCTTACAAAAAAGCACCAATTTAATACGAGTTATGGGGCCATTACCCAGGAATTGGAGAAGATGGGAGTGCAGGATCTGAGCATCCAGGCAATTTCCCAGGCTGTGATCCGCATTCGCCAATCCAAATTGCCCGACCCGGCCGATATAGGAAATGCAGGCAGCTTTTTTAAAAATCCAACCATAGATCAGAAATCTTTCGAGAAGTTAAAAAAGAAATATGATCATGTAGTCGCTTATCCCAACCCGGATGGTACCGTCAAACTTGCAGCCGGCTGGCTGATCGAGCAATGCGGCTGGAAAGGCTACCGCAAAGGTGATGCAGGCGTCCATGCCAAACAGGCTCTCGTGCTTGTTAATTACGGTAATGCTGGTGGAAATGAAATTTTTCAGCTGAGTGAGGAAATTAAGAAGTCAGTGTTTGAAAAGTTTGGAGTACAACTGGAAAGAGAAGTAAACATTATTTAATCGTATGGATGTGGTTCTGCGTAGGGGCTAATTCTCAATGCTCAACGATCAATGTTCAATTAAAAAATGCAATAGCATCTGTCTCCGTATAATAGCCGACTTCGAATTGGGAATCTTAAAAAATCCGGATTTAGAAAGAAAACATGAGAAAATTAGCTATTCTAAATTTTTTCTGAAAAAATTCAAACCTCATTTGTTTCGACTATACAGCCATCTAATTAAACATTGCTAATTGAAAATTGCATACTGAACATTCCGCCCTACGCAACAGCTTCACAAAGTCCACTCTCATGATACTCTATAAATCTATGCTGCCTATTGTTGTCCAACTACACAAAAACTCATAAAGTAAATTCCCTCTAACAACATTCACCTTATTAATCTTATTCACTTTCTGAAAAAATCCAAACCTCTTTTGTTTCAACTATACAGCCATCGAATTAAACATTGCTAATTGAAAATTGCATATTGAACATTCCGCCCTACGCAACAGCTCCACAAAGTTCACTCTCATGCTTCTTCGTCGAATTCTTCCTCATAGTCATTCGCCGCGCCCAGGTTCATCATGCTTCCAATAAGGTCTTTAAATTCCACGCGCGTTTCGAAAATTTTCTTGCTGATCAGCGAATAGGACGCCAGTCCGTGTAAGACGAACTCCATCAGAAATGCAGTTTCATCTTCATTTGCCTGGCCAAAGAATTTTTTTACCAGTGAGTGGAGGCCATCTACCTGGTAGAGCAGTATGATCTTTTCCTTGTCGCTTGTGTTGAAGGAAACATTCAGATGATTCCCTTTATCAAACCAACTGGTGATAGCGCGATAGGGGTTATCATCCTCACGCGATTGCGAGGCTTTGCCGGTAGCCTTTCTTTTCTTTAACGTATCGGGATTAGGGAAATACTGAGTGAATTGTGTGCGAATGGCTTTATCCAGCAGGTTCATGGCAACCTGGTAAGGTCCTTCCTGTTCCCCTTCATATACGAGTTCAACTTTGCCTGTTATTGAGGGAATGATTCCCGCGAGATCAGCAATCCATACCTGTGTCTGCTTTTCATTATTGATAATAGCACGGCGTTCCGCAGCGCTCACTGCATTTTCCAAAGCAGAAATTGTGAGCCTCGCACTCACGCCGCTTTTTTTGTCAACAAACTCACTGCCACGTGCCTCGAATGCTACCTGTTCAATCAGGCGTTTTACCAGGTCACTTACTTTAATACGTTTCTTTTGTTCTTCACTGATCTGCGCTTCCTGTTCGGTGATCTCAAGCGCATGTTGCAGCGTTTTGGGATAATGCGTGAGAATCTGGCTTTCGATACGATCTTTCAAAGGCGTTACAATAGAACCACGGTTGGTATAATCTTCCGGGTTTGCCGTGAAGACAAAAAGGATATCAAGTGGCAGACGCAGTTTGAATCCACGGATCTGCACATCACCTTCTTCAAGAATATTAAACAAAGCCACCTGTATGCGTGCCTGCAGATCGGGCAACTCATTTATTACAAAAATGCTCCGGTTGCTGCGTGGAATAATTCCGTAGTGAATCACTTGTTCATCTGCAAAACTCAGTTTGAGGTTTGCTGCTTTGATAGGGTCTATATCACCGATCAGGTCGGCCACACTTACATCAGGTGTTGCCAGTTTTTCTCCATAGCGCTCGGAACGATGAAGCCATTTGACAGGCGTTTCATCTCCAAGTTGTGCTATACGATCTTTACCAAACTTGGATACAGGATGTAAAGGGTCATCATTTATTTCACTGCCGTCAATGACTGGTATGTACTCATCGAGTAGCTCGGTCATTTGCCGCGCCATTCTTGTCTTGGCTTGTCCCCGCAGCCCGAGAAATAAAATATTGTGTTTGCTCAACAATGCTCTTTCCACATCAGGGATTACACTGTCTTCATAGCCGATAATGCCGGGGAAACTGGTTTCGCCTGCACGAAGTTTTTCAATCAGGTTCTGCCTGATCTCTTCTTTAATAGATTTCGGCTGGTATCCGGATGCTTTCAGTTTTCCTAAGTTGTCGATATGCTGATCCACGTTGGGTAGATTTACAGTTTGAAAAAAATAAATAAGCTTATCAGTACACGGTTTTTCTTTTTCCTGACTCAAAATCCTTGAAAATAAAAGCTCCCAGTTTATCCAGTGAAGCAAAGAATGCCTTGCCATGATTCATTTCGGTAAACTCGTGTACAAACCTTTGCAGGTAAGGATCCGTCGCGATCATAAAGGTTGTAATAGGAATCTTTAGTTTCTTACATTGAGCGGCCAGGTTCATACAGCGGTTGACGACCTTTCTGTCGAGACCAAAACTGTTTTTATAATAACGCTTTCCAATCTTCAGGCAGGTTGGTTTCCCATCCGTAATCATAAAGATTTGTTTGTTGGGATTTTTTCTCCTTCGAAGGATATCCATGGCCAGTTCAAGTCCTGCCACCGTGTTTGTATGATAAGGACCGACCTGCAAATAGGGGAGATCCTTTATTTCAATCGGCCAGGCGTCATTGCCGAATACCACTATATCGAGTGTATCCTTGGGATATTTTGTTTTGATCAGTTCACTCAATGCCATTGCCACTTTTTTCGCAGGTGTGATCCTGTCTTCACCATAAAGTATCATCGAATGCGAAATATCAATCATCAGCACGGTTGATGTCTGGGCTTTGAAATCTGTTTCGCGGATGCTGAGATCATCTTCCTGCAAACGGAAACTTTCCAGTCCATGATTGATTTGGGCATTACGAATAGACTCTGTAAAGTCAATTTGTTCCAGCATATCCCCAAATTGGAACTGGCGGGTATCAGGGCTTTGTTCATCACCCAGTCCCGGTTTGAAACTGTGGTGATCGCCCTGTTTTGTTTTTTTAAGCTTTCCGAAAATTTCTTCGAGACTTCTTTTCCTGATTCCCTGTTCTGTTTTCGGTGTGATTTTTATTCGGCCCTGCTGGTTGTCTTCCGTGATATAACCTTTTTCCTTCAGTTCCTCCAGGAAATCGCCCATGCCATATTCGTCATCCGTCAATTCATATTTGTTGTTCAGCTCATTCAGCCACTGCAGCGCTTCACTCACATCCCCGCTGGTATAGGTAAGCAATTGCATAAACAGGTCGAGCAATTGCTCAAACCGGTTCCTGCCATGCTCATTCGGGTCAAACCTTGTAAAATGAAAACCTCTCATACCCGCAAAATTTTATAGCAGGGATGTTTTTTTGAAACGACCAACCCTGCCGCTTTACAGCAATTTACGATAATAATACCGGCCCGCGTGGTGGATCCTGGAAGGACTTACAACTGTTTCGTTAAATGACCGACCCGGACTTCCAGGTTGTATAACAAACGGAATCAGCGATAGTTCTCAAAACTTTTCCGGCTGTATACACCTGCAGAAACATGGTCGGTGGTGGGCATTTGAAAGTTGACGTAATTGACACCCTTCAATTCAGTCAGGTTGTAAGTAGTGGAAGCCATGTAGGCAGCAGCACCCGCACTTCCCATTTGCTGGCCAAGAACGGCATTGTCGGGAATGGCAACATAAATGGTATCGCCGGAGATTTTAACATATTCCAGTTTGATACCATCCCAGACGGCATTGATGTCGTTTATGATCGCCTCTGCACTAAGGGAGTCTTTATTTACCTGGCGTTGCTGGCGCAAAAAGAATTCATTTTTTACCGTATCAAAATCCGATACCCATGGCAAAGGTTCAGGAGGAAGAATGATGTCTTCTTCATTGACAATAGCCGTGTCACCCGGAGCATCGGCAACGGTGTCATTGTTTGAACAGGCGGCAAACAGAATAATAACGAACAACCAGATTATATTTCGCATTGTGCAAATTTAAGAAATAAAAATCCCCGCGTGTTGCGGGGATTTATTTAGGAAATTTTCTTATTGACCACTCGTGTCGTTCTTATTTGTGGTGTCACCAGGTGAATTGATAATTGTTGAATTACCTTCCACTGGTTGCTGTGCCTGTACCTGGGGCGCATATCTCTTTTCAATAGCATCCAGTGCTGCCAGCAACGCTTCATTGAAGTATACTTCGGTTCCTTCAAGAGAGCCGCCAAACAGTTCCGGCCTGTTGTTTTTAAGATAATCGTAGTATTTTCTTTGTTGTTCCAGGTCTTTGCGAATGCTAAGTCTTACTTTTTCTGCCAAATCCGTTTTACCGGCTTTATAGCATGCTTCGAGGTAAAGCAGTCCTGTCTGGTTATGACTATTGAAACGGCTCACCATTGCATAAGGAAGGTTTTCCGGATCAATACCAGTTTCTGCTTTATCCAGCAACTGGCGGGCTTTTTCCATTTCACCTTTGTCGGCAAGATTACCGGCTGCTTCTGCATAAACAGAACGAATATTAAGCAGGTGACGCCTGTTCTCTTCATCAAAATAGACTCCTTTCTGTCCTGCACCACCAAAACGGAATTTTTCGTTCAGGTTGTCAAACATCACGGCTTCATTGTTATCCCTGATTTGTGTACCACCCAGCTGTGCCTGGCGAAGCACCTGCTCAAGTGTCCAGTTAGCCTGTGGATACTCTGTACGAATGGGCACAAGTCTGTAAGCCAGGCCGTCTTTGCGGAGATACTGCCCAAATCCAAGTTCTCCATAAGGTGAAGTGAAATAGATTGGTCTTTCCCATTTATTCGCCGCGATGATATTCAGAACCATCAGGTCACTGCGAGAGAGACCCACGCCCAGTTTACGCTGTGGAATCTCAAACACCATGGGGGAAATGATGCTGTCTTCAGGATTTACAGTCTTGTTTGCCCTGACCTTGGCAGCATCCACCGGCACACCAAGTTTCGACACAGGGAATACTCCGGCACCCACATCACGTTTTGTCTGGGGATCGATAGCCGGCTTGCCAAGTTCCTGTTTCATAATGCTGTACAGGTCGTATGCTATATTTTGATCTCCTTTGGGACGATATCTTACATATTCACGATTGTGACCTTCTATTTGTTCTTCTGTCCAGATCACATCAACTGCCGGGGCATCATTCACCTTTCGACGAAGCTGGTTGATATACCAGTCAATGCCAAGCAGGCTGTTGTTGATGATGCGGATATCCGGACGAACACCTTCCACTTCCTGTGCATACCACAGAGGATAAGTATCGTTATCACCAAATGTAAAGATGATGGCATTGGGCGCACAGCTTTCTAAATAATCACGGGCCAGATCAGGTGCAAGTGTTTTCAAATGGCGATCATGATCATCCCATTCCTGCTGCATCATCAATGCAGGTACAAGCATACAAATCACGGCGCCGGAAATATTGGCAAGCCGCCAATTGGTTCCGCCGGATGAAATTGCCCTGATAATATATGTGACCGCAATCGTTACCAATGCGAACAATGCAGTAATGAATACACAGGTTAATAATGCAGACACAGGTGAACCCCGCAGGCTGCTCATAAGCGTAATAATAAATGTAAGTGCTGAACCATAGACCAAAAGGTTCTTAAAGCTCAACTGGTCAGCTTTCTCCATGGCCATCCGAACAAATGCCACTACGGCAAGCCCGATCCAGATGGCGAAAGCATAGAAGGAACCCACATAAGCGTAGTCACGTTCCCTTGGCTGGTTTCCGGGCTGATTCAGGTATAAAACAATGGCAATGCCGGTAAAGAAGAAGAGCAGGAAACTCACATTCCAGTCTTTACGGTTTTTGAAATATTGATACACACAACCCACAATACCAAGAATAAATGGCAGCATGTAGAGTTTGTTGTTCGCCTTATTATTTTTCAGGCTGTCAGGCAATTGATTCTGGTCACCGAGACGATTATTATCAATAAACGAAATGCCGCTGATCCAGTTTCCGTCCCGCACGCTGCCCATACCCTGCACGTCATTTTGTTTTCCGGCGAAATTCCACATGAAGTATCTCCAGTACATGAGGCCCATCTGGTAAGTAAAGAACCATTCCAGGTTGTCACCATAGGTGGGAGGTTCATATTGCATTTGACCGGTTTGCGGGTCCTGGCTTTGCCCGAGTCCCAACCATTGTGCATAGAAATAAGCGTGCTGCTGGTCATCGCTGGGATCCCAAATACGCGGGAACAATTGCATATCGCTGCTTTCATATTCATATTCCCGGGCGGGACCAACAGGTATATAGCGATCCTTTCCTTTTACATATTTCATTTCCCCTTCCTTGATCTTTACATAGCCATTTTCGTCGCGCGCAACATTTGCGGCATAGTGCGGACCNTAAACAAGGGGAGCACTTCCATATTGTTCGCGGCTCAGGTANTANACNAGGTTGATCGGGTTGTCNACATTGTTCATATCAACCACAGGGTCCGCATTGGAACGGATCATGGCAGTGAAGTACACAAAGTAGCCCAGCATCATGAATGAATAACACCACAAAGCCAGTTTCACTACACGCAATGCTGATGCTTTCATGAAGTATCCAATCGCAACGGCTACTGCAGCCACAAGCAGGAATTTCGCGAATTTGGCCCCGCCTGACCCGGTACTCATAAAAAATGGAAGAGCCGATAAACCCAGGAATAAAATAAACCAGATGATGAGCTTGTTACGATTAAGATTTTTCTCTTTAAATGTAAATGCCCACGCGATCACGGCGGCGAGTGCAATAAAGTAAATGGCAAAACCTGAGAAGAAAGGCAGATTAAATGAGTTCACAAAGTAGACATCAAACATACCTGCTGCCTTCATCGAGTATTGAATGATGGCAACCTGTACAATGCCGGTGACAAGACATCCAACCAGGAAGGCAATGATGGCACCTTTGGTGGTTGGCTGGTAGCGACGATAGTAATAGATCATCACGATTGCCGGAAGGGTAAGCAGGTTAAGCAGGTGAACACCGATAGAAAGGCCCATCATGAAAAACAGGAAAACAATCCAGCGGTCGCTGCGTGCCCGTGCGAAAAGATCATTTCCTGCACGTTCATCCGCATGTTCCCATTTCAGCATGGCCCAGAATACCAGCGCTGTAAAGAAAGAAGAAAGGGCATATACTTCACCTTCCACGGCGCTATACCAGAATGAATCACTGAAAGTATAAGCCAAGGCTCCGACAGCACCGGCCGCCATGGTTGTAAATAATTGGTGTTTGTTCAACTCTTCACCGGCACCTACAAACATTTTACGGGCAAAGTGAGTGATGCTCCAGAATAAGAACAGGATTGTTGCGGCACTGGCAGCCGCAGACATAAAGTTCACTGCGCTGGCGGCAGTCATACCTTTATCTCCAAACAGGATGATGAAAAAGCGGCCAAGTAATACGAAGAATGGAGCACCGGGAGGGTGGGGAAGCTGCAGTTTTTGTGCACTGGCGATAAATTCGCCGGTATCCCAGAGACTGGCCCGGGCTTCACGGGTTAATACATAGGTAGCAAGCGCTGCGAGAAAAACGACCCATCCCGTCAGGTTGTTAACTTTCCTAAAGTTCATAAAGAGTTGAGTTTTATACTTCTCATCCGGTTTTCAGGATGAAGCAAGCAAAAATAGGGGATTAAAGGTTAAAATAGGTTCAAGACTAAGGGCTAATAATTAGAGGTAAAAACGGTTTTTACCGGGCTTAATTGCATGCCCGGGCAATCAGGCCTCTTCGAAAAATACGCGGACGGTTTGGTAAAACAACTGGCTCTGTAAAATGCTTTCGGCTCTGCCCGTTTTTTCGGCATAGCCTTTAAGACCAAATAGTCCCGCTGCATTGCCCTTGTTGATTGCAATTTCGAGGTAACCGGCGCTGTTGAATAATGCAAGTTTTTCGCCCGGTTGTACATCGGCATAGGTATCACTGATACGATCGATCACTTCATCGCGTTTGAAGACGATCCTGAAATTGCGTCCCCTGCGTTGTTCTTCGAATTGTTCGCGGGTGATATTGACAATTACGTTTTCAAAATTGTCGATAAAAATGATTTGCCCTTCGATCCAATTGTTGTCAAGGAGTGGCCGGAGGTGATTTTTTTCAATGTGGGTAAAATCGGGAATGCCTATTTTGTTTAGTGGTTCACCACTTGCAAGCTGGTTAATGGCACGTCCCATCACACTCACACAATACGTGGTCGTCTTGGTTACTTCCGGATCAAGCGGGATTCCCACCACCACTTCCGGTTTGTCTTCCAGGATCATATTGATCAGTCCATTGTCGGCACATAAAAAATAATGGTTATTATGAAAGACAAGTAAAAGATGATCAGGTTTTTTCTCAAACAAATTCACGAGGATTAGATGACAGGTATAATCGGGGAAATGTTTTACGGCACTGCGACAGATATATGCCGCCTGCGGATAATTAAAAGGAGGGATCTGGTGTGAGATATCTATTATATTATTTGAGGCATCAATATGCAAAAGCTGCGCTTTGATGGCAGCTACAAGGTAGTCCTGTTGGCCAATATCTGAAGTAAGCGTGATTAATGGCATTGTGTTAGTCGGAAGCCGGTGGCCGGGGATTTGGTATAAATCCGGAAGCCTGCCGGACTATCGTACACAGGCGCACCGGATCTATTTGATCAGTTCCCCGTTTTTAAAAAAGAATTTATAGGTTAATTTATCGGCAAGCTTTGGGAAAAAGCGGTTCACAAATACGGTTTGTTTCCCGGTAAACGTCATCACCAGGGTTCTGCGCTTTTTCTCAATGGCTCTTAGTATTCGACGTGAACATTCTTCCGCGCTCATCAGTTTGGTTTCATCGAGCGGAGTATCCCCCTGTGCCACGGCATCTTTATTCAATGCCGCCACGCGAATATTTGAAGTGGTATAGCCAGGACTCACCCACATCACGTGCACGCCATCTTTCAATAATTCTGTTTTGATTGATTCCAGCCAGCCCTGTAGTGCGTATTTACTCGCAGAGTAGGCGCTGCGGCCCGGGAGTCCGCGATAACCGGCAATAGAGGTAATTCCGACGATGGTGCCTTTTCTTTCAAGGATACTGTTCAGCGCATATTTGGTACAATATACGGCGCCGAAAAAATTTATGTCCATCACTTTTCGCATCACTTCGGTGGAAGCATCTTTCAATAAGGCGCGCATGGATATACCTGCATTATTAATTAATATATCAATGCCACCATAGATCTTGATGGTGGTTTCCATGAAGCGCCTGCAATCATTTTCACTGCTGACGTCAGCCACCATGGTATGCAGGTAGGATGAAGGATAGCTGGCCTGGAGACGATAGAGTTTATCGTGGTCGCGTCCGCAGGTAGCCACTTTTGCGCCGGCCTGCAGCAGGTCATCAACCAGTGCTTTGCCGATGCCATCGGTGCCACCTGTCACCACCACCACTTTATTCTTAAAATAAGAAGACATGTTCCGGAGTGATTTTGGGCAAACCTACTTTAAATTTTTTCAATTACCATTTGACAATGAGTAGTCAGTGAATGAAAACGGAGTTAAAACTTCTAAAGAATTAATGCAGAAAATTTTGGTACGAAACCTGTGAGACTGTATTTTTGCACCCCGTTCAGATAAGCACCCCCGGGGAAGCTTCGTTTGGACAAAGATTTTCGGTTGATTCCGTAGCTCAGTTGGTAGAGCAATACACTTTTAATGTATGGGCCCTGGGTTCGAGTCCCAGCGGGATCACAGGAGTTAGATATAACGCTTTGCAGGTTATTTACTTGCAAAGCGTTTTTCTTACCAGGTACAACATAGGTAAAACATTGGAATGTTTCTCGACCTAGTTGAAAATTTCCATTGCCTTATCAAGTTCGGAATCCAGAATCTTTGCATACATCTCAGTGTTTTTAACCGATGCATGTCCCATTAGCCGAGATACATACTCAATTCGCATTCCTTTCTGCAAAGCACGAACAGCCCAACTATGTCGCGCCGTATGAAAAGAGATATGTTTACTCAACCCTGCTCGGACCCGTAATTTCTTCAAATCTTTATTCGTGTAAGCCGTCGCTGAAGATATAGCATTATGAATTCTCATTCTATCTGTTTCATTTGAGTGAATTCGAAGTAGGGGAAAAATAAATCCATCCGGGTTTAACACTGTTTCACAATTTCTCGCCTCCGCCATACTTCTATAAAAATCGAGTATCTGCAATGCTTTGGGTGGCATTTTTATTCCCAAAGAGTCTCTGTTCTTTCGGATTTGAAAATAGAGTCTATCACCAGAAACATTTCTCCAGCGCATCATCAGCAAGTCTGAAATTCGAATACCGCAAGCATATGCACTGAATACATAGAGGTTTCTATGGTGATTTAGCTGAGAATCTTTGGGCAATTCAAGCTTTTCAAGCAATTCCAGCTCTTCATCCAATAAAAAAGTTTGTTTTGTCGACTGGTTTCTCAGTTTGATTTTATTGAACGGATTTTTCTCGAATGGAAGCAGCCCTTCAGCTACCGCATCGAATAATAGTCTCCGTATAACCTTAAGGTTAGCGTTAACTGTATTGACATGATTGTTACAATCAAAAAGAAGACTTTGCTGATAATCTCGTATTAAAGCGACGTCAATGTCATCAAAATAAAGCTTATCCCTTTTATAAAATGATTGAAGCTTTTTCACTGCACATTTGTATCGCCTAATAGTTCCAATAGTGTATGCTTTGTCAAGAATATCCTTTCTATTCTCAAAATATTCAAAAAAATCTGCGGGAGCCCTTCCCAATATCTTGTGCTTAATATCATAAGAAGTAACTAATGTGGACCTGGTTTCAAGTTCAAGGGCAATTCTTTCTGCCTCTGCTACTTTGGACGATATATTGTAAATTCTGTTCATGTTGACCCACTATTCTGGGATGTTGACCCACCTGCGAAGCAGGCAATAAGAGTAAGAGCTTGATGAGGGTTAAAAATACAAAGGTTATTGATTGAGTTTTGA